>Ga0180433_10006413_pt1 | contig 15420 bp, 12 predicted proteins | sample SS_ome_8_FD_132980 | JGI IMG/M metagenome (GOLD analysis project Ga0180433, IMG submission 132980) | Hypersaline lake sediment archaeal communities from the Salton Sea, California, USA - SS_1_D_1 metaG | ecosystem: Environmental > Aquatic > Non-marine Saline and Alkaline > Hypersaline >... | reverse complement strand
CAATTGAACTACGGAGCTATATATTTTTACTTTTCCAATTGTTTACCCGCAACCTTCAGAACCGGAATCTGACCGTTCCCTGCCTGCCGGCAGGCAGGTATCCAATTGAACTACGGAGCTATAATAACTTCAAACCTCAAACTTCAAACTTCAAACTTCAAACCTTAAACCTCAAACTTCAAACTTCAAACCTCAAACTTCAAACCTCAAACTTCAGAAAAAATGTAAATTGCAAAATTAAGGAAATTAATACTTATTTGCGTTTTTTCTTCTTTTTTCCTTTTGTTTCTTTCGGCTCCTCATCAGGAAGGTAATACCCCTCGCGGGATAACCGGTGATCAAGATTGGCTATTCCATAAACTATCACAGCCAGTACTATGGCAGCATGCTCCTGGTATTCTTTTATACTTTTATTATACTGATCCCTTTCTGTATGCCATATCTCACCGTAATTGAAATCATACCCTTTGACATCCTCAAGCCCGAACCTTAATGTCGGTACCCCCTTCATTGCAAAAGGACCATGATCCGATCCCCATGCCCCTTTAGGACGGGGACGAGGCTCCCTCTTTTTCATCTCAAACGGAAAATCAGGATTAATACTTTTTACAGGTTCGCAGATTTTTTCCATATCGCTCCACATTGAATCGGAAACACTGATACTTACCGGTGCAAGAGGACCATAATCCCTGTTGAACATTGCAGATATATTTTCCAGCTTGTCATCATTGCGCTCAACCCAGCTTTTTGATCCCAGCAACCCAAACTCCTCGGCTGCCCATAAGCATATAAGAATAGTGCGTTTAGGCTTTCCTCCTGCAGCCATTATCAGACGGGCGGCTTCCATAGCAACCGTTGACCCGTTACCATTATCAACACCTCCGGTAGCAACATCATAAGCATCAAGATGACCACCCATAATTACATATTCGTCAGGATACTCAGTGCCCGGAATGACCCCTATCACATTATGATATTTTACCGGTCCCATCTTAAAATGATTACGTATGTCAAATTCCAAAAAGAAATTCTGACGCTCCTCTACCATCTGTTCAATGATCTCATACTGGTGTTTATCCAGCTTGATATCCGGCACTGATGGCAACGAATCCCATGTCATATCAGGCGTGTTTTTCCTGTCATACACAACCCTTATGGGAACAGGTGAGGATTGTATTATTCCCAGTATTCCGGCTTCTTTCATCTGTTTATAAAAAAGAGCAGGCTCTTCATTAAGAGGTAACAGTTCTTCTTTCTCATTATCCGGTTTTCTCCAGTTTGCTCTTCTTATTTCCTGGTTTTTCTTTTCTATCCCGCTATTCACCTGTATTATAGAGTCCCTTTTTTTATTTGCTTCATCAGAATAATCGACAGGATAACCTTTGTTTTCTCCGCCAATAAGGACCCAGGCTCCTTTTAACCTGCCTTTCATACTGTCAAACTCACCCTGTGTCCCTGGCTCTTTCAGTACATGACCTGTTTGCACACCTTTGGTACCTGAAGTATAGGAAGGAGTGGCAAAATGCAGGTGCATGCCATTCTCTCCCAGCAGCCTGCCAAACCAGGGGCCACGGTTAAAACCTACATGCAGCTCACCTGCTTCATCCATCTCAACTTCCATTCCCCATTCACGGAATTTATATGCTGCCCATTCAGCAGCATTCTCATAAGCATCTGAGCCAACCAGCCGTCCTCCAAAACGATTACATAGAATGTCAAGATGGTCCATTACCTGGTTGTCTTCTTTGCCAATAGTGATGATCTTTTCAACAACAGGATCTGTTTGTGACCAGGATAATGAAATAAAAAGTGAAGAATAAATAACGGTTAAAATAACTATCGTATATAATCTCATTGTTGTTCTTTGTATTAATTATAAATTTATTGCCAATTTTTTGTGAATGTAAACAATTATATATTGAAATATCCGGTTTAATAATTTGAATTATCATTGTTTTAGACGAAAGTCAGGATTTCTTATATTTTTCAATAGTAATAAGATATATTCTCTGTTTTCGTTTCAATAAGTTTTTTGATTGATTATTTAAGATGTTTTATTAGTTTTGCCATAAAGATACTATTGTGAAAGTTCTTGTAGGTATTGATGATACGGATAATAAGGAGAGCAGGGGGACAGGCTATTTGTCGAGAATGACGGGAAAGCTGATCGCAGATTCCGGATTGGGCAGGGTTGAAGGTATTACAAGACACCAGTTATTTGTTCATCCTGATATTCCTTATACATCAAAGAACAGTTCGGCATGCCTTTATATTGAAACAGATAATGAGGGAGAACTGATAAAAGAATGCAGGGAGTTTTTACTGAAGAACAGTGCGGATGGTTCGGATGCAGGGCTTTGTTTATGCAGGGAAGAATTTGCAGGGGAGGAGATCGTTGAATGGGGCAGGAAAGCGAAAAAGGAGGTTCTGACAAAGCAGGATGCATATAGCCTGGCTAAACGATCAGGCATATACCTCGAAGGTCTTACAGGAACAAAAGACGGTGTGATAGGAGCGCTTGCAGCAGTAGGGCTAAGAAAAGGCGGGAATGACGGCAGGTTTATATGGCTTAAAGGAAAAGAGCTGAGAGAACTCCGGGGAGTGATGTCTGTCAGAGAGCTTACAGGGATCACAGGTATTGAAAGGGTGCAGACAAAAGATGGTGAGGCTCCCGGCAATAATGATATAATAGATCCTGGCGACTGGATCCGTCCGGTACTTATAGATAATAAAGCAGTATTAATAATAGAAAAGAGTGATCATGAAGAATGTAAATGGAAATGTGTCTCAAAGGACTATACCAAAAGTATTTCCGACTGACAGATCAGTAACAGTTCTCGAGATGATCCTGTTAGTTCTGCTGGGTGTTTTTGCAATAACTCTGCGTATGAAACTTCGTATCCCTGTCGGGATACCCGGTCATCACGGACTGGAAGTGATGGCACTACTTATGGCAGGTCGCTATATATCACGTATTTCTGTAGCTTCAAGTATATCTGCACTGGCAGCAGCACTGTTTATGTTCTTCCCCTTTATGGGTATAAAAGACCCCTTCCTTCCGGCTATTTATATTATTATGGGTATCAGTTTGGATCTTATATATTATGCTTTTAAGGATTATAAAAAATATCTTGCCCTGTTTGCCCTGATGGGAGGGATAGCATATATGATGATCCCTGTCTGCAGGATGTTGATAACGGCTTTTACTGGTTATCCTTATAATTCCCTGATCAAAGGCGGCTTTTTCTATCCTATGGCAATGCATTTTCTGTTCGGAATGGCAGGAGCTTTATTCGGAGCAGGTCTTATATATTCCATTAACCGTTTGAGAAAATAAATTATCGTATGAATGATATTTTCAGAATAAGCTGTTTTAATCGTTATGCATTTTTATACATAACGATTGTTGCTGTTCTTACGGTAGCAGTTCAGGGATGCAGTGACAATGAGAATGTATATCCTGCACCGGTCATCGGATTTGATACAGGTAACGGCCTGATCTCGAATGATACGGTGTTGTTGCTAAGTGATACGGTATATTTCAGGGTAACAGCAGAAACAAGATCCGATATGCCTCTGACTCATTTTAATTACACTATAACAGCAGATTCTGTTGTAACATCGGTTGACACAGGGATATTTGAAACTCATTTCGTTTACGATAAGATGGCTGTTAAGGGGATAGCCTACGAGGAGACATGGGCTTTTTATGTGCGTGACAGGTATGGCATAAGATCGGAAACGATCTCTGTTAAATTAACCAAGGACTCTGCCTCTATTTTTGGTGATATCACACATATCCCTTCAGTAGTGATGGGCGCCCAGGAAAATTCCGGTATTGGTAGTTTTTATTCTTTGTCCGAAGAGGTGGTTTACACACAGGATGAAGCATATAATAATCAGGATAAGACAGACCTGCTGTATTTTTACGACCTGCTGGAGTCAGATGAAAATACTGTTTCTTCTCCCGGTGCAAATATTGATGTTTCTGTTTTTCCGGGTTCCATGGGGCTTGAGAACTGGACAACAAGGAGGACAACACGTTTTGTTTACCAGGATGCGGTCAGTATTGCTGATTTTGAAGGCTGCACAAATGACAGCCTGATCCTGGAGCATACATTTATTTACTCTTCCGGAAAACGCAAGGCAAAGAACCTGCAGCCCGGAGATATTTATTCGTTTATACTGAATGATGACGGAAAGAAAGGGATGTTCAGGGTGCTGGATGTCCAGGGGCAGGAAACCGGCGCCATTGAGATTGAGATCAAAATACAGGAGTGATGTACAGGATATTATTTACAGTAATATTGTTTTTATCTGTTGTTGAATGCTTTTCACAGGAGAAGGATTCTATGCCGTCTTATACTATCGACCAGGTTGTGGTGACAGCAACAAGGACAGAACGCAGTGTGAAGGATATTCCCGCGCAGGTGGAGGTCATTACAGAAGAGGAGATAAAGGATTTTCCTGTAAGCAATATTGATGACCTGCTCAGGTCCGCTGCCAATGTGTATGTGAACCGTAGCTGGGGGATCTTTTCAAAGAATTCCGCTGTTACCATGAGGGGGCTTCAGAGCAGTGACCGTACACTGATACTTATTGATGGTGTACCTAAAAACAAGCTTTCCGGAGGATCTGTGAACTGGCATAACATCAATCCTGATATTGTTGACCGTATAGAAGTTATTAAAGGCCCTGCATCTGCTTTATACGGTACAAACTCCATGGGAGGCGTTATCAATATTATTACAAAAAAGCCGAAAGATGAACTGTCCGGTTCTGTAAAGGCATTTGCCGGCAGGTACAAGTCCCTGGGTAGTTCGCTTGATATTGCAGGTAGCAATATTAAGGAAGGCAAAGGACTTTACTGGGGTATTAATGGATTTTACCGCCAGGGTGACGGGTATATTTTTGAGCCTGCAGAAGCACTTGATTCAACAGATACAGAGACATATCTTCAGGAATATGGAGGCGGTACAAAGATCGGTTATCAGATCAGCGAAAAGCAGAGCATAGAGGTGATCTATGATTATTATGATGAGCTCAGGGGAGGGGGACGCCAGGTTTTCCTTGAAGACGGCAGTTATGATTCTTTTCTTACTCAGCAGGTGCGCACATTATACAAGGCAGACATAGGAGAGGGTAAATTACAAATATTATTACATTACCTTGATGAAGACTATAATAACCAGAAAGAATCTCTTAATAATTATAATGAATACAGAATATCGGAAGCTACTACACATAAAACTGATAAAGGCGGATGGGTGACATATTCCGGGGAATTGATCAAAAATAATTATTTTACTGCCGGAGCAGAAGCGAGGATAGCTGACGTAAAGGGTGATGAGGTTTATTATACTTCGCCGGATGTAATTACTTATGAAGGATATATGTCGGTTTACGCAGTGTTTGTCCAGGATGAGATCAGTATGCTGAACAATAAGTTAAAGATAATAGCGGGGTTAAGAGGAGATCTGGTGGATTTTACAAAAGGATGGCAGCAGGTTGATGATCCTACTAAAGTGACAGGTTTCCCGGAAAGCTTTTATGAGTCATTTACACCGAATCACTGGTTTGCAGTCAGCCCCAAGCTGGCAGTGCAATACACTGTTAACAGCCTTAATCAGGTATATATAAATTATGCAACAGGATTTAAGCATCCTAAAATTGATGACCTGTGCAAGTCAGGTAAGATAAGAAAAGGGTTCAAACTGGCTAACCCGGAACTGAAACCTGAGGTTCTGCATAATTACGAGATCGGTTACTCACGTCATATACTGAAAGATCTTGATGTAAATACTGCTGTTTATTATTCTATAGGAAATAATTTCCAATATCTTGAAGGAACGGGAGATTCAATAGACACAGGGGGCAGTGAGCTGAAACCTGTAATGCAAAGAAAAAATATTGCCGGCATACAGGTCATGGGTGCAGAGATCAGCCTGAAATACAGATTGAACAAGAATATCAAGCTGGATGCCTCTTATTCATATAATAATTCAATAATACTGGATTATGATATCCCGGAAGACAACCCTTCTAAAGACCTTACCGGACTATTCCTTGCAGAAGTATCACCGCATCTTTTCTACAGCGGCATAACCTGGAGAAACAAATACTTAACATTTAATGTGAACTGTAACTATTCTGATGAGCAATGGGTTGATGATGAGAACACCTGGTTGGTGGATGATTACTTCATTGTAAATATACGTCTGTCCAAAGACCTGAGATCAAAGTACAGGCTCTGGTTTGATGTCCGGGATATTTTCGATGTGGAATATGTTGACCGTAAAGGACAGTTGTCCCCGGGACGATACTACACGGGAGGTGTACGGTTTGCGTTTTAATTTTTATCCCTGATCACCACCTTTTATTCAACAATAAATTTTCTGATATACGGGAGCCTTTGATCCGACAGTGTTGCATGTATCAGATAAATGCCCGGCGCCATATTACTGACATCAATACTTAAGTTATTGTTGTCAGGCTTTTCTATCTGTTTTATTTTTTTGCCCTGCATATTATATAATACTACAGACTCAATTTGTTTTACACTTTCAATATTGATATTATTCTGAGCAGGGTTAGGATATATATTCAGATTACTTGAATATACTATATCTTCCACATCGGCTGATGATATTCCGGTAATGATGACATCATCTATTTTAGATACCCCTAATGAATCCACAAGGCCTCCATTAATACTTGTATCTGAAGTCATGATCCACCTAATATATATTGATGAAGATCCCGGATCATCAAACTCCGGAGGTAGAGGTAGTTCTTCCACCACACCGATTGTCCAGTTATTGGCGCATGTAACTGTGCCTCCCGAAATATCTGCCCAGTCTTCACCGCTGAAACAGCATTGCAGTTTCCAGTCGCGCGGACCGGGATTATTCCCGCCAGACCTCTGCTTTGATGATATTTTCAGATCAGTATAACCTTCAGCTTTAAATTTGATTGACCATAATTTTGCATCCTTACCGTTATCCCAGCCAACGGCAGTACCTGCATAGTCACCTGTACCTCCTGATCCATTTGTCATATAAACATCACGTATTACTGCTGAAGTATCTTCTGCAGAGATATCTTTGTTAAGATTAACAGATAATCCTGCATTTGCATAAATATCTACAGAATCAACACCTGTCGGGAATGTCCATGCTGCAACAGTGTCATCTTCCTGTGCAAATATCCCGTTGCAGATAAAAACGTAAAGAAGAACGAATAATAGTATTTGTTTTTTCATAGATTATAATTTTTAGATTATTATGTTATTTATTTATTATTTACAATTGTATTTTAACGGAAAATTCTATTGACCCGCTGTTAAACTCATCAGCATGGATTACTTTTATCAATCCTTTTTTTCCGCTTTGAAGCTGGAAAGGGATCACCCTTCCTGTAGTGGCCCACTTGAATTTTTTCTTGCCCCACACTTCATGGTAACTGACAATTATCAGGCTGTCGTTATGACAGTTATCATAATCTTCCTGTGAAACAGGCTCATCATCAACACTAATATCCCATAGTGTGAAATTTCTTGTTGTCCATGAAGGTATTGACGGATAAAACTCACCTGCTTCAACACTGTAATGGTCATATTCGCCCGGCGAAGAAAATACCGGGGAAGGAAGATCTTCGTCAACAATATAATAGGTCAGGACATCAATATCCTGTTGCATAAGCTGGGCGCTGTCCTCAAAATATACAGAGCCGTCATTAATATTCAGGAAATGCCCGTATTCAGTGTTGTTCTGGTAACCCATAGTTATTGAAGGATAATATACTATGCCACCGAACTGTGAGTCAGGATCCTTGAATACAGTAAGGGATATCTCAGAACTCAGCCTGTTCTTGTCCATTACAACAAAAGTCCATTCAACCGTATCTTCAATATTCTGGTAAAATATTTTTTCTATATCAACAGACATGGAATATAATCCTGTGTCCATAACAACAGTATATGAATTATCAGGGAGTACTTTTTTAATAACAAAATTTGTTATAACTTCATCTGTTCCTCTTGCCTGGATGCCAAAGTACAGTGGATATCCTATTGCTACAGTGTCATTATCCTGCGTATAATCTGCATTTGTTTTGAAGTTTATTGCCGGAGGCATATATTCTTCATCTTTTTTACATGAAAAAAGAATCAGAAATAATGATCCGCATATTATAAAAATAATGATCCGGGTTGTAAGCCTGTTCATATCGCTGATTAAAAATTTATGTTTAACGTTATGCATGGCGGTGCATATCGCTGCAAATATAAAAAATTATTTTTTTATACATAACGACAATTATAGTTTATTCAGGAAAAAAATTTTGAAAGAAATGATCAATTGAACTATAATACATATACATTTGTTATGTTATTTATCCGGAGTGTCCGATATCTGCGTTATGCCGGTTTTTAAGCGCATTCATCCCGATTTGCCGGGACTACTGACAATCAGGAAATCTGCAAGCCCTGATCTCGAACATTCTGAATCAGATACTGACTTTATTGACAAGCACTAATTAAAAATTTGAAACAGATGAAAAATTTATTCTTACTGTTAATAATTACGAGCGTATTTTCCTTTACAGGTAAATATGCAAAAGCCCATTGCGAAGTGCCATGCGGTATTTACGACGACTCTCTAAGGATTGAACTTATAAAAGAGCATATTGGTACTATTAAAAAGGCAATGATAAATATTGCCGAACTTTCTGAAGAAGGAGATAAGAATTACAACCAGATAGTAAGGTGGATCATTACAAAAGAAGAACATGCTGTTAAGATTCAGGAAATTGTAAATCAGTACTTCCTGACACAAAGGGTGAAATTCCCCGGATCAGAGGATAAGGAAAAATATGACCATTACGTTACTCAGCTTGCCCTGTGTCATGAGATGCTTGTTTATGCAATGAAATGCAAGCAGACTATTGATACTGAATTTACAGATAAGCTGCTTAACAGTCTTGAGGGATTTTCTCATGAATATTTTGAGAATCATCATGAACATTAATATTTGATATTACTTTTTTTGATATACTTCATTTGAAAAGCAGCAGGATTTAGTAATTTCGCAGTTTTAATTTTTTGTTGAAATTGAAATAAACTGTACTGCAATGGAGTATAATTTTACGAATATTGAGAAGAAGTGGCAGAGATTCTGGGCTGAGAAAAAGACCTTTAAAGCCGGATCAGACAGGTCCATGCCCAAATATTACGTGCTTGACATGTTCCCTTATCCTTCAGGCGCCGGATTACATGTCGGTCACCCGCTGGGGTATATAGCTTCGGATATTTATTCAAGATTCAAAAGACTGCAGGGATTTAATGTATTGCACCCTATCGGATATGATGCTTACGGGCTTCCTGCCGAGCAGTATGCCATACAGACAGGGCAGCATCCTGCGATCACTACTGAACAAAATATCAAAAGATACCGCGAACAGCTTCTGAAGATCGGGTTTTCTTTTGACTGGGACAGGGAAGTGAAGACCTGTGATCCTGAATATTATAAGTGGACACAATGGGCTTTCCTGGAGATGTTTAAGCATTGGTACAATAATAAAACAGATAGAGCCGAACCCATAGATGAATTAATATCTGAATTTGAGAAGAACGGAAATAAAGATATTGATGCTGCATGCAGCGAAACGCCTGAATTCACTGCTGAGAAATGGATGTCAAAAACAGAAAGGGAAAAACAGGAGATACTTCTTAATTACCGTATAGCATACCTTGCAGACACTATGGTGAACTGGTGCCCTGAGCTGGGAACGGTGCTCGCCAATGATGAAGTTACCATACCCGAGTCAGCAGAAGATTCCGGTACTTTATCCCAGGGGATAGTATCCAAAAGAGGGGGTTATCCTGTGTATCAGAAGACCATGAAGCAGTGGTGCCTGCGTATCACTGCTTATGCACAGCGTCTGCTGGAAGGACTGGACAGGATTGATTGGTCGGATTCGTTGAAGGAGATACAGAGGTACTGGATAGGACGCTCCGAAGGTGCAGCTCTAAAATTCGAAATCCGAAATTCGAAATCCGAAATCTTTGTATTTACTACACGTCCTGATACTATTTTCGGGTGTACATTTATGGTGCTGGCGCCTGAGAGTGAGCTTGTGGATATGGTCACTACTGATGAGTATCGCAGTAAGGTGGATGAATATATCGAAAGAACAAAGAAACGCACTGAACGGGACCGCCTGGCAGATGTGAAAACAGTCAGCGGACAGTTTACAGGAGGATATGCCGAACACCCGTTTACCAAAGAGCCGTTGCCGATATGGATAAGCGACTATGTGCTTGCAGGATACGGAACAGGCGCTATTATGGCTGTACCTGCACATGACAGCCGTGATTATGCTTTTGCAAAGTATTTTGATCTTCCCATTATTGAGGTTGTCACAGGAGGTGATATCTCAAAGGAATCCTATGATGCAAAAACCGGGAAAATGGTGAATTCGGATTTTATTAACGGGCTGGATGTGCAGGAAGCAATAAAAAAGACTATTGACGAGATAGAAAAACAGGGGCTTGGCGAACGGAAAGTGAATTACAGGCTGCGGGACGCTATATTCAGCAGGCAGCGTTACTGGGGCGAACCATTTCCTGTTTATTATAAGGATAATGTGCCATATCCTCTTAATGAGGAGGATCTGCCGCTTGAATTGCCCGAAGTGGATGCTTACCTGCCGACTGAGAGAGGGGAACCGCCCCTGGCAAGGGCTAAAAACTGGAAAACAAAGGACGGGCATCCCATTGAGCTGAATACCATGCCCGGGTTTGCAGGATCATCAGCATATTATTTAAGGTATATGGACCCGCATAATGACCAGGCGCTTGTTTCAAAAGAAAACAATGAATACTGGAGGGATGTGGACCTGTATATCGGCGGTACTGAGCATGCAACAGGACACCTCATTTATTCGAGATTCTGGAATAAATTTCTGTATGACCTTGGTTATGTCTGCGAAGACGAACCGTTTAAGAAGCTTATAAACCAGGGGATGATACAGGGCAGTACTCCTATAGCTAAAACTATAATTTATGAGCCAAAAGGAGAAGATGCCACATGGATTATATTACCAAAAAGTGCAAAAGTAAAAAAGGGCCAAACTCAAGATTTTATTATTTTGTCTGAAAGAATACCATTGAACTATGTAAACATTAGAAATAATGAGTATATATTAACCCAAGAAAACCTTATAAAATTAAAAAATGAACATAAACATTTTAAAAATCATACATTAGCAACACCTCAAAATATTGAAATACTTCAAAAAATAGTACCAGATAGAGATTATTTGAATATAGAGTCTTTTAAAAAGGACTTGAATTCTGACTACGTTATATTGGATTCCCAGATAGAAAAAATGTCTAAAGCATATTTCAATGTTGTTAACCCTGATGATGTTATTGAGAAGTATGGTGCAGATACATTAAGGATGTATGAGATGTTTCTTGGTCCCATTGATGTGTCAAAGCCCTGGGACACTCATGGCATTGAAGGGGTATTCAGGTTCCTCAGGAAAATGTGGTCCCTGTTCTTTGACAATAACGGTAATTTTATTGTATCCGCTGATGAACCTTCTGCAGATGAATTAAAGATCATTCATAAGACCATAAAGAAAGTACAGGAAGATATTTTGCGGTTTTCGTTCAACACTTCGGTAAGCGCCTTTATGATATGTGTAAATGAGCTGACGGATATAAAGTGTCATAAACGGAAAGTGCTGGAAGACCTGGTGGTCATATTGTCGCCTTTTGCACCGCATATATGCGAGGAGTTATGGGAAAAGCTCGGGCATGAGCAGAGTGTGAGCTTTGCTGCATATCCGGAATATAACGAGGAATATCTTGTTGAGAATACCTTTACTTACCCGGTATCTTTCAATGGTAAATTAAGATTTAAGCTTGAATTGTCTGTTGATATGGCGAATGAGGATATTGAAAAAGCGGTACTTGAGGCGGATGAAGCACAGAAATGGCTGGAGGGAAAACCTCCGAAAAGGATCATCATCGTCCCTAAAAAGATCATTAATGTGGTGGTGTGAAAAAAGATATTTTAGTCATATTAGTAGTTACTATTGTAGTTCTTGCCCTGATACATTTTATTATAAAACACAGGACAGGAGAAAAGCAGGGAGAACCTGTCCGGGCGGACACTGTTCAGACTGCTGCACAGCCTGTATTATTATACGGCTTTCCTATTGACTCTTTTGTTATAGACCAGGGCAGGGTGAAAAGGAACCAGAACCTTTCGGAGATACTTACCCGTTATAATGTTTCAATGCAGGTTATTGACAGGATCGGGAAACAATACAGGGACACATTCGATGTGCGTAAGATCAGGGCAGGGAACAGATATACGGTTTTCTGCTCTACAGATTCATTGAAAACCCTGCAATATTTCATATATGAGCACACGCCGGTTGATTATGTGGTTTTTGACCTGAAGGATTCAATTAATATTTACAAAGGAGAAAAGGATATTCGTTCTGTTCTTAAAAAGGCTTCAGGAACAATAGAATCTTCCTTATGGAACACCATGAAAGATAAGGACTATAATCCTATGCTTGCCATTGAACTGTCTGATATCTATGCATGGAGCATTGATTTTTTCGGTCTTCAAAAAGGAGATATGTTCAAGGTAATATACGAAGAGTTGTTTGTTGACAGCCAGTCTGTAGGGCTTGGCAAAGTGCATGGAGCGTTGTTCAGGCATACAGATAAGGATTTCTGGGCAATTCCTTTTATCCAGGATAGTGTGGAGAGTTTTTATGATGAGGAAGGCAACAGCCTGCGGAAAGCTTTTTTAAAGGCTCCCCTGCGGTATTCGCGGATCAGCTCGCGGTTTTCTCACAGCAGGTATCACCCGATACTGAAGATAAGGCGCCCGCATCACGGGGTGGATTACGCTGCCCCGGTCGGTACTCCCGTACAAGCCGTAGGTGACGGTAAGGTTATTGCAAGGGCATACCAGAAAGGTGGAGGCGGGAGGTATGTAAAAATTAAGCATAATAGTGTATATACGACAACATATATGCACCTGTCGCGTTTCGGAAAGGGTATTAATGTCGGAACGTATGTAAAGCAGGGCGATATTATCGGGTATGTGGGCAGTTCGGGTTTATCTACAGGTCCCCATTTGGATTTCAGGTTTTATAAGAACGGCAGTCCCGTTGACCCTCTTAAAGTTGAAGCACCACCTGTGGAACCGGTAAAAGAGGAAAACCTGGAAGAATACGGGGAAATTATGGATAGAGTGATTGAGAGATTGAAGAAGATTGAAGGAGATTGAAGAAGATTGAAGGAGATTGAAAAAGATTGAAGAAGATTGAAGGAGATTGAAGAAGATTGAAGAAGATTGAAGGAGATTGAAGGAGATTGAAGAAGATTGAAGGAGATTGATTGATTGATTGATTGATTGATTGGATGATTGGATGATTGAGGACAGAAGTCAGACTGCCGACTGCCTACTGATTTACACGCTGCCTTCCATAAGAAGTTTTTCTATCACTTCAGGAAAGTACTGGTATTCCAGCAAATGGACTTTTGTTGCAATATCGTCAACTGAATCGGTTTCATCAATTCTGCATTTGGTCTGAAAGATAATCCTTCCTTCATCGTATTTCTCATTGACAACATGAATTGAAATACCTGTCTCTTTTTCATTATTGTTAAAGACCGCTTCATGGACATTTTTTCCGTACATACCTTTGCCGCCATACTTAGGTAAAAGGGCAGGATGGATATTAATGATCTTTTCAGGGAATGCCTGGATAAGATTTGAAGGTATCAGCCACATGAAACCGGCAAGTACAATAAGGTCTGTTTCGTTTTTCCTGAGAAAGTCAATGATATACGTTGATTCATATAACTGCTCCCTGGTAAATACCAATGTCGGTACATTGAATTTTTTTGCCCGTTCCAGTACTTTTGCGTCCGGTTTGTTGCAAAGTACAATCTCAACGCCAATATCGGGGTTGTTTTTGAAGTATTCTATGATATTTTCAGCATTTGTCCCTGATCCGGAAGCAAAAATTGCTATTTTTTTCATGCCAGAGAATATTATTTTCTAACAAAGATCGTATTTATTCATATTGAGACGAGAAATATACAAAGATATTTTTATAAAGGGATAAAGAAAATATATTTTTTTTTGATTTATAAGGTTAAAATTTCTTTCTTTGCCATGTTATTTTAAAATCTCTTTGATTATTAACTAAAATTTGAAAATTATGTCAGACATTGCATCAAGAGTTAAAGCAATAATTGTTGACAAGTTAGGAGTTGATGAAAACGAAGTGACACCTGAAGCCAGCTTTACAAATGATTTAGGTGCAGACTCTTTGGACACTGTTGAGTTAATAATGGAATTTGAAAAGGAATTCAATATTGCAATTCCAGATGATCAGGCAGAAAACATCAGTACTGTAGGAGAAGCAATCACGTATATTGAGAATAACGCCAAGTAATTTCCATCTTCTAAAAATAATATGGAGTTAAAAAGGGTAGTAGTAACGGGTCTTGGCGCCCTTACACCTTTGGGAAACAATGTTAAAGATACATGGAAAAATGTTGCTAAAGGTGTGGGCGGTTGCGACCTTATTACACGTTTTGATGCATCCAAGCATAAGACAAGGTTTGCCTGCGAATTAAAGAACTATGATCCCGGTAATTATTTTGACAGGAAGGAAGTGAGGAAGATAGATCCTTATTGCCAGTATGCATTGGTGGCTGTTGAAGAAGCATTAAAGGATTCGCAACTGGATATGGAAGCCATTGATCATGACCGGTCTGGTGTTATATGGGCCTCAGGGATAGGCGGACTGGAAACTTTTTATGATGAGGTGAAATCTTTTGTTGAAGGAGATGGAACACCCAGGTTCAGCCCTTTTTTTATTCCTAAGATGATCGCTGATATTGCTGCAGGACAAATATCCATGAGATATGATTTCAGGGGACCTAATTTTGCTACTGTTTCTGCCTGCGCATCCTCGACAAATGCATTGATAGATGCTTTTAATTACCTCCGGCTGGGTAAAGCAGACCTTTTTATCTCCGGTGGCTCCGAAGCAGCCATTACTATGTCAGGAATAGGCGGTTTTAATTCCATGCAGGCATTATCAACAAATAATGATGAATATAAAACAGCATCACGCCCGTTTTGTGGAACAAGGGACGGATTCGTTATGGGTGAAGGCGCGGGAGCTCTGATACTTGAGGAATACGAACATGCTATTAGTAGAGGCGCTAAAATATATGCAGAAGTAATCGGTGCGGGACTGTCTGCCGATGCCTATCACCTTTCCGCACCACACCCCGAAGGAAGAGGCGCTATCAGTGTAATGAATAATGCTCTGGATGATGCAAATATCAAACCCGAAGAAATAGATTATATT
>Ga0180433_10006412_pt1 | contig 15420 bp, 11 predicted proteins | sample SS_ome_8_FD_132980 | JGI IMG/M metagenome (GOLD analysis project Ga0180433, IMG submission 132980) | Hypersaline lake sediment archaeal communities from the Salton Sea, California, USA - SS_1_D_1 metaG | ecosystem: Environmental > Aquatic > Non-marine Saline and Alkaline > Hypersaline >... | reverse complement strand
AGATTTTCCACTTCCGATATCTCCAAAGAATAACATGGTTGTTTGTGGAAACTCTAACTCTAGCTTCTTTATACTTCTGATATTACTTATTAATACCCGCTCTAAAATCATGCATCCTCGTCCTCATCCAGTAAATTAAATATTTCGAGGAATTTTGTCAATAGCTCTTCATTATACTCATTAACTTTTTTCCCTTCAATTCTCTCAACACCCAGTACACTCAATAATTGATGTATATTGTTTTCTATATCGCTTTTAGATATATTTTTTATATTTGTCTTTTGTATATGTTCATGAATTAATGTCTCCTCAATTTCCCTGTTAGTTTTTCCAACAGCTTTACTAATAGGCGTATATTCTCTTGAGATAAGGGCATTTTTGTTTAGAAAAACCTCAAATGCCCCCTTATCTATTACCTTTTGCTTGAAATCTTGGGATTTAATTTCATATGTTTTCCCAGTGGTAAGCCTCCCGATGATACGAATAGTAATTATTTTATCTTGAGCATTAATATTTAAGAGTGTTTTATTTATATGATCAATACTTTCTCTAACATTTTTATTATTGCAATCGATAGTTATCGAAAGAACTTCTTTTATTTTTATCGGAACAAATTTAACTTTGAGATCCGAACTCTGAGAAGAAATATCAATATCTCCTGATATTATGCAAAATCCTCCATATTGATATTTTTCTAGTTCTCGAAAATCTGTGGGATATAGACAACCAGGATATATAATATTGTTCATATTGTTAACTTTAATTGGTTGTTCTTTTTCTCTTAAATTTTCAGGAATTGTTTTATGTAAATGTCCTCCCGCATAATAGTTAAAATTTTGAGGCAATAGTGATTTAGGAGCAGAATCCATATCTTTAAACTCTTTAGGCTTGAGTTCATTCATCATAGTATGAAGAATAAAGATTTTTACGCCTTTCTCCTGCTCTAAACTATCTCTGTCGAGTATCTCATAATCCTCGATTTCAAGACTCCTCTTGCGAGCTCTTAATCCAGTGATTTTTACATTGGTCTTAGGTTCATTAATAAAATATAGTTTGAGTTTTCCATTTTCCATTAAGTTTCCTTTTGATACATCTATAAATAAACCGGCGGTGATTAATGGACGAATCATCGATTTATTAGAGGGGGAAAAGTCGTGTGATCCCATTATTCCATAGACAGATATTCCTTTATCTTTTAATCTTTTTAATTCTCTTACAGAGAGATCAATAATTTCTACTTTAGGATTGCTAACATCATATAGATCGCCACTAATAATAACAAAATCTACATTCTCTTCAATGATAATATCGACTGCTTTCTCAAATGCTTTATATCCAACTTGATTTAGATTTTCATTTCGCCATGCTCCCAAATGACAGTCTGCTAAATGAGCAAATTTTATTTTCATTGTATTAAAACCCTGGAGAATTTCTTGTTGTTTTTTTTTTGGATTGGTTTTTCTTATTATAATTTTCAATAAAATCTTCAAATAAAGGAATGTGTATAGGAATTGCAAATTTCGTGAAAGTTGATGTTACTATTGCTTCTCCTTTATCGAGACTCCCAATAGTCTGATAGTCGTCTGATAAGTCTTGGGCAGCACTATCAATTAAAGCGTTCCGCTCTAGACCCATTTCATTTCCAAGGATTATTTTAGTATTCATATTGGCTAGAATTTCACGATCAATAATACTTGGAAGTTGCGTGATTGCAATCAGACCGATCTGAAACTTCCTTCCCTCACGAGCTATTTTTCCGAAGATGTTATCTGTAGATTCTATAACTTTCTTTCCTATTACGCGGGGGGCTTCTTCTATCACGATAGAGATAACAGGTCGATTTTGAAGTTGATCTTGAAATTTAAGGCGCTTATAATGATTAAACACACCATCTACTATTATAGATGCAATGAAAATTTCTTCTGCTCCTTCGAATAATGATGTATCAATGATTAATGTTTTTCCATTAGATAATGAATTGATAATGTCGCTCGTAGTCTGCTCATGACCATTAAGTGTATATATTCCATTTTCTGATATTTTACCATCACTTTCAAGAAAAATATGCAGTAAAAGTCCAATCTTCCTTCTTATCACGTCTAATGTCCGCTCATCTAGACCTACTGGTCTTGGAAATTTTGTTTTATCGTCACTAAATATTGCTTGTATCCAATTATCTTTATTTTTGCGGTAAAATCCAATAATTGCTTGGGCTTGAGGGTCGGTAAAATTGCCAACTCCTAGAACATGACTAGGATTAATAAGTTTCATATTGAATCGTAAATCAAGATGTCCTGGGATGTTTCTTATGGTATAATAATCTAAAAATTTCTCACTTTGTGGATGATCTCTTAACCCTTTTTGAGAAAGACTTCCATAATATTCATTGTGAGGATCAAATACTAATTTTCCACATTTATCATTCTCCATTAAATCATAAAGAATAGTCTTAACTAAATTTGACTTACCTCTTCCTGTGGCTGCTGGTATTAAAATATGATGTTTTAATACTTCACTCGCATCTACTTTCACTTCAATGTCCATTATCTTTGATCCAGAACGCACTTTTCCAAGATTTAAAGGAGATTCAATATGTTCTTCTTGAAAAAACTCAAGATGTGCTTCTTCTAATTCATATATATCTGAAAAGAATTTTGGTAATTTTTTCGGTATTGATAAATTGTACTTTTTGGTGTTTACATTTTTTTTTACAGATATCAATTCTCTAGCATGGGCGAGAATATAATTTCTTAATTCCGTTTCATAGATTTTGAGGTTAGAATCTTGATATTCTAATCCATATCCTGCCATTAATTCTAAAGAACTATCAGGAATTTGGCTTCCATAATATAAATCCTTAATTTGAAAAATAGAATAATCATTTAAATCATTTCCAGCAACACACAATTGACCAAGCTCAAATTCTTCATCAGATTTCTTTCTTAAAATCAATTTAACAAACGATCCTGATACAAAACTTCCTATTTTGCTACCTAAATCTTTCATTTTTACCAAATTTTTATATTTAATTTTTTCTAATAGAATTCAATATATCATGCGCATCCACCGCCCTAATGCGGGGAATAATAAACTTATTATAAATTTCCGAATCAAATTCGGAGAGTAGTTGAATCTTCTGGGGCTCAATTTCCTTTACACCAACTCTTGATAGTAGATCAGCTTTTATTAATCCATATGGATATCCTGGGAATGATAAATCGTTTGAGTTTAATGCGATATTGGAAATGATATCCTCTTTATTGCTTTGACTGAGATTATTTGACTGCTTTAAATAAATATCAAAGCGAAATGGCGAGCGTCCCCTTTCATGAAGTTTAACAAAGTGCACGTCAGCTAAATTATCAGCTTTTGTGATCTTTAGAATTGGATGGAAAAACCACTTTCTTTCAGGGTATTTTGAATTACCTATCAAGTCAATTAATGGCATGAGAGCATCCCCATTCTCAGTAACCAGTCTGCATGATTTTGAGAGTCCCGTAATATACACTTGTTTTTTTTTTGCTTGGTTATATAACTCTCTCACTAACTGAATTTCATCCTTAAATCCCGTTTGGAGCGATCCATCTCGAATGAAAATGTCTCCCTCATCCAATTCGTTTTCTACAAACTTTGTGGCATAAGACCATTCAGCAAATCTCATCGCTGTTGCTCCAAATGATTGTATATTAGGCATGAATCGAAGTCCAAACATCATTCTTGCCTCGTTTAAAGGAATAATAATATCACTTTGGGGTAAGTATGATCTAAAAGATCTTTCCCGTGGAAACAACTTGGTAATATAAGCCATTTTTCCATCAGAAAGCGATTCAAGGATCGTGGCAGAGTAAAATTCGGCAACAGTTGGAGACCGAGCTAATTGCTTAAGCTGGTTTGATTCAAATATGACTCCAGCAATTCGACTTAAACTTATGTTGAAATCAGCAGCATTTAAAAGTGAAGCAGTTCCCCCATCTACAAACCCTAATTTGTGAATGTGAACTGGTTCGGGAATCTCAAATATTCTATTTTCTGAAATTTCAAAACTTGTTTCCTTAGCCTCAGTATAAGGTATATCTTCCTCTTGAAATTCATTCTTATGGTTCTGGATAAATTTGATGCACTCTTTTAGTACTTTCAAATCTCTCTCCATATTAATTCTCCCATAATACAAATCATTTAATTAACTTTATCAAATTGAGATATATCAAACATAATCTAAATAATATATCCCTCAATTCATTATAAACAACCATTATTTGAGAGATAACAATATTTTCATCTTTATAATAATGGGTTTCAATATTAATTTTTAAACTTTCACTGATTTCTGATTTACTAAATCAAATTAAATAATTTTATTACTATAATTATGATAATAAAGATTGATATCAAAGATATTTGAAATTTTAACTTCAAAAATTTGAGAAATTCAATAAAACTTTGAAAAGTTAATATAATTATGCCTGAAAGTAGTGTTATTTTAAACGATATAAACAAGGTATTTGTTCCTTGTAGAACAGTTCTGGAAATGGAAGCTTTAACTTCCCTGCTATTAGAACGTTATAATTATGATATGATAAAAGAAATTCCAAAATCTCAACCATCAAGCCATTCACTCATAGAAATTTTTAGAGTTGTTGATATTGAACCATTAGAACGAATCATCGAGTACTTTATTGATGTAGTGGTGAATAGATTAAAACCAATTGTTATGTATGAGAGAGATCATCATGATAGGTTTAGGATGGGGAATGTTGTAGCATATACAAAGACAAGAATGTGCCTATATCTTGCTCTCCATCGATTAAAACTAAAATTTCTTATCATCAAAGATTTCATGGACAAATTTAAAAAAAATGGTTTTAAATTAGATGAAACTCAAGATGAGGGATATCGGACATTTCTTTCAGCATTTCATAAAGAATATACAGAAAAAAACATTATGAACTTAAAGCTAATGCTCTCAACAAAAAGAGTATCCGAGCGAGTGAGTGAATTACTTGATATTAAAGATACAATTACTAATGAAGATATCATACAAGCATTAACCTTTAAAAAGTATCTGGATGATAAAAATAGAATTAAATTCATAATGAGAGAAATAAAAGCTTCATTATTTGTATGTAAAGTGATGTTAGCTAAAATTGACGTTCTTAATCCTTTTGCTATTGCTAGGGAAACTATGGTTGATACAGAAGATATAATGATTAGCCAAGATTTCATCCCAGAACTTATTCCTGCAATTTCAAAATGCCTTTCAGAAAATCAAAATGATCAACTTAGTGATTGCTTCCGAGCGTATGAGTTTATGATGAATAGCATATTAGAAGGAATCAATTACGCGACTAAAATTGCCTCTGGGGGCCAAATTGTGTTGGATCTTGATGCAACAATTTATAACACTGGAAATATCTTCAGTTTTTAATATTTAATAATTTTCAGAAATTTTTTGCTCTCTCCATTTTTTGTTGACTAAACGTAATGATTTTGTTTATAAGATTATCATTCACATCCGATGGACCAAATCGAAGAGTTTCTTTGATGTAGCCTTTTTTAAGAGCATCATGATATATCTCGGCACCAATTTCAGTCCTGATTATAGTAGTTGTATGTTTTTCTTGAGACCCTAATCCTCCAAAAGATAAATCAGCATATACATTTGAAAAATCAGAACATGCTTTACATGCGGGTCTAACAAATTCATCAACTTCTAAAAATGAAATGTGTTTTTCTCTATCATCCTTTATAGAAATAATAATATCGTCTCGAATATTCATCTTTTCAAGCTTATTAAACTTAAAGTCGAATTTCTCTTCAATTTTTTTCCGATCTTCGTCATTAAAAGAAAAATTTAAGTTACAAAATAATCCTAATGTGTACTTAACAATATGAGCGGGAATGATACTTAATTGCTGCATCTTTCTAATAGAATGAATTTGACAAGGCGTTCCCACTATTGCAATGTTTAAAAGGTCGGAATTAATTAAATCTTTTAACTTAGTGTTAGTTGGGATAAATGTATTATATTTTTCTAATCCAATAACTTGTTTTGAGAGATCGTAATATGAACCCGCAGCTTGAATGAGATCTTCTTTAGATGTTGCTAAAAAAGGTAGTCTGTTAAATGGTCCTTGTTTTTTACATACGATAGCGCCATCAATCAAATTAGTATCTAGAAGATAATTTAATATAGAGGTAACCACTCCACCATCAGTTGCTTTTTCCGCGATCTCTTTAGATGTGGCTGAGCTTGATGTAATAAATCTCCAATTACCTATAGGAGGAGTATATTCAAATTTATCATTCAAAAGATCATTAAGAACGTGAGTTTGTGGACATACATAATAACAGAATCCACATTCCTTACAATTTTCTTTATTCTTATATATTGGAGGACCTGATTCTGGCATCATAATAGCTCCAATATCTCCAGCTGAACAAAAACTAACACAGCCTCCGCATTCTCCACATAAACCTTTTTCATGAACATCCTTTATTAAATCTTCAAATGTCTTAACCATTTTAATTACCTACAACAGTTTTTCTATTTTTAATATTCATTTGGTAATTTTTTTAATTCTGCTAATGAAAAAACAGGGCCGTCTAGACACACATATTTATTTCCTATATTACATCTCCCACATTTTCCAACTCCGCATTTCATTCGCATTTCTAGTGAATTTAAAATTTGCTCATCGCCAAATTCTAACTCTTCAAGAACAGCAATTGTAGTCTTTATCATGATAGGAGGGCCACATACGACTGCAATAGCATTTTTAGAAGATGGAGACACTTCTTTTACAACAGGGGCGACAAAACCCACTTTTTTAGTCCAACCCTCCTCTTCGCGATCAATTGTGAGTACTAACTCAATATCATCTCTTTTTTCCCATTTTTCTAAATCGAATTTGTATAAGGTCTCCCCTGAATCACGATTACCATATATAACGGTTAATTTTCCATACTTATCTCGGTTATCTTTATGTAATATATATTCTGTAAGAGAGCGCAAAGTAGAAAAGGCAAATCCACCTCCAATAACCACGATATCTTTTCCTTTCATATCTTCAACAGGCCATCCGTTTCCTAAAGGACCCCTAATTCCAACTACATCCCCAACTTCACTTTTATGGAATTGAGAAGTGACAGTACCCATTTTTTTAATTGTAAATTTGACGGAACCCTCTTCTGTAGGGGATGAAGCAATACCTATAGGACACTCCCCTTTACCAATAATACTTAATTCGGCAAATTGACCCGGTACATAATTAAAATTTTTCAGATCATCATCATTCTGAAATACGAATTCAAAGGTTTTAATATCATTTACTTTATTCTCAGATGTTATTGATTTTATATTCGTTAGCATAGGGATATATAAATCAAGCAACGATGGTTTTCTCCTCCTTTTTTTGAATTTCATTCAACTTTTTAAGAATCACTCTTAAATCATTATTAACTGGGCATAGTTGAATACAGCGGCCGCATCCAACACACCCGATTAGATTATAATTTGTTGGATAATAACTAAATTTATGAAGTATTCGGTTCCTACAACGCTCGATACTACTATCTCTTGGATTATGGCCACTTGTATGGAGTGAATAAAGACAAAACTGACATGTGTCCCATATCCTCATCCTCCTACCTCTATTATTATATTGGTCCTCTTCATCGATAACATCAAAGCAAGTACAAGTTGGGCATAAGAAAGAACAACTACCACAGCCCATACAAGTTTCACTTATCTCTTTCCATATTGGATCTGAAAATTGTGAATCCAAGAAATCATATGAGTCTTGAATTTCTAAAGTAGTGGATATCATTGATTCTGCTTTTTTAGATAACTCGATTGCTTTTTCAAGATCCTCTTCCTTAGCATCAACCAGCCAAGATAATCCTTCGATAATTTCTTTTCCAGTATCAGATATGGGGCTGACTACGTATCTATCATCTAGATCAACCATAAAAATATCCATATCGTCTTTTTTAAAGGGATGTCCTTCAAGAGATGTGCAAAAACATGTGTTTCGGGGAGTATTACAACCAATTCCCATTAAAATAGTATTCTTTCGTTTATTTAAAAATAAATCGTCCTTGAATTCTCCAAAATTAAAAAAATGTTCAAGAAGAACGAAACTATGTGCATCGCAAGGCCTTATACCAAAAATAATATTTTTATCCTCTACTTTTTTTGGCTTTTGAATCTCAATATTTTTTCCATTTCTAGTATAAGTAAACATTGTTTCCATTCTTGGAAATACTATCTCTTTGGGAGGCACTTTTGAATTGAGGAATTCTAATTCAATATCTTTGCTATTATTAACTCTTTTATATTCAATATTTCCTTTAACATTCTTAGGAGCATAAAAAACATATTCCTTTGTCAGTTCTTTTACTAATTTAGGAATTTCTTTCTTAAATATAATTTTTTCTTGCAACTTAATTTTCCTCCAGCATGAATTCTTGCTTATCGTTCATTTTGTAGGTCATCATTGGAGATAATTTTTCTAATGAAAGACCTGAAACAAAATCAAATCTATCTTTTACAATTTGATTGATCTTTCTATTTATTAAACTAAGATCTATACCCATCGGACAAACACTGCTGCAAGCACCACATTCAACACATCGTCCAGCGAGATGCAAACCCCTCACCATATGAAAGATTAATATATCAGATATTTCAGAGGTTTTCCCGAACCAAGTAGGTAGGTTTTGATCAACAAAACATAAGTTACAATAACATAATGGACAAGCTTCTCTGCAGGCATAACATCTAGTACAGTCCTTTAATACTTCATTCATAAAAGCCCATTTCTCATCAGCTGACTTTTTTTCAAAATCAATTATATCTTCAAAAGGATCTTCTAAAGAGTCAACCTCTTGACATTCCCCCACAATATTGTCTTTTAATGAATCTGAAATGGGAGGTGCTCTTATTTTGCAATGCTTACATAATTCATTCATATAATCTTCAAACTTAAACTTCTTTTCGAACTTGTTTCCTTTCACGATTAAATAATCTCCTGAAACTTCTGTTTCAGTTATTTCATGAGCTCCAATATCTTTTTCAATTCTCCTACGGTCTAAGATTCCATTGCAATTTATCCCTATGATGATGATATTTTCTTTATTAATTTGATGTTCAACCAAGAGATGAATAATCGAGCGGGCTACACAACCTTTAGAGATGATACCAACTTTTAAATCTACAAATTCACCATTAATATTCTCTCTTATATTCGGAATTAAATATTTAGCTAAATTTACATAACATGAATTGTTCCAAACTAATTTATTAACTTCTTGTTCATCCCTAATGAAGACTGGAGCAGATGCTAATGGAAGGGTCCCTTCTGAATAACCAATGATCAAATCAACTTTTTTCTCTTTTAATAGATCTCGCGCTACATTGCGCATTTTCTCTTCAATCTTTTGATTCTCGTTTTTTATATCAACCATTTTTTACCACTGTTTTTTAAATTTTTCATTAGGTCCTAATTTTTTTACAATTTCCGTGGTTTTTCGTACTAAAACAGCAAACCGTTCTCCTTCTGCTGCTGAAGCCCACATAAAATTAACCCTCCCTGGTTCAATCCCAAAAAACTCTAGTAAATCATTGAGAATAGCGAATCTTCTACGAGCAACTAAATTTCCACTTATATAATGACAATCTCCGGGATGACAGCCAGAAACTAAAACACCATCCCATCCATCAACTAAACTTCTTATAATAAAGAAAGGATTTAAACGTCCAGAACAAGGTACTCGAACTATTCGAATATTTGAGGGGTATTGAATCCTACTTACCCCCGCTAGGTCAGCCCCTGCATAGGAACACCAATTACATAAGAATGCAATAATTTTTGGTTCCCAATCTTCTTTTTGAGCCTTTTCTGTAATTACTTCATTCATAATTATAACCTCCCACTTATCATTGCAAAAATTTGTTCTGCACTAAATCCTAAAATATCTATTGCTGAACATCTACAATTTCCAGAACATGCTCCACAACCTTTACATAAAGCCTGATTGATCGAAGCTACGCGGCCAAATTTTCTATCTTCAATTAATTCTATTGCATTATATGCACAATTTTCTACACACATTCCACATCCAACACATCTCGCCATGTTTACAGTAGCAACCTTACCTTCAGCCTCAATTTCTTCTTTTGAAAGAATTGTACAAGCTCTTGAAACTGCAGCATTAGCCTGAGAGATAGAATCCTCAATTGGCTTGGGGAAATGAGCTAAGCCAGCGACAAAGACACCTTCTGTAGCAAAATCCACGGGTCTCAATTTAACGTGAGCTTCAAGGAAGAAATTATCATCATTTATCGGAACTTTTAGCATTTTTCCAAGTTCTTCGTTTATTTCTTTATTTGCTACTATTCCTACGCTTAAAACTAATATATCTGACTCAAATTTTATATTTCCTAATTTAGGCGTTTTAACTGCTATTTCTAAACTATTCCCATTTTGACTGACTTGGGGTAAATTTTCTTTTTCATATCTAATGAATAGAACCCCTTTCTCCCGAGCCTCTCTATAATATTTCTCTTTAAAACCATATGTCCGAATATCTCTAAATAATATTACAACTTCTGCTGAGGGATTTAATTCTTTAACAATCAGAGCGTTTTTTACAGCTTCTGAGCAACACATTTTACTACAATATGGATGTTCTTCATTTCTAGATCCCACACACTGAATCATTACAATTTTATTTATTTCTTTTATTTTATCAGTTTCATTTAATACTCGCTCAAATTCTGATTGAGTTATAACTCTCTCATCCTCACGGTATAAATATTCCTTTGGCTGATATGCATCAGCTCCAGTAGCAACCACCACGACTCCATGTTCAAACTCAACTCGGTTCTTTTCATTACCCCATAAAATAGACGTCTTGAAATTTCCAATATAGCCATTTATAGTTTCAATTTCAGCTTCTGTATAAGAATGAATTAAAGGATCATTTTTTACGCGTTCGATAATATCTCCTAGAAACTTTTGAACATCTCCACCTTCAAGAGTGGTATATATATGGCGTGCATGTCCTCCAAACTCTTTTTCTTTCTCAATAAGATAAGTTTCAAATTTCTGACATGAAAAATTTAAAGCCGCTGTCATTCCAGTGATACCTCCTCCTATAACTAATACTTTAGGGGTAACTTTCAACTTTATCCTTTCAAGAGGTTCAATTTCACGAGCCTTATTGACAGCCATTCTTACAAGATCCTTTGCTTTTTGAGTAGCATTTTCAGGTTCATGCATATGGACCCATGAACATTGGTCTCTAATGTTAGCCATTTGAAAGAGATACCTATTTAAACCGGCTTCTCTAATGGTCTCCTGGAATAGAGGTTCATGCGTTCGAGGAGTACATGACGCGACGATTACACGATTAAGATTATATTCTCCAATTTTATCTTTTATTATGGTCTGAGTATCAGCAGAGCATGTATATAAATTGCGATCCGCTAAAACCACATTTGGTAAGGTAGTCGCATAGCGAGTTACCTCCGGAACGTCTACATAACCTCCAATATTGATCCCGCAATGGCAAATAAATACTCCTATTCTTGGAGGTTGTCCTGCAACATAAATCTCTGGAGGAAGCACTTTTTCAGTTATTAAAGTTCCCCTTTTATCATAAATTAAAGAATTTACACACCCTGCAGCTGCACTAGCTTGGGTGACCGTTTCGGGAATATCTTTTGGAGACGAAAACGCTCCACATGCATATATTCCAGGAACAGATGTCTGAACCGGATTAAAGATCTCTGTTTTGGCAAACTTATATTCATTTAATTCGATCCCAAATTTATCAGCAAGAAATTCTGAATCGTTTGGTGGATTCAGACCAACAGCTAAAACTACCATGTTAAAGACTTCTTCAATAATTTTTCCGTCTTCCGCTTCATATTTCAGTATTAAATCTTTAGTGGAATCATTTTCAGTAATAGAGGATATTCTACTCCGAATATACCTTACTCCATATTCTTCCTTGGCATGTTCTATATATTTATCAAAATCCTTTCCGTACGCGCGAATGTCCATTGAAAAAATTGTAGGATTGACTTGATTCATGTGTTCTTTTGCAATAACCGCTTCTTTTGCGGTATACATGCAGCAAACAGAGGAACAATATGGTTGACCTTCTTTAAGATCTCGTGATCCAACACATTGTAAAAATGCAATTTTCTCAGGTACATCACCATCAGAAGGACGTAATATCTTACCTGTATATGGACCACTTGCACTTAAAATCCGCTCAAACTCGATACTTGTGACCACATTTTTATATTTTTTATAACCATAACGTGCAACTGGAGTTGGATCAAATTCATCAAATCCGGGGGCTAAAATAATTGCTCCAACATTGAGATCCGCCTCATTGTCTTCTAAATCATATTCTATCGCTCCAGCTTTACAAACACCTTCACAAACACCACATCCAATGCAATAATCTTTATTTATTGAATACACTAAAGGCACAGCTTGAGGATACTTCACTGACGTGGCTTTATACTTTGATAAACCTTCATTAAAAACATCTATTGCTTCCACAGGGCATTTTTGCCCACAAACACCACATCCCGTACATTTATCCATATTAACGAACAATGATTTTTTCAATATTTTTATTGAAAAGTTTCCTGCTTTTCCCTTAACGTCTAATATTTTACAATTAATTAATAAATCAATATTGTTGTGTCGTCCCGTTTCTACAAGCTTAGGAGAGACAATGCACATGGCACAATCATTAGTCGGAAAAGTTTTGTCCAATTGAGCCATGACTCCGCCTATACTGGTTGTTGATTCAACAAGATATACCTTATAGCCAGCATCTCCTAAATCCAATGCTGCTTGAGAACCACCAATGCCTGCACCCACAACTAATACCGCTCCAACATTCTCCAACTTTATCCCTCCATTATATTCGTATAAATTGGTGTAACACCAACAATTTTTTCCATATTCACTTGACTTCGGTTCTTTAACACCAAAATATTTTTTAAAATCACGCTTGGATCAGTCTCTAATTCGATTGCTAAATCTTTTACGGATTTTGGGTCATTGCTAAGCGATATTAAAATTTGGTGACGTAAATATTCGTCACGAATTGCTGTATCAAAAATATCATCAAATTTTTCTAAAGGTACCTTCTCTCCATATACATTTTCAAATTCAGTTATTATTCGCTCCCTCCCCACCAGTGCTCTCATCCTATAGCTTCCTATCGCAAGTAAAATCGCGTTTAGTTTATCTAATAAGATTGAATCGGGAGATTCTCCACTTACAGGAGAGGGTCCCAATTCTTTAATCTGCCTAGTAAAGTCGGTAACTACTTCCGCAAACCGATTTCCTTCCGAGGCACTTACCCATTCCAATCTCACTCTATTGTCAAAATTTATAAATTTAAGAAATTTTTGAACCATTTTATATTTCATTTCTGCTTCATAATTTCCTTCTAGATAATGGCAATCTCCGGGATGGCATCCCATAACGATTATCCCATCAATTCCAGTTTGAAAGCCTTGAATTATGAATTCAGGATCCACTCTTCCCGAACACATTACTCTAATAACTCTGATGTTAGGTGGATATTGAATTCGGCTTACCCCCGCTAAATCTGCCCCTGCATAGGAGCACCAATTACATAAGAATCCTAAAATTTTCGGCTCAAAATTCATTCTATAATATTACCTCCTAACGCATAAATCTCGGACAAAATCTGCTCATTTGTGAAATGTTTAATTGATATTGCTTTTTCAGGACAACTCGCGCCACAAACTCCACATCCTTTGCAAAGCGCCTCTTGGACGTACGCAAAACCTTCTTCATCCTTTACTATTGCGTTGAAAGGACAAATTCTAACACAAATCTTACATCCAGTGCATAAGTTTTTATCAACATTGGATACAATCCCTCCGATCATTAATGTATCCTTAGATAATATAATAGTTGCTCTAGAGACTGCTGAATTTGCTTGTGCTATACTTTCACCAATGGTAGCAGGTCCATGGGCCGTTCCACATAAAAATATACCTTCTGTAGCAAAATCGACTGGTCGTAATTTTACATGAGCTTCTAAAAAGAATTTATCTTCATTGAGTGGTACTTTTAGCAATTTCGCTAAGGTCTCATTTTCTTTACTCGGAGCAATCATACCAGTACTTAAAACAAGTAAATCTAAATCTAATAATATATCTCCAAGTCCTTCATTTTTGAGATTAATCTTGATTTGTTCTTTATTTGAAATTAATTCTGGTGGAGATTCTTTTTTATATCTTATAAAGAGAATGCCTTTTTCGCGAGCCTCGCGGTAATATTTTTCTTTAAAACCGTATGTTCTGATATCTCTATATAAAATCGAGACTTCTTTATCAGGATATTGTTCTTTCAATCGTATCGCATTTTTTATTGCTTCTGAACAGCATATTCTGCTGCAGTAAGGATTTTCTTCATTTCTTGAACCAACACATTGGATCATAACAATCGATTTAATATTGGAAAAATCCCCTTTATTAAAAAGGCGATTTTCTAATTCTTTTTGCGTAATAACATTTGGGTTGACACCGTATTCATATTCTTTGGGTGTATACTCTTTAGCTCCCGTAGCAACAATAATAATCCCGTGTTCAATTTCTAATTTTTTTTTTGAATTATCTTGAATGATTGTAGTTTTAAAGTTCCCTACATATCCATCAATATCTTGGATCTCTGCCCCAAGGTACACATCAATTAGATCATCATTTTCAACATTATTTATTAACTCTTGTAGAAATTCTTGAATGTCATCTCCTTCAATCGTATTATAGATTTTAGAAGAGAAGCCACCAAGTTTCTTATCTTTTTCAATTAATTTGACTTTAAACCCTTGCTGAGAAAAATTAAGAGCTGCCGTCATCCCTGCAACTCCTCCACCTATAATCAAAGCACTTGGATTTACTTTTAAAGGCACTGTCGATAAAGGTGTATTTAATCTTACTTTAGCAACGGCCATTCTTACTAAATCTTTTGCCTTTTCAGTTGCTTTTTCTGGTTCACGCATATGAACCCATGAACATTGGTCTCGAATATTTGTCATCTGAAAAAGATATTTATTTAAACCAATTTCTCTTATGGTTTCTTGAAATAAAGGTTCATGTGTTCGTGGTGTACATGATGCGACTATTACTCTATTGAGGTTATGTTCTTTGATTTTTTCTTTAATTAGCGATTGTGTGTCTGCCGAACAAGTGTATAAATTTCGTTCAGAATATGCAACATCAGGTAAGGTTTCAGCATACTTAACTACTGCTGGAACATCAACATATCCCCCTATATTTATTCCACAGTGGCATATAAACACCCCTATTCGTATGGGTTGACCACTCACATCGATTTCATCTGGATATTTTTTAGT
>Ga0180433_10006411_pt1 | contig 15422 bp, 10 predicted proteins | sample SS_ome_8_FD_132980 | JGI IMG/M metagenome (GOLD analysis project Ga0180433, IMG submission 132980) | Hypersaline lake sediment archaeal communities from the Salton Sea, California, USA - SS_1_D_1 metaG | ecosystem: Environmental > Aquatic > Non-marine Saline and Alkaline > Hypersaline >... | reverse complement strand
TGAAGCCGCTCCCCGGGCTAAAGCCCGGCGTTTCGGCCCAGAAAGATGATTGGCCTCCGCTTCGCTCCGGGTGCCATTCATCCCCAGGCTTGAAAGCCTGGGGTTTTCTGGCTTTGATATAAAACTCAGGAAATAAGTCACACGCCGAATAAAGCCATTACAGAATCCCAGAACACATTCAAGTAGAGGTGCAGAGCCATGAGCACATGCAGGTTTTTTCTCTTCATGCGCAGTGCCCTCCTTCTTGTTTGAACTCAAGTTTCTTTGAAAAAACTATATTGATTTAAGAACTAGAGTAAAGGTTTTATCGTTGGATTTCAAGACAATGGATTGTAATTGAAGGGTATGTATGGTAACTAATCCCTAATCCCATAAAAATAAGTAGGAAACACTTTGATTATATTAAGCGTTATTAGGATAAACAACGGCATTATGATTTGCAGCTTTGGATGAGTATTCTGATGGACACACCTAACTGCAAAATTGCCGAAGGGAGGTAACCGCCATGAAACTCAGAGGGCTAATTTCTATTATTCTCTGTTTGTTTGTCGTGCAGATGGCATTCGCCCAAAAACCGGGAGAGAAAAGCTTTCACGATGAGTCGATTATGCCTGAAGGAACCAAGGGAAAACGGATTCAATCCATCATCGCCACCGTAAATTCCAATGATCCCCTGCGAATCCGCCGGTTCTTGGAAGAGGAATGCACAGAAAAGTTCCGTAAATTTGCGCCCATGGACAGGCATATCGATGTCCTGCTCAACATCGCCCGTCAGACTGGGAGTATCCGTTTTCACAGCATCCGCACCTACGACCCTGAGCGCAAGGGCGAAACGGTCGTCATCCTCAAAGACGAAAATTACGACAGCTGGCGGGCTTTTGTGGTGAGATTCGATGGATCGGAGAAGTATCTGGTGAACGGCCTCCAGTTCAATATCGCCCGGACTCCGACCAACGTGACTGAACCCGACATTTCAGAGAATGAGTTTCTCCAACAGACTAAACAGTTGATGGAGCGCCTGTCTGCGGCGGATGTTTTCTCAGGAGCCCTTCTCATCGCCAAAGGAGAAAAAATCCTCTGCACCTATGTCTACGGCGAGGCCAGCAAACGCTTTCATGTCCCCAACACTATCGAGACAAAATTCAACCTGGGCTCGATGAATAAAATGTTCACCGCAACATCGATCGCCCAGCTTGTGGAAAGAGGAAAGCTTTCCTTCCAGGACTCCATAGACACATACATGGATGAATCATGGCTCCCCAAAGATATGACTTCGAAGATCACTGTCCACCATCTCCTGACCCATTCTTCAGGGCTGGGCAGCTACTTCAACGACACGTACTGGAACGGATCGCGGATGCTGTACCGCGATGTCAATGATTTCAAGCCACTGGTCAAGGACGAGAAGCTCGCTTTTGAGCCGGGGAAACGCTTCCGCTACAGCAACACGGGAATGCTCCTCCTGGGAGTCGTCATCGAGAGTGTCACTGGAATGAGTTATTTTGATTATATTCGCAAAAATATCCTCGAGCCGGCCGGCATGACAAACACCGACAGCTATGAGATGGACTATCCGGTTGAAAACCTGGCCATCGGCTACAGTCCCGACCGCAACAGTCCCTACGGCTGGCAGAACAATATCTACAAACATGTCATCAAGGGCGGTCCTGCTGGCGGTGGCTTCTCCACGGTAGGAGACCTCCATCGATTCGCCTTGGCTTTGAAGGCCGGAAAACTGGTGTCCAAGGAATTCCTCAACACTCTCTGGACAGACTATATGGGGGCGAATTATGGTTATGGATTCCAAGTTGTTGAGGGGCCGGGCGGAAAAATCGTCGGTCATGGCGGCGGTTTTGACGGCATTAACGGAAAACTGGATATCTACCTGGACAAAGGCTATATTGTGGCTGTTCTCTCCAACTATGACCAGGGAGCGAGTCCCATCGCTCGAAAAATTGAAAAATATATTGAAAGAATAAATTAAAGTATATTTAAATCAATATAAATCTATATGAACAGGGAAGTCCTCCGACTTGCTATTCCCAACATCCTGAGCAATGTCTCCATTCCTCTTTTGGGGATGGTGGATACAGCCCTTATGGGCCGCCTGGAGTCGGAGATCTATATCGGAGCAGTGGCTCTGGGGAGTATCCTCTTCAATTTTATCTACTGGGGGTTTGGCTTTTTGCGTATGGGGACAACAGGATTCACTGCCCAGGCCTATGGAAAAAACGACGGTAAGGAAAGCGCCGCTATACTGGGCAGAGGCCTCCTCGTCGCCCTTTCCAGCAGCTTTGTCCTCATCGCGCTTCAGACTGCCATAGCCTGGCTGGGTTTCAGCCTCCTCCAGGGCGATACAGCTGTGGAGGTACTCGCAAGGCAATATTTCAACATCCGTATCTATGCTGCCCCGGCTACCCTGGGACTGTTCGTCTTTCACGGCTGGTTTCTGGGTATGCAAAACGCGCGCTATCCGATGTACCTGACTGTAACCGTCAACGGATTGAATATTCTGTTCAATATTCTGTTTGTCTTCCAAATGGGCATGAAATCGGACGGGGTGGCTCTGGGAACTGTTTGTGCACAATACATCGGATTGGCTCTCGCCGTCGGCATGTTTCTGCACAAATATCGAAGCTTTGTGGCAATGTTTGATCGTGCACGCATCCTCCAGCTCACAGCCATGAAACGCTTCTTTGCCATCAATGCCGACATCTTTATCCGCACCATCTGTCTCGTCTTTACCTTTGCTTTTTTCACGTCCGCATCTGCGGCCTTAAGCTCTATGGTCCTGGCCGCCAACCAAATTCTACTGCAGTATCTCTCCCTGATGTCCTATGCTGTGGACGGTTTCGCTTTTGCTGCAGAGAGTTTGGTCGGCCGCTTTTTCGGTGCGAAAGATCTTTCCAAATTAAAGCAGTCTGTACGGCTTCTGTTTCTTTGGGGTACGGGGTTGGGAATCTTTTTCGCCCTCTGCTATGGTTTATTCGGCAAACTCCTTCTCCGGGTGTTCACGGATCAGATGGTTATCATCCAGACTGCACTGCCCTATGTCTTTTGGGTGGTTGTGGTCACCATAGTGGGCTCTGTTGCCTATCTCTGGGACGGCGTCTACATCGGGGCCACGGCTTCAGTGGCCATGCGCAACATGATGCTTATCTCCACCCTTACCATTTTCCTCCCCACATACTATTTGACCATCAATCCTCTCGGCAACCATGGCTTATGGCTGGCCTTAGCCCTCTTCATGGTAGCCCGGGGCCTGACGCTCGGACTCCTCTCGCCAAAAAGAATATTTTCGCCTTCAGTAGGCCCTGAGCTTCCCGGGGCAGGCCAAAATGCATAAAATGCTGCCTCGTGAATGAATCCACGGATATGGATATCACAGGGGAAAAACACAAAGCAGGGACGAAACAGTAGCTGATCAGCGCATCTTGGGAAAGGCGGTTTTAATGTTGTCGGCGAGTTTGTGCCGGTAGAGAAAAGAGATTTCGGTCAGGGTTTTGACGAGCTCTCGAACGTCCTTATCGAAGGATTTGTTCATCTTGGGATATTTGCCCAGGATTTCCTGAAGCTTTTTTGCCCGGAATAGCGATTCACCGAGTGCCCACTGGAGCTTATCGATAGTCAAAAGGAATTCCTTTTCCTCATTCTTCGTCATGCATATACCTTCAGTATAGAGAATAGTGCGCTCACCCAAAGATTAAACCCCGCTGCCCAACTTCTCGGAAGAAGAGCTATTTTAATTATATCAATTCTTGACCGAATAGCAAATTCTTTTTGATCCCATTGTTTCTGAGATACTTCCCTTTGCTATACTGAGACTCCTTCCTCAATATAGTCAGATGCATCTATCTCTCTTGCAGCTCTAAGTGTATATCTCTATCTTTCTTGGGAACAATGAATCCTGTGGCAGCACCCTCATCATTCATCGTAAAGCGGATTCTTGTTGTCCTTGCCAATCCTATGTCATAGCCGGCAAATTCCCTATCCGAAACAGGTTTCAGAGTCAGTGACTGAAAATCTGCGGTATCCGGGAAAAACACCAGATTTATGGCCTCTTGCCCTTTTGGTGTCAGGATCAACTCCCCTTTCTTGAGAGAGATATCGATTTGGCTTCCTGAATCGCAATTATACGTGCCTGTAAATCTCTCTAATTCTTCAGGAGCCATTTCTTGAACAACCGGCGGCAAAGGAAAATGTCCTCCGAAGATCATGTCATCGACCTTTTCCACCAAACCCTGACTGAAGAGCATATCGATGCCGTCTCTGTTGCTGAAAAGGACGAATACGACATCGGCATCAGTGTAGCGTCTGAACTCGGATGCAATACCAAGAGTGCTGCCTCCATCATGCTTGATTACCCGCCCATGCCGGGTTTCCATCACATCCCAGCCGTACGCATAGTCGTTTAAAAATGGGGTGTAGAGCTTCTTTTTTGCCTCATCCGAGAGGACATTCTTTCCGCACAAAGCCAGATGCCATCTGTGCATGTCCTCCGTAGTTGAGAGAATTCCTCCGTTTCCGAGAAGGTTCCACTGGGGATAGGGCTTGACGAGCGGCGCGAGATTGTCCTTTCCCTTGGCATACCAGTGGGCAACGGTCTTTTTGTTCCAATCCGGTATCCGGTAGCCTGTAAACTGCATGCCGGCAGGTTGGAACAGATTCTCGTTTAAAAATTCTTCGTAGGATTGGCCGGAAACGATCTCCACAATTGCGGCCAGAAGGCTGTACCCGCAGTTGGAGTAGGAAAATCTTTCTCCTGGTTTGAACTGAAGCGGAGCCTGAAGGATTTTCTTGACAGTCTTATCTCGAGAGGCTTCCACAAAATCTTGCCCAGAACCCCCGATCACACCCGATGTGTGTGTCAGCAGGTTGTGAAGAGTAATGCCGGCCTTGTCATCCGGCACATCCGGCAGATACTTGTTAATAAGGTCAAACGTGTTCAATTTTCCCTGCATCTCGAGCTTCATGATGGCCGCTGCGGTGAACTGCTTGGTGATCGACCCTGTACTGAAGACTGTCTCGGCCGTGTTGGGAATTCCCTCCAAATCTACGGCCATCCCGTATCCCTTATTGATCAGGATCTCCCCCTCTTTAACAACAAGAAGGGCCCCCGAAAAACCGAAGGGAACGAGCCGAGTCAAATAGTCATTAAGTTTTGCACCCAACTCGCCTTTGACAACTTCTGCGCTTACGTCCTTATGAATAGGTGAGCACGAAAAGATTGCAATGATAAGTATGACAACAGATACGATATTTGTTTTATCGTGTCTCATTAACTTCCTCCAATATGTCGATCGTTTTTGACTTTCACCTTTCTCCTGAAGTTTTTCTTTTTTGGCCATGCTGTGGTGAATCCCTCCGGCGGATTTGATTTGAGGAGTGAAATCGAGTTTTTTACTCTTTGTTCTCGTATCTCTTTGTATATCAGAACCCTCCCGCAGCAGTCAATTGCAAATTCTCTGAACCGGCAATTCCACGTGCAGAACAATTTATTTTCTGACGAGCATGGATTTGGCGAAGCGGCCGTGGAATTTGCCGATGAATCTGGCCAGGTGAAGGGTCGCAGGCAGAAGAATTATTCCTGCGATGACAACGACAGGCAAAAACCAGACCGGGGTGAAGGCCTCATAGCCGAAAAGTTCGAGAGGAAGATGAAAGATGAGCTCCATGGCCGGGGAGATAATGAAGCTTATCGAGGTGAAAAAAAGAAGCAAAACAATCAAACAATAGCTCAAGCCCAGCGGCAGCATAAGGGCAATGAAAAGCAGTGATTTCCAGGTGTGAGATTCCATGACCAGGGATTTGAATTTCTCCGGCCATCTCTGATTTTGTTTTACGAATAGCGGTTTCCGGGGCATGCGGACGGCGAGGAAGGCTTCGACAATCCGCCCCTCGATAAGCGCAATCGCTCTGATGGAGAGGAGGTAAAGTCCCGTGAAGGGCAGTCCGAAAATGAACATCAGCATGAGGATGGCCAACATGCCGCCAAAAACACTCCAGAAGCCGAACACAATCCCTGTCAGGCCGGATATCATCATGTAGAGACAGGCACCCCACGCGCGGGGATCGGAAAAAACACCAAAAAACTTGGCAAGACCAGATCGCGCTTCAGGTTCGTGGATGGGAGCCAATCCCGAGGGGATACGTGCATCCAATTCTTTATAGGCCAGGGCGACCTCCCGGGGGTTGCCATATTTGTCTATGATTGATCGGAGTGCATCTTCCCCAGACACCCCTGGTGAAGCTGCCAGCTCCATTTCTAAAGCGGTCCGGAGATGCTCCTCGGCATCGGAGAGAGCATCCTGAACAAGGGCAGGATCACTGACACCAAGCTCGGCCTTGAGCTGTTTCAAAAATTCCTCAATTTTTTCAGCCATAGGAATCCTTCTTAATTCTGTATTTCATAATTCTGTATCGCTTAATTTTGAATTTTACAGTTTTTTCATTCCTGTCTGAGTGAATTCACGGGATTAGCCCGTGCCGACTTCCAAACCTGGGAAGTCACCGCAGCCAAAGCCATAAACAGGGAGATCACAACAGCAAAACCATAGGTCCAAACGCTTATCTTTTCCAGAAACAACAATCCGGTTTGAAGCACCCTGTTCCATCCCACATAGACCAAAACCGCAGCAATCCCATTGGCTACAGCGACCAGAATGATAAATTCTCTGCCGAATGACCAGTTGATCTGAACAAAAGAGGCACCTAGTATCTTTCGAATACCGATTTCTTTGGCTCTTCGTTCGACCATGAAAGAGGCCAACCCCAACAATCCCAGGCAGGAAAAAAACACGCCCAAAATCCCGAGGATGTTGAGAAAACCGGCCAGGCTCGAGAGCAGATCGAAAAAACGGCCAAAATGATTGGCAAGTGTGTCGCAATCAAAGGGGAGGTTGGGCGCATGGAGGAGCCACTGATGTTTCAAAGCGGCTTGAATGGTAGGGAAACCTTCCTTTGAGGCGTATTTGATCAGCATGTAGCTCAAATTGTCCTCATCCAAATAGAGAACAGCCGGAGGAATTCCGAACCCGATATCGGCAAAGAGAAAGTCGCGAACCACACCGACCACTACACCCGACTGCTCACCGATCATCAATTGCTCCCCGACAGGATTGTCCAAGTCCAGTCTTTTGGCCGCTGTTTCGCTTATGATCAGACTGTTTTTTTCATCCCATTCCCTGGAGAAGCTTCGTCCGCTGATCATCTTCATCTCCAGGGTTTCAACGAAGTTGTAGTCAACGCCGTAAGCCTGCATACTGAGAGCCTCAGATTTGCTTGCATCTGTAGATCTCACCTGGATCGGCGACTCCCAGACTACAGGAATAGACGCGGAGGCGGACACAGATTGAACTCCGGGATGACGTTCGATCTCGGTTTGGATCACCCGGCGCTTGGAACGGACTTCATCGGATATCTGAACAACTGCGACCCGATCCCGGCTGTAGCCCAAATCTGCATTCAGCAAAACCTTGAATTGATCCTTCACTGTTCCGGCAAGAATGATCAGGAGAATGGAAATCGCAAACTGAAAGACGATCATGGCTTTGCTGCCGCGCCTTTTTTTTCTGCCCTGCTGGAGACTTCCCTTTAAAATCTGTGAAGGGCGGAATGCAGAGACGAAAAAGGCAGGATAGATCCCGGAGAAGAATCCTGTGAGAATGACCGCGATCAGAAGATACTTTAAAAGAAAGGGATAATGAAAGATGGAGTTGCTGACATCCGCGCCAAAGCCCAAATATGCGGTGAAGATGGGATGGGCAATCTCATAGAGAATGATGGCGAGAGGCAGAGCCAGGAAGGCCAGCAAGATCGATTCTCCCAAGAACTGTTTGATCAACTGGGATCGCTTGGCTCCGATGACCTTGCGCAGGCCGATTTCTCTCAGACGATGCATGTACCGAGTCGTGGAGAGATTGATGAAGTTGATGGAGACGATGAAAAGAAGAAGGACACCCAGAAAAGACACGATGAACACGCCGGACATGTTGCTGCTGGCCACAGGAGAGGCGATATGGCCGCCTTTGAGGCGGAAATTGAGGAAAGGGAAGAGATACATCCGCTGTGGTGTCTTTTCCGGATCGGAGAAATACCTTCCGATAAGGGAAGGAAACCTTTCTTCAAGAAGCTTAGTCTTTGTTCCTTTGGGCAACTTCCAAAATCCTGTGTGCCGGCTGACCTCCCAATCATCGAGAACATCAGAAAGAGATTCGATGGTTTCCATGGACAGGAGAATATTGAATCGGAGAGAAGAGGTTCTGGAAAGATTTTTCAAAACTCCGGTCACAGTCACATCGACAGCATTCCCGAGTGTCAGCACTTTGCCAACAGGATCGTCACCGCCGAAGTATTTGAGGGCCACAGCTTCGGATATGACCATGGAATAGGGATCGGACAGAGCCGTTCGTGGATTTCCCGCTGCCAGGTCAAAGGTGAAAAACTCGAGGAATTTCGGATCGACAAAAAGAGCCCTGTTTTCATAAAAACTGTCCTTGCCTTTTCTTAGAATCAAGCGCTGAGCAGGACAGATTCGAACGGCGTCTTCAACCTCCGGGAATTCCGACTGCAGTGTCGAGAGCAGGGGTGCGGAGAGAAATGCACTGTGGCGCTCGTCCTTGTTTTCCGCGAGAGCGACCTGAACAACTGTGAATATGCGGTCGGCATCCCTGTGGAATTTATCCGCTCTCAGTTTCGCTCCTGCTGAGAGAGCAAACAGGGCAAATCCGGTCATCCCGACGGCCAATCCCGAAATAATAATTAGAGAGTACAGTTTCTGTCTTTGTATGTTTCGCAAGGCTGTTAAAACATAACTTTTCAACATGGCTTGTCCCCTTGTTATTTTTTCACGAGTATAGCTTTGGCAAAGCGACCGTAGATGCTTCCGATCATTTTAATAAAATGGAGAGTCAGAGCGAACAACATAATCCCGGCAGCAGAAACCAACGGAAATAGCCAAGGTGAGGTGTGGTAAGCCTGACTGCCCAGTGTAATCAGAGGGCGGCCGAAGATTCCATCCAGGAGCGGATAAAGTATCGCCTTGAGAGAAAGAGAAAAGAGCACTAATGTGATCCCACCCAAAACTAGGCCAAGGGGAAAATTTAGTATCATGTAGAGCAGGGATTTCCAGGTATGGGAATCGGTGATAAGCGATTTGAACTTGTCCTTCCAACCAAGTTCCCGGCTGACAAAAACTGGCTTTCTCGGCATTCGTACGCCTAAAAGAGCCTCCACGATTCGGCCCTCCATCAGGGCAATCCCCCGTACAGATAAAAGAAAAAGGCCTGTGATGGGGATTCCTATAATTAAAAGGAGTGTAATGAGCGTCAGGGAAATGCCAAAAAGAACCCAGAGACCATAAATCATCCCGGTTAAAAAGGACATTATGGCGTATAAGGACGCACCCCAGGCCCGAGGATCGGAGATTACGCCAAAATACCGAGTCACGAACGACTGCTTTGCGAGCTTTTTGGTTGCTGCCGATGAAGGCGCCATAAAAGGTTCCGCTTCTCTGTAAGCGGAAGCGATCTCCTGAGGTGCGCCGTATTTGTCAATAATATGCTGAAGACTCTCTCTTTTGGCTAATTGGGGATGTTCAGCCTGAGCACTTTCTTGAGCGGTTTGCAAATATTCTTCGGCATCTGATAGAGCATCCTGTATCAGGGCGGGATCACTTCCTGAGAGCGCGTCTTTGAGTTGATCCAGGTACTCATCAACTGTCTTAATCATTTTGGCCACCCGTCAAAAGGCCGTCCACAAAGGCCTTGGTGTGGTTCCAGATTTCCAACCAGCTGTTCAATGTTTCGCGTCCGGATGGAGTGATTGTGTAGTAACGGCGGGGAGGCCCGGAGACCGAAGGATCGACATGGCTTTCGAGAAGGCCGCTATTTTCCAGTGATCGAAGCACCGGATAGAGGGCTCCCTGTTTCATCATCGGCACCGCCTCATTCTTGGTCTCGATCATTTTCGCTATCTGGTACCCGTACATGGGTTCTTTAGCCCGGCCGAGGACACTCAATAAGACGAGGGCCGCGGTCCCGGAGTTCAATTCCTTCTGGAATTTTTTGTTGGCATCGACGATGTAACCCAAATCCATCACCTCCCGCAAGATATTCGACACTTCTTCATCAGGTCAGCCATAGGCTTGCTCTTTGTATTGTAAATTTATTGTTAATATTATTTTATTTATATTATCAATTTCAATATACTATTAACTTAACAATATATCAAGCAAAAAATTAAAATTATTTTAGGTTCACTTTTAATTAAGGATAGATAGGTAAATGTGGATTAAACAGTCTGCACGAAATTTAGTTATTTCTTGATAACTAGTCCCTTTTTTTTAGATCTTCCAAGATTTTTCGCACCGATTCTGCTTCGGGTGCGTCAGGCGCCAACGCCAAAAATTCTTCAAAACTGGCGATAGTCTTTTCCAACTCTCCCTTCCGGGTGTAGACGAGTCCAAGTTGGTAATATATCTGGGGCAGAGAGGGATCCAGGTCTTTGGCTTTGAGTAGTGCCTCCAGGGCCATATCATCCTTGTTGTTGCTAAAACAAATGATACCCAGGTTGACATAGGCCCTGGCATTATCCGGAATAGCACTGGTTGCTTTCTGGTAGATTTGTGTCGCCTTCTCTTCCTCTCCTTTATCGAAATAAACCTGTCCCAATCCAAAATAGGCTTCTAAAAAATCGGGCTTGAGCTCTATGGCTTTTTCGAACACAGTCACAGCTGCATCCGCATCGCCTAACCGAAAATGAGCCATACCCAAGTTGAAGTACCCTTCAGCAAAGTCGGGCTTTAGCTGGAGCAGTTCGGTAAAAGCTTCGATGGCTTCTTTGTATTGTCCATCCTGATAAAACCGAATCCCTTTATCAAACGCCGCTTTCGCTTCAGACCCATCATCTTGAGCTTTGGTAATGACGATATCCAGCTTGTATTCCTGCCCCACTTGGATATAGATCTTTTGGCTAAACGGCATATACCCTTCAACTTCGACGGCCAGCATATATTCCCCGGGTTCAATCCCCCGGCGGTAGAATTTTCCGTTGTTTTTAGTTTTGAAATCAAAACTGTAATTTCGGGAAATGAGCGTGAGGGCTATCTTGGCATCGGGAATCGGGTTTCCCTCTTCGTCTTTGACCGAACCGCGAAACCGCGAATCCTGCGCTACGAGTGCCGAAGTCAATACCAAAGCGCCGATCAACACGAAAACAAGGTTCAGCCCAATCTTGTTCTTTGTCATTATCATCTTGCTCCAACTTCTCTGATCATTCGCAAAAGAAAGTATACCACATTTCCTGCTTGATAGTAGAATTCTTTGCGGACCAAAGGAAGGGCCGCCTTTATGCGGCTTCCTCCCTATCTAAACTAGCTCAATATCATCTAAAACCGCAGCTTCACTCCGATCTGTGCTCTTCGTGGCGGCCATATATAACCGTGGACCCAATTCTGCCCCGGCACCAAAGAATAATCCATCATGGATGTTGGAGTAGCACTGTTCAAGAGGTTGAACACTTCAAAGCGGGCCAGTATGGAAACTCCGCTTGCCAGTCTGAAGCTTTTTTCAATATTCATATCCAAGAGATAGCTGGTCTTTAAGCGGTGATCATTGTCCCCTCGAGCTTCTGTGGCCGCATCCTGGCTCCCCTGGTCGAGTCCGTATATCGTCGCAACCCGGGCATAAGGTATTCCGGATTGAATTTGGAAATTCACACTGGCCGAGATGCCGAGGGGAAACAGGTATGTGCCGAGCACCTTCATGCTGAAAGGCCTGTCGCCGACCATACGCCCCTCCACATTGAGGAAGTGATTCGGATCTCTCGCCTGCCTGTTGTTCCACAATATGTTCTCGCTGAAATCTTGGCGGTTAACTCCACGCGGGTTCAATCCCCACATCTTGGTAAACGTGAAGGAGGCGGTGAGCTGCCACTTATGTGACAGGCGTTTCGTAGCCACAAGGGAAAACATACGGAAACGGGCAAAATACCGGTCAGGATTGGTGATCTGAAGATCTGGAAGATCTCCCACTAAATTATAGGCCTGGATAGTATCTCCTGTTATGGGATCCGTTACTGGAATCAACTCATAGTAGTCATCCCAATCGCCTGTCAATGGAGCAAATCCATTCAAATCCTTGGTCCATTTCTCCATGTAGGTGAAGCTTAAACCAAAATCGGTAAGGATTTCCCTGTCAATGCCCACAGAGAATTGATCAGAGTAAGGGTTCTTCAAGTTTGGGTCAACGCTCATCCTTCCTGGAGGGTCCACAAAATCCAAAACCCAATCCGTACCATCCCAAATGTACAAATACCAATCGGGTGTTGTCGGCGAAGGAAGATACCAATTCCCATAAATCATATGGTCATAATAACGCCCGATATTGCCGCGCAAAAGCGTTTTTCCATCAGCGGTCAATTTGTAGGCGAACCCAAACCGGGGTGAGAACACATTGAACTTGACCAAGTCGGGTTTTCCCGGGACCATGACACTTGACTCAGTCCAAGTGTAATCAGGAGGCGGGCCTACCAGAAGTTCCGGCATATCAGGAATCCAGCCTTTGCTATAGTCATACCGAAATCCGATATTGAGAGTCAGCCTGTCCCCAATACTCCAGGTGTCATCAAGAAAAACACCGACATGATTGCTTTCCGCACCATATGTGTAAGGGGCAAATTCATATTTGTATTGGTAGAGGTAGGGCGTTCCGTAATAGTAATAGGTATAGTCTGAATAAACCACGCCAGCGTTATAGCCAGCCTGAGATTGCGCTTTCCCTTTAGCATACTGAACGCCGATCTTGAAATCATGGTCTCCACCAATGAAATCCTCGGCAAAATGTGACAGCGTGGCATTCACACCTTGCCTTTCGGGCCAGAAATAATAGATCCACCAGGGACCCCCTGAAACAATATCCGTGTTATAGTCATAGTAGGTAGGACCCCTGGCATAGGTAACGGATTCATAGAAGTCGTAGCCTCCGGAATAATTGTATTTCAACTCGAAGTAGGTGGTATCGCTCAGGATACCGGTTAAACCAAGGCTTGCGGTTGGCAGGCCGCCTCTCTCAGTGGCAACACTATCAATGCTTGCATAAGAAGGAGTGAACGCATCTGGCAGATCATACCATTCATAATTGTAAAAGCCGGTTAACTTTAGATTTTGAGTCACTTGATACGTGGCTTTGATAAAGAGTTGTTTATCATCAAATGATGTGGGAAATTGAGGATCTGTCCCGATAGCGCTGGATCTATCACGCTGCCACCAACCTGAAAGAAAGAACCAGATCTTATCCTTGATAATGGGTCCACCAATCTGGAGACTGAGGTCGAAAAACTGATCTCTATTCCAGGGGAATTGTTGATCCTCAGAAATGTAGCCGTTGTCGAGGAGGTCCTTCATGTATGTCCGAGAATTATCAGCGATCAGGCCACTCGGCTGCAAGAGAGCACCGGCTCCACCGTGAAATGTATTACCGCCGGATTTTGTGACAATATTGATGGTCGCACCCATAAAATTTCCGTATTCGGCCTTTCCTCCTACACCTATAACCTGGATCTCCTGGATGACATCGGGATTCAACCACGCCCAGGCAGCACCATAATCCGGGGAGGTCGTATCCACGCCATCAAAAAGATAGACGTTGGACTCTGAACTGGTTCCATAGGCAACACTTCGGGAGGAATCCGTGTTGCCACCATGAGACCAGACACCGGGAGTGGAATTGACGAGATCAAAGAAACAGGAACGCAGAAGAGGTAAGTTATCCATCATCTCCGTTTGCCAGTTTGTGGATATGCCTGATTTGGTTACATCCACGACAGGAGTTTCGGCAAGGACGGTCACTTCCTCCTCGAGAGATTCCATACTCATCACCACATTTTCCGTTATTGTTTTGCCGACCTGAACGATCAACCCTCTGCGCTTGACAGGCTGAACCCCCCCCAAACTCAGAGTCAACTCATACGTGCCGGGAGGTAGATTCGCAAAGCGGTACAATCCCTTGTCACTGGTGATGGTGCTCCTCGGGCCTCCGATCAGGGCCGGGCCCTGAACCTCCACAGTTACGCCGGGCAAAGGGACGCCCTCATCATCCTCAACCACGCCCATGATTGCTCCTGTCAGGGTCTGACCATAGGCAAACGCACAAAGACCCAGGATCAATACAATAAGGCCAGAAATAAAAACACCTTTACGTAAGTCCACATCACCCTCCTTCTTGAGATAGAATATTTATGTGAAAATCAAAAAGATTTTGTATTTGCCGACAACACACCCCATCCCTTATATAAAAGAGAAAACTCTTTTATACGGAAAAATTGGTCATCATTAGTGATCTGAAATGCGACTAGGATAAATATGCGCAAGTAGTGTGCCAAACCAGAAAACGGCTTGAGATATCTTCAACGTGCTGTAATTAAACAAATTATACAAATTTTGTATGGTTCATATTATCACAAATTATGGCAAGTATCCAAAAACTTGAAACAATATCCATTTTTTTGGATTTTATCCCTCATTTATTTTCGGTGGCCAGCAAAACTTTCCCGTTGAGCGCACCGCAATACTTCCCTGCTTCGAGGCTCAGTCTTCCACTGATGATCACATACTCTACTCCTGAAGCATAACGCTCCGAATCGGCATAGGTGGCTTCATCTTTGATTTTACTCAGATCGAATATGGCAATATCTGCTTTGTATCCTTCTGCAACAAGGCCTCTGTTTTTCATCTTGAGAAAATTCGCCGGTGCTGACGTCATTTTTCTTATGGCGTCTTCCAGAGTCAGGAGTTTTTCTTTGCGGACATACTTGCGGAGAATCCTGACCTGGCTGGCAAAATCACGCGGATGGCCCCGCCTGGGCTTGTCTGTCTCCTTCTTTATGGCAGCTGCACTCCCATCACTGCTGATCATAGTCCATTTTTGGATCAAGGCATGTCTCATATCCTCCTCGGATTGGGAGCCGGAGGCAAAGAGCATATCAGGCTCGTGTATAATCCAATCAACAACTGTATCAAATGGATCTGCTTGGAGTTGCTCGAATATGTCAACAAAATTTTTCCTGACGAAATGAGGATACTTGTCCGAAACCATAACCGTAAAATCATGCCACCCCCAGCGAACAATGGGGCTGGGATTAACGGGATCATTCCTTAGGTTAAAAGCTTTTATCTTATCCCGTCTCGTTTTATCTGCCAGGGCATTTTTCAACTCGTCAATATATTGCCCAATAAATTGTTCACGCGCCATTTCCCCCAATTGACGGTCCCACATCTTTTCTCTCAAATTGCTTAGGGTTTCAAGCTCCAGAGGAATATCCAGGAATGACCACATGTTGCCCACAGGCGCACCCTGAACCCAGGGATACTGATCGGCAGTGACCTCAATTCCTCTTGCCCTTGCGTTATTGATGGCTTTCACTGC
>Ga0180433_10006408_pt1 | contig 15430 bp, 16 predicted proteins | sample SS_ome_8_FD_132980 | JGI IMG/M metagenome (GOLD analysis project Ga0180433, IMG submission 132980) | Hypersaline lake sediment archaeal communities from the Salton Sea, California, USA - SS_1_D_1 metaG | ecosystem: Environmental > Aquatic > Non-marine Saline and Alkaline > Hypersaline >... | reverse complement strand
GCTTTCCACGGATCAACACAATCTTTTAATGTCAAAGACATAAGCGCGCAATCATATTACCGGCGACTAATAAACGCAAGAGGAAAATTCTTTAAAATCAGTGATTAATTGCCCACAATGGCGAGCAGAATACCTGCAGCAATCGCTGAACCGATAACACCTGCCACGTTTGGCCCCATAGCGTGCATCAACAGGAAGTTATGATGATTGGCTTCCAGGCCGACCTTGTTTACTACCCTCGCTGCCATAGGTACTGCAGAAACGCCGGCAGCACCAATCAAAGGATTGACCTTGCCACCACTTAAGCGATACATGATTTTACCCATAATGACACCTGAAGCCGTACCGACCATGAAGGCAAAGGCTCCCAATGCGAGAATACCCAGTGTCTCAACCGTCAGAAAGCTGTCAGCTGAAAGTTTTGAGCCGACTGCGAGGCCCAAAAAGATTGTCACAATGTTAATGATTTCATTTTGGGCAGCCTTGCTCAGACGATCCACCACACCTGCCTCTCTCAGCAGATTTCCAAATGTAAACATGCCAATCAGCGGTGCAGCTGAAGGCAGAAACAGGATACACAACAACAGAACCGTGAAGGGAAACAGAATTTTTTCCAGTTTCTTCACCGGGCGCAGCTGGGACATAACCACTGAGCGCTCTTCTTTTGTGGTCAAAGCACGCATGATGGGAGGCTGAATAATGGGCACCAGAGCCATGTAGGAATAGGCAGCTACCGCGATTGCGCCCAACAGGTCTGGAGCCAGTTTGGATGCCAGGAAGATCGCTGTTGGGCCGTCAGCACCACCGATAATGGCAATTGCCGAAGCATCGGCCAGCGTAAAATCAAAGCCAGGCAGGTAATTAAGAAACAGTGCACCCAGCAGGGTAACGAAAATTCCAAACTGAGCTGCAGCGCCTAAAAGCAGGGTTTTTGGCATGGCTATCAGGGCACTGAAGTCAGTCAGCGCCCCTACTCCCATAAAAATAAGCAGCGGGAAAATACCTGTTTCGATACCAACGCTGTAAACCATACCCAGCAGGCCGTCGGGACCTCCAATGCCAGCCAGGGGGATGTTGCTTAAAATGGCACCAAAGCCAATTGGCAACAATAATAAAGGCTCAAATTTTCTGGCAATTGCCAGGAAGATTAAACCGCAGCCGACCAGCATCATGATTAGCTGGCCGAGTTCCATGTTGGCAATCCCCATGGATTGCCATAGGTTAATGAAACCACTTTCCATTTTAATTCAGTCTCAGCAGGGGTTCGCCAACCTGCACGGCATCACCTTCCTTAACAAGGATGGCTGCAACCGTACCGGCTTGAGAAGCACGAACTTCGGTTTCCATCTTCATCGCCTCAAGCACCATGATGACATCTCCCTGGCTAATGTGCTGACCGACAGTAACATTGACTTTGAATATATTTCCCGCGAGTGGAGCCGGGATGTCGGTAGAAGCAGCAGCCGGTGCAGCAGGAGCAGGAGCTGCTGTCGCTGGAGCAGGAGTAATGTTTGTCACAGCGCCTTCAGGTGAAACCACAACATGATAGGCATGACCGTTTACCGAAATATTGTAAGCTTCGGTAGTGGCTGTACCGGCCGGTGCAGATGCGGCAGACGGGGTTTCCAAAGATTCAGGCTCGGAACCTGGAACTGGTTCAAATGCTTCAGGATTATTACGATTTTCGAGAAATTTCAGGCCCACTTGCGGGAACTGTGCATAAATCAACACATCGTCATCCACTGATTCAGCCAGTGAAATGCCTTTTTCCGCGGCCATACCCTTGAGTTCTTCGGTGAGGCTATCAAATTCATCTTCAATCAGGTCGGCGGGCCGACAATCAATCACCTTGTTGTTGTCATCGACCACTTTGGCCTGCAGTTCCTCGTTGACCGGTGCAGGAGATGCACCATATTCACCACGCAGCACGCCAGCAGTTTCCTTGGTAATGCTTTTATAACGTTCGCCTGTCAATACATTGAGAACAGCCTGGGTACCAACAATCTGGGAAGTCGGGGTAACCAGCGGGATGTAACCCAGATCTTTGCGTACAGCAGGAATTTCTGCCAGAACTTCATCAAGCCTGTCGGTCGCCTGCTGGTCGCGCAGCTGATTTTCCATGTTGGTCAGCATGCCACCGGGTACCTGGGCAACAAGAATGCGTGAATCGATACCTTTGAGTGCGCCTTCAAATTTTGCATATTTCTTGCGGACTTCCCTGAAATAAGCGGCTATTTCTTCCAGTGCATTGATATCCAGACCGGTGTCACGATCAGTTCCATCGAAAATGGCAACCAGTGATTCAGTGGGTGAATGACCGTAAGTCATACTCATGGATGAAATGGAGGTATCAACCATGTCGACACCAGCTTCAGCCGCCTTGACCAGTGTGGCAACGCTCATGCCCGTGGTCGCATGAGAATGCAGGGCTATGGGGATATCACATGATGCTTTCAGTTTGGTAACCAGTTCTTCTGCAGAGAATGGGCGTAGCAAGCCAGCCATGTCCTTGATGCAGATCGAATGACAGCCCATGTCTTCCATCTTTTTGGCCATGTCAACAAAAGCATCAACCGTGTGAACAGGGCTTTCAGTGTAGGAAATCGTTCCCTGAGCATGCTTGCCAGCATTTAGAGTAGCTTTAACAGCGGTTTCAAGGTTCCTGACATCATTCATCGCATCGAAGATACGGAACACATCCATGCCGTTTTCCGCGGCACGCTCAACAAATTTCACTACAACGTCGTCAGCATAATGACGGTAGCCAAGAATATTCTGCCCGCGTAACAGCATCTGCTGCCTGGTATTGGGCATTGCCTTCTTCATCTGGCGCAGTCTTTCCCAGGGGTCTTCGCCAAGATACCGGATGCAGGAATCGAAGGTAGCACCACCCCAGCTTTCCAGTGACCAGTAGCCAATTTTGTCCAGCTTTTCGGCAATCGGCAGCATGTCTTCGATACGCATACGCGTGGCAAGTAATGACTGATGTGCGTCACGCAGAACGACATCTGTTACTAACAGTTTCTTATTAATCATAAGCTTATAGCTACTAGTTAATGTTGATTATGGGCTGAGCGATAGCGGCTGATAGCTGCTGAGATCACTGCAATCAACGCTGTATTTTCTGGTTTACCCTTGGTTTGGGGTGTAGTAGGAGCTGCCGTTGGTTCTTCTTCAGTGGTATCAAAATAGAAAGCAATGCGCGACATGAGGTTCATCGCGACCACAAGGAAGAGCAGGAAAGAGAAGACGATGCCCATCCCAAGAAGCATCAGTTCAAAGCCATTCATTAGCAAATCGGACATTGGCATTTTGGATACCACTCTGGTCATTTATGATTGTTGTGCCGGCATTTCTAGTGGATATGCAAATTGATGTCAATAAGGATACTTCCCGCAAGCTTTATAAGTTATTGAAATTCTGCATTATTGGATATTTGTATATTGATTATAAAAAATAAACTGGTGTATTTAATACTTCATAAGACATAATCCGCTTCATTCTCAAGAATGAAGACCTGGTGACTGAAATGTCCGATTCTAAAATTGTACTGGCATCAACATCTGTTTTCAGAAAAATGCTGCTGGAAAAACTGTCAGTCGAGTTTGCCACTGGTTCACCTGACATCGATGAATCAACAGTGGATAACGAAGCGCCGGAAGCTTTGGTAAAAAGACTTTCAGAGGCTAAGGCCAGAGCCCTTTCTGAGGATTATCCTGAAAACCTGATAATTGGTTCTGACCAGGTGGCCTGTATTGATGATGAAATTCTGGGAAAACCCGGTAATTTTGATAATGCTCTGCTTCAATTACGCAAGGCGTCCGGCAAGGTCGTGACCTTTTATACCGGGCTGAGCCTGTTGAATTCAGCAAACGGACATGTCCAAACGTTATGCGAGCCCTTCAAAGTACACTTCAGGCAACTGAATGATGAACAGATCAGTCGTTATCTGAACCATGAACAACCTTATAACTGCGCGGGCAGTTTCAAGTCAGAGGGATATGGGGTTTCCCTGTTTGAAAGACTCGAAGGCGACGATCCGAATACTCTTATCGGCCTGCCATTGATCCAGTTGATCAAAATGCTGGACAACGAAGGCGTGCACATCCCTTGATGCGCCCTGCCCCGTTATCCGGCATTTAAATCGGAAACGGCAATGTTTTGCCGGCTGTTTAGCGGCAAGTCAGATCGGTTTATATCAGCTGACGCGTATTTCCGAGTTATAGTTTCCACTGCTCAGTGGCATCTCCAGGGTCATTGGTTCCCAGTAACTGGTGACACCTTCCAGTATTTCCAGCGCTTCATCCAGGTAATCTGAAGACGTATCCTCGGCGGAAGCCTGCATCAACAGGTCTAAATGGCTATAGATATTGTCGAGGTCATTGGAAACCTCGTCAGACATGTTCAGCATATTTCTCAATGCGTCAATAATTCCGGTTGCACGTCCCAGGTAAAAACCTTTCTCGGCATAGCTTTTTGCCCGTTCTGCCTCTTTGGCCTGATTGATCTTGTCGATAATCCCATTTAGCAGCATGGGAACGATTTCATACTTGCTGGCTGCAAATTCGCTTTCTTCTCTTGTATATTCTTTCAACATTACCTTTTCCTCGATTGAAATTAACGCAAACTGGTAAATGCAATCCACATGCCAAAATTGTTTATATTGTGGTAACTTGATGCAGATTAACAACTTGAAGCATCAAGGGTGCTAGTCTTGTAATTTCAACTTCAGAGATATGCTGCATGAAATGTGAACTAAAAGAATTGGGATGGTCTGAAGAGCTCGATTCCGGGCTTAAAGATATCGACAGACAGCATCAGTATCTTTTAAAGCTGCTTAGGGATATGTCGGAGAACACAGAAATCCCGGGCAATTCAGAACTTTTCTCTCATCTGCTGGTTGAGTTCAACGAAGCGGTTCTCAGGCATTTTGATTTCGAAGAAGCGCTGCTTGCGAAACTGGGCTATCAATACCTGGAGGAGCATCAGCAACAGCACGAAAAAATCCTGCAGCAATTAGCTGATGTTTCAATGACAGCTGTATTCAACAGCAAAGAAGCGCCCAAAGAATTCATCAATGCACTCTGTGAATGGTTTGAGCAGCACTTGAGTGAAGAAGACACACTATACTTTCAGACCCTGAATACTTCAATTATCCAGGGCTAAAAGGTCTATTCAGGCCTTAATGAATCAGTTCGTAATACAGCTTTTCCAGTTCAGCTTTATGCTTGGTTTCTTCATTGGCGAGAAACTCAAAGAGGTCATGGATATCGCCCGGTTCGGTAGTTTCTGCCAGTGCCCGGTACTGTTCCATGGCTGCCTGTTCGCGGCCAAGCGCATACAGCATGACTTCCTGGTCATCAGGTGTCTCTCCGAGGTCAGGCAAGTGCAGGCAGTCTGTAAACTTACCGTCTGATTGAGGCGTTGCTACGCTGATCTGAAGTGCTTCACTGTTGCGGGTTTTATCAGACAGTTCAGAAAAAAGCCGGTAGTGCTCCTGCTCTTCTTCAGCCAGTTCCTCGACCAGCCAGCGAATGCGTTTGCTCACTTTTGGGGCCAGGGCTGTATAGAAGTCACGCGCACTCTGTTCGAACGAGGTTGCCGTATCCAGTATTTCTTCCAGTGTTTTCATGTCGCGCAGCCTGGCTGCGGCTTGTTCAAATTCTTCTTTTCTGTCACCCATGAAGTTTTTTTCCTGTCTTGAGGCTATTGAGGTATTGATTCATGCTGTTGGCGACGATATGACCATCAGCTACAGCATGCACAACATCAGGGCCCTTAACCATGTCACCGGCAGCCCATAACCATTCCTGGGAGGTGCGACAATGCTCGTCAACCTGCAGTCGGCCTCGCTGCCATTCCAGTTTTTCGATAAGATTTTCGCCAAGTAGTTCCACGTCAGTCATCTGCCCAATCGCTTCAACGATCATTTCGCAGTCATGACAAAGCTCATTGCTTTCATCGAAATGTGGTGCGAAACGTCCTTTTTCATCAAAGATGGACAATACCGCCCAGGTTTTAAGACCAACCACCTTGTTCTTTTCGATCAAACATTCCTGGGGGCCCCGGCTTGGCAATATGACGATACCCTCTTCCTGAGCTTCTTTAACCTCCTCAGCATCGGCAAGGAAATGATCAAAGCTTTCCATCGCTGTGACGGTAATGTTCACAGTACCAAATTCCTGTTTCTGCAGCCGTGCCAGGCTACGTGCGATATCCATGGCGACATTACCTCCACCGATAATGGCAGCTGATTCAGGTACTTTGATTTTTTCACCATTGGCTATCTGGCGCAGCAGATCGACAGCTTTAAAGACATTGCTGTTTTCCGATCCGGGTATGCGAGTAGAGCGTCCCAGTTGCAGCCCCAGTGCCAGCAACACAGCATCATTTTTTTTATGAAGTTTATCTAGAGTAATGTCTTTACCAATCCAGGTATTGCAAATGATCTCGACACCGGCATCCCTGATAACATCAATATCGGCGTCCAGTCGATCAGCAGGCAACCGGTAATAAGGTATGCCATAACGCGGCATGCCACCGGGCTTGTCCAGTCCTTCGTATACAGTGACTTTGTGTCCTGCTTTTGCAAGGTCAAAGGCAGCGGTCAGTCCTGCAGGGCCCGAGCCAATAATGGCGATACGCTTGCCTGTTGATGTCTCAGCATGATCTTTTGCCACCAGTTTGCGCACCTGATCATCACCCAGAGCATCCATGGCGTAGCGTTTCAACCAGCGTATGGCGATTGGTTCACCACGTTTGCCAATTGAGCAGGCGGTTTCACAACGATGGGTACAGACTCTTCCACAGGTGTGAGAAAACGGGTTGGTGCGATAGATTTGCCTGACAGCTTTTTCGAGGTCATGCTGCCAGATAGCGCGGATATATTCCGGAGCGTGCATATGGGTAGGACAGGCATCATGACACATGCCGCATTGCACACAACGGGAAGCCTCAATGATAGCCTGCTGTTTATCATAGCCATCGACAATTTCATCAAAATTATCTGTTCGCGACTGCGGTGGCTTTTCAGGCATTTTCTGACGATGATGATCAATCATGTCGTTTTCATCTGTCTTGTGCCAGCCTATGCCAAAGTCCTGCTTATGCATGCCATTGGGGTCAGGCAGCAGGAAATAGCTGTCGAGTTGTTCGTCGTAACAGGTATGCACATACTCACGCGACAGGGAAATCGAACCCGTTGGGCAGAGATCGACACACAGTGCGCACCAGCAGCATCGACCATAATCGATTGCCGGACGCAGGTTACGAATGCCGTTTAATGGATCTTCCTTCTGCGAAGGCACCTTTATCATGGTAATGGCTGCGTTATCGCAGACCTTTTGACAGGTAGAGCAACCAACACATTTTTCCCAGTCGTTGACATGGAAGCCACGATAACGTTCTGCTGCAACACGTGGCTCCAGCGGTTCAGTAACAGGTTTTCTTGCAAAGAATGAAATCGATTTGAGAGGATTGAGTACCGACCCCTTGCTCTGGTAATCAATATCGTTTGGTTTCTTTTGCGAATCAGACATAACAATCACCCGTATTAGCGATCGACTTCCGGTGGACAGGCGTCCAGTGAAAACATGATTTGCGCCACATCCTCAACACGACAGCCTTTGGCTAGGTTTTCCAGCACCTGCACGGCGTGCATAGCCGAAGGCCCGCGCACATGAACCCGGTAAGGTTTCTGGCCACCATTGGAAACCACATACCAGGACAGTTCCCCCTTGGACGACTCAAGTCTAACGTAGGTATCTCCGGCAGGAACGTTCCATGCCAGGGGGTTAGGTATCGGCGCCCTGATAGGCCCTTTGATCTCCGGTAGACGCTTGATAATCTGGCGCAGGATACGAATACTCTGTTGCATTTCATTGCGTCTGACGAGGGTACGCGACAGTGCATCACCACCCTGCTCCACTGGAATATCAAAATCCAGTTGATCATAGACCAGGTAAGGGTCATCACGACGCACATCGAAATCCAGCCCTGTGGCTCGCAGGTTGGGACCGGTTACTGCCCATTCAAGTGCCTGTTTTTGTGTCATGGTCCCGGTATCGCGAGCGCGTTTCACCAATACATGGTTACTGAAAAACAGGTTGTCATATTCAGGCAGCCGGGTTTCAAGATAGTCCAGCAATTTACCCAGTCGCTGCAGAAAGCCTTCCGGTACATCGCGTCGTACACCACCGGGCATGTTGTAAATGCAGTAGACACGACCACCGGTTAATTCTTCAAACAGATCAAGAACCAGGTCACGATCAGCGACACCCCAGAACATCGGGGTATACATGCCGGTCGTCGCCGCATGTCCGCCGAAGTAAAAAAGATGCGCTGTAATACGTGACATCTCGAGCTGCATAACACGTAACCATTGTGCGCGTTCAGGTACATCCAGGCCGCATAGTTGTTCAACTGCCATGGAATAAGCGACTTCCATCGGTGATGGGTCCGGTACACAGATGCGTGGAACCAGTGCAATATTCTGAATCCACAAGCGTTGTTCCATCAGCTTTTCAAAACCGCGATGCAGATAGCCTGCATCGGCACGCGCTTCAACCACCGTATCGCCATGCAGTTTAACCTTGAGTGCATAGTTGCCCTCGATACCAGGATGATTGGGTCCGAAATTGAGTTCGTACTCAGTACTGGGCGGGTGCTGTTTCGGTTCGTAATTTTCTGGGCGCATGACTTAGTTACCCTTGTTCTGGCTGAATCTCTGTTCATCGGGACGCACTTCGATTCCGCCCCCCTGCTGTTCGATTTCTATCAACCAGTCTGGCCGATAGTTTTGCCAGTCGAAATGATCATTAACCCAGGCTTCCGAATCAAAATCCTTACGCATTGGTGGTGGGCCATCCCATTCAGTCAGGATAAACTTTTCCATGTCGGGAGCGCCTTCAAAATACAGGCCATACATTTCATGTATGTCGCGTTCATAAAAAGCTGCAGGCTGGAACAGGTCATAGACAGAGATAAACACACCGGGATCACGTGGTACACGGATATGTGACGATACCAGTGTATTGATCTGGTATGACCAGAGGTGATAGACCAGTTCGAATTCATTGTCTTCAATCCAGTCAACACAGGAAATTGCTGATAGATGAAGAAAGCCAGCCCGACCCTTGAGTAATTCGAGTAGCGCAGGTAATTCCTTGGGTGGTACATCAAGACGGATACGGCGCTGGTTATCCCTGTTGATCTTGATGTTGTCGACGGTCGTTAACAGATGTTCAAGTTGCTTTTGATTGTCCATTAACGCCCCTCCTTTACTTTAGCAGGGTCAAGTCGCATTTCCAGAGGCTCAAGGGGGCGTTGATGCTGTTGCAACAAGGCAGTGTGTTTACCTTCTGTCTCGGGGCCCGTCAATCCATAGTGTTCAGCTTCACCTATGACATCGGTGGGTGTCTGCCAGTTATCGCCGAATAGTCTTTGCTGGTTGCCAAGATAATAATCGTATCGCTTGTAATAGTCTTGCCAGCCATTGGCTTGATCGCTTTTGATTTTTTCCATTAGCTGTCTTAAGCCAGAGATTACGGCTTCAGGGCGTGGCATGCAGCCGGCGATATATAGATCAACAGGCATATAATCATTGAGTTTCTTGGCTGTGGCATAGCTTTGCCAGTACATACCGCCATTGACGGTACAGGAACAGATGCCAATCACATATTTTGGCGAGCCCATTTGTTCATAGGTGAGAATCACGCGCTTAAGTGTTTTTACTGATACGTAACCGGTAATCAGCAGGATATCAGCTTGCCTGGGCGTTACCATGGGCTGAATACCCAATCGTTCCATATCGAAACGGGATGTCATCGCCGGCGGTAATTCGATCGCACCACAACCAGTACAGTAATGCAGCATGAACAGGGAACGGGATTGTGCAAAGCGTATCAATTCATCAAATACGTTGGTGAATATGTTTCCACCTTTCTTTTGTTCGGCTGTTTCGACAGGTACAGGAAAATCTTTCATGGTTATTCTCTCCCTACCGGGCACTTATAAAAGCCAGCCCGATCAGGCCAAGCAGCACAGGCCATTTCCACATGAGCCGCACCAGGTCTTCGGTACGAAAACGGGGAAACAGGAAGGCAACAGTAAATGGAATCAGCAGTACACCAAAGGCTTTAACCAACAGGAACAGCCAGTTTTCACCGCCCCCAAGAAACAGCGTGACGTACAACACGCTGGCAGTGTAAAGCTGGAAACACTGCATGACGAACAAACCGCCGAGGTATTTACCTCCCATTTCTACCATGGGACCGGTAGCTATTTCTGCCGGTGCCACATAGATTTCAAATGGTTGTTTACCCAGCATACCCTGCAGTGCAAACAGGCCGGCCAGTGCCAGCAACGGCATTTGTACAGCGCCCCATGTACTAATGCCGCCGGCCTGCTGGATCGAAATCAGTTCAACCAGATTGGTGGTACCAAAGTGCCAGGCGACACCAAACATGACAATGACAAAAGGAATATCGTAAGCCAGCATGGCAGTCAATGCACGGGAAATACCGATAGAGCCATTGGGATTGGCACATTGCCCCACACCCAGTGCCAGCCCAAGAGAAGGAATCATCATCACGTACAACAATGTAATCAGACCGCCCTTTTCAGCAATACCATTCATGCCGGGTACCGGCAACAGGGTTTCAGCCGCGATGTAGCCGCCTACAGCCATGACAATACCAATATCATGAATCAGACCATGCGAAATCTGTGTGGTTTTGGAGTGCAGCTTCACGATGTCATACAAAGGCTGAAGCAGTGGCGGTCCGATACGTCGTTGCAGTTTTGCCGCAACCTTGCGCATCATCAACACCATGAACATGCCGACAATAAATGCAACCAGCGGCATCAGCAGAAGTTCAACAATGAGTTCCTGATATCCCATGCGCATCGACACCTATAAGACCAGCCAGATCATGATTAAAGTTGACCCGGCGAGCAGCCAGTTGGCGGTCCATGGCTGATGGAAAAATGATTTAAACAGGCCGCCAAGGCTTGTGGTAATGGATATAACCGACTCTTCCAGCCATTTGAATGAACCTCGATACCAGGGCCGAATCTGGTGCATTAAGCCTGCATAGAAGTTATCACTGTAGTGATATTGATTCCTGGCAGTCAGAAAATGCCCGCCGGCGTAATTATCGAGTTGGTTAACACGTCGACTTTTGCCAGAGGAAAGAAACAGCAAGGCCCCAATGGCGAAACCACTGAACAACACTATCACCACCCAGATCATGTCCAGGTCGCCACTGATGGAGCTGCCGCTTGAATCAATACCGCCGAGGTGGAAGTTTACCGTGCTAATACCCATTGCCTGCTGTACCAGGGCTACATATTCCAGTACAAGTCCAGGCATGACACCTGTGACAAAGACGATAGCGGATAACAGTAGCATTGGTATCATCATGCTCCATGGGGCCTCTGCCACCTTGTGATGTTCAACGCGCAGTTGTCCAAGGAAACTGTTATGAATCAGTTTATAAACGGAAAGGATGGTTCCCAGTGTGCCAATCACCGTCGCCAGGAATATCAACGGCATGCCTTCATTTAGTACCGATCGGTAGATCATCCACTTGGAGACAAAGCCGCTCATGGGCGGTAATCCTGCCAGGCCAATGATACCGATCAGCATGACAACAAAGGTCAGCGGCATACGGGTAACCAGGCCGCCAAGTTTATTAAGGTCAGCCGTGCCTGTGCGGTGAATGATAGCCACAACAGACATGATCAGTGCGGCCTGGTAAATCGCATAATTGAATACGTGCATAAGGCCGCCGGCTGAACCCATCCTGTCCATCATCAGGATGCCCAGCATCATATAGCCACCCTGCCCGATACCATGCCAGGCCAGCAGCAAGCGGGCATCAGTCTGACGTAACGCGGTATAAGTTGGCAGAATGATCGTGATGGCTGCTATCCATGCCAGCAAGTCACGCGCAGAAAAGAAATCGGCAAAAATATAAAGCTCGATCAGTTGTTGCAGGCTGATCATCTTTACCAGTACCAGGATAATGGCGAACAGTCCCATGCGTGCAGAGATGGCACCGAGGAAAGCCATTGCCGGCCCGGCAGTCAATGCATAGGCAGGTGCCTGCCACAGGTGAAATGGCATCAATCCCATCTTGATGGAAAAACCACCAATTAATAAGGCAGTCAGTAACCAAAGCTGTGCCGGGCTGAATGAGGTACTAGCGGAGATAATCTGTTCGAATGCAAGCGATCCGGTCCAGGTATACAACAGGATGATGCCGAAAAAAACCGCCATACCAGCGGTGATCGCATAAGTCACGTAACGCACTGCGGCGGCACGACTGTCAGTCCCACCCAACACCATCAGCAATACACCCGACCATGACACCAGTTCCCAACCAAGAAACAGTGACAAAAGGTCACCTGATGCCAGCAGCAACAGCATGGAAAAGACATTCAACCCCAGGCCTACATGCAGTAACCTGGATGAACCGGTATCTGTTTCAAAGCGTTTGCCGTATTCACCTGATGCAAACCAGGAAACAAAAAAAGCACTGCCAATAGTAATCAGCGCAAAAAACCATGAAATGCCGTCAAACTGCCAACGGAGGGTATGGTCCCAGATCTGGAAAGTCATTTCTGAAACAACCACGGAAGCAGGTGCGATCTGGAACAAGATAACCAGCTGAACTGCATACAGCATGGTCAACAGCATGCGCCCCATGAGGAAGCGTGAAAAGATGAAAGCAATCAGTGCAGTACCCAGGCTGGCTGATAACAGTAAATCGAGTGCGTTCATGAACTGCCTCCGATACTGTTGCTGATATAGCTTTTAACATCGATAGCATCACTGGCAATATCTTCCAGTGTACGGCCGATTGTCTGAATCTGAATAGAGGCAACAATTAAAATACCACCCAGTATCATCGCACTGAATGCATCGGCTTTACGATGTCCACTGGTAGTGGATTGAATTTTGTCTTTTGAATACAGGCTGGAAACCACCCGGTAAAGGTAATTGGCTTCGATAACTGTCATTACCAGCACTACCCCAATAGCCAGCCAGGCTTGCTGCGCGGACAGACCTGATAACAACAGGAACTTGGCCCAGAAACCGGGTAACGGAGGTACACCCACCATGGACAGTGCGAATAAAACGAACAACACAGCCATTATCGGTGACGAGGCCGCCCGGCCTCCGAGCTGTTGCAGACTGCCGCCCCAACGTTCTGCAATCAGGAACAGGGCAGGCTTGGTGATCATGTGGTGCAAGGCTATGGCAAGTCCTGCCAGCATCCCTGCTTTGCCCGGAATGGAAAAAGCAATAAAAACCAGGCCAAGCTGGGCAATGGAAGACCAAGACAGCATGCGTGTCATATCCTGTGCCTTCATCGCAGAAAATTCACCGATAAGCACGCCAATCACTCCGAGAACCAGTAATAGCTGTCGGGCCTCATCCTGTGGATAGATCAACACGAGGACCTTGATAATGGCCAGCACAGCCAGCTTGGAAACCAGCCCGGCCAGTAAACCTGCCACGCGTTTTGACGAGGCCATATAGGCTTCAGGAACCCAACTGTTAACTGGAAACAGTTCAGCTTTGACACCAAAGCCCAGCAGTATGAAGACAAAGGCTATTAAACCCGCCGGACTGTCCAGGACCTGCTTCATTTCAGATAAGTGTGCAAGATTTAAGGTGCCGGCCTGGAAATAAATCAACGCTATGCCCAGCAAGGCAAACACCGAACCAAGGGCTGAAATCATCAGGTAACGAAAAGCCGCTGCATAACTGCTGCCGTCAGCCTTCTGGTCTCCACCAGCGATCAGCCCGTAGGAAGCTACGGCAAGCAGTTCATAAAAAACATAAAGATTAAAGATATCTCCGGACAGGCTCATACCCGCAGATGCCGCAACCAGTAACAGGGTTAAAGATAATTTACGGGTTTTCAGTTCGCTTGATTCTTCCCGGTCAAAATACCAGGGCCACATCAAGACGGTGATTACCGGCACGGCAAACGCAAATAGCAGGGCCAGGCGATCAATGTAAAATACAATCCCCTGCGGACCTGCAAAATTACCGATATGCAGGACGAAGGTTTCGTCATGGAAACGCCAGATGCAACCAACCATAACGGCCAGAGCGATTAACACCAGTGGCGCCAGTAATTTTGATAAGGTAAACGAAACCCGGCTCACTGTTGGCAGTAAAAATGCCAACAGCAAAGGAACAGCGAATGTCAGGATGATGAGTTCTTGCATCGCTATTCATTCCTTGCCGGTACGTTTCGGGTTTCGATCGGCAGATCGGCCTTGGCAGCAAAATCCTGTTCCATTTTATGCTTGATTGCGCGCATGCTAAGTGTGCCGTAGGCATTACGGATACGGATGATGATGGTAAGTGCGAGGGCCTGAACACCGACACCGATGACAATCGCAGTCAGTACCATCGCCTGTGGCACCGGGTCAACCATAGCTGAAGTGCCTTCTGCGGAAGCTGTTACGATTGGTGCCGCAGCATTCCATTTGAAACCGGCCAGTACCAGCATCAGGTTGGCCCCAGCTTCAGCAAGTGCCAGTGCAAGCAGCATGCGATAAAGATGATCGGATATCACCATGCCGCCAATACCTATAACCAGTAGTCCTATCGCTCCGCTGAAGAGAATACTGTCAGCATCAAGCATGCTCGCTACCCTCTTTGCTGTCATCCTCTTCATTCAAGGCAGCCAGTAAGCCCGCAAGCTCTGCTCCTACCTTAAGGCCCACGGCTATATACAGCAGTGGCAGAGTGCCTGCAGAAAAAAGTTCTCCGACAACGCCTTTTGCCAGGAATGGCTGCAGAAAAGCCCCGTGATTAAATAGCCCGATTAATCCGATACAAATAAAAGCTGCACCTGAAAAACCCTCCACCAGACTCATAACAGAATGGTTTATTTTTGCAGAGGGCCTTGCCAGTAAAGGCAGGAAAAATGCGGATGCGAGGATAACACCACCCTGAAAACCGCCACCCGGCGTCAAATGTCCGTGAATAACGATATACAGCCCGGCAACTACCAGCAGTGGAAACAAAAGCTCGGCCGCGGTTTTTACAATAAACCCGGCATCATCATCGCCGGATACAACTGACTTTCGCTTGCCTGAAGACAGTACCAGCCCACCTGCAGTGGCAGCAGCAAACAGGATGGCCAGCTCTCCCAGTGTGTCAATGCCCCGATAACCCAGCACCACGGAAGTCACCAGGTTAGCTGCTCCGGTTTCGGCGACACCCTGCTTCTGGATCACCTGGCCAATCAGCATGGGAGGGTCTCCAAATGGCATAATGCCAGCCAGTACGGAAAGAAAGAAAAGAAAACCACCGAGAAACAGGAAAGAGGTCAAGCGATGCATCAGGAGTTATCCTCCTTATCGTTATCCAGTTTCCACAGTCCAAGCCTCTTCAGACCGAGCG
>Ga0180433_10006407_pt1 | contig 15431 bp, 8 predicted proteins | sample SS_ome_8_FD_132980 | JGI IMG/M metagenome (GOLD analysis project Ga0180433, IMG submission 132980) | Hypersaline lake sediment archaeal communities from the Salton Sea, California, USA - SS_1_D_1 metaG | ecosystem: Environmental > Aquatic > Non-marine Saline and Alkaline > Hypersaline > Sediment... | reverse complement strand
TTTGGACGTCTCAAGGAATTCAGGAGAATAGCAACCCGATATGACAAAACAGTTGTAATGTTCAGAGGAATGCTTACCATGGCCTTCATTCTTATATGGCTCAAAGTTTAGGGACGCAGCCTAAAAAAGACTGGCGCCAGCCCGACGAAGCCGAAGTCGTAGACGAGGTGTAGACGTGGTGCCTGGGGTCGGAATCGAACCAACGACGCTGAGCTCTTCAGGCTCACGCTCTACCACTGAGCTACCCAGGCATACAGGAGAAATGATGTGGAAATGATGCTCGTATGGTAGCCGCCAGGGCGCATATTGTCAATATGTGTATTGCTGGTTTGTGCATGAAATTGTGCCATTTTGAGGAGCATGCTGGGAGGCATATTTCAGCGGTGAGTGATGGGAACGAAAACTCGTTTTTTTGCCCTAAAGTAAGAAAGTGCCATTTTTGGCGTATAGAGGTGCCACGGTTGGCGTGTTTAGGCGTCATTTGACCAGCTCTTGATTTCTGATAGAATATTACTAGGGATTAGGAGTGGTTATTTTGGCGATACGATTTATCGCGGAGGTTATGATGGAAGTTATACCTAAAAAGCCCATATTTTTGAGGGGTGCGACTTCCTTGTTGAAGTGGCTCTCGCTTCCGAAGTTTTTGGCTCTTATCTGTGTGGTTGGCATGTCGAATATCTTTGGCATGACGCAATTTTGCCGTATTGAGCAAGAAATATGTGCGCCAACGCTTGCGCAAATGTCGCCTGTTCGAAGCGGTAGCAGCGATGGGAGCGAGGCCGGCTTGAGCCAAGAAACTCCTACGCCGCCGCCGGCCATGTCGACGTTTGCTGTTCGCATGAACAAATGGGGATTGCGATCTTTGGCGCGTTCAATAATGAATGGCGGTGATCTTGACGCTCGTGGTAAAGATGGACGAAGCCCGCTGCATTATGCGGTTCGCAAAGATTCTGCGCGAAAGGTACAAGCACTATTAAATGTTGGTGTTGATATTGATGCGCAAGATAACAATGGGCAAACATCACTACACTATGCGATAGCAAGGGGTGATCTTGGTGTTGTGCGTGTACTGCTTGAAGCTGGTGCCGATGCGGCAATTCGTGACAATAGTGGACGAGGTGTGTTGCAGTGTGCCCCTGAAGGATCAGAAGTAGCGCAAATTTTGCAAGGTCATTTAAATGAGCAGTTGCTACGTGTTGCTGGTGGTGGTGCACGCGTTGATGCTTTGATTAATGCGGGAGCTAAGGTTGATGCACGTGATGAACGTGGCATGACGCCATTGCATCATGCGGCAACTAATGGCAACGATGATGCTGTGCAAGCGTTGCTCAATGCCGGTGCAGAAGTGGTTTTTTGCGATGGTGATGGGCGAACGGCGCTGCAGCTTGCATCTCAAGGATCTGATGCAGCATGTAGCTTGCAGAATCATTTGGATGGTTTGTTATTAGCTGAAGTAAGAATCGGTAACAATGCTGCACGCATAAAATCTCTGGTTGAGGCGGGTGCCAACACTCGTGTGTGTGGTGAGGATGGCAAGGTTCCGTTGCACATTGCCGTTAGCAGAGATAGTGGCGCCATTGTGGATGCTTTGTTGAGGATGGATGCTGATGCGGTACATGTTCGTGATAAAAACGGTGGTATTCCTTTGCACTATGCAGTAAAAAATGAGGCGCTTGTACGCGCGTTGCTTAGTGCTGGATCCGAATGCGATGTTCTTAATGGTGAGCATAAAACACCTTTGGTAGATGCTGTAGGGATGCAGGTTGAGGGAGTCGTGCGTGCTTTATTGGAGGCGGGAGCTTATCCCCTTGCAAGGCCCTCTATTGGCGATACTCGTGAGGCAAAGAATATACAGAAAATGTTGGCTGATCGTGCGACGAGATGTTTGCAAGAGGAAGCACAAAAAGATGTGGTGAATCTCAAGGGTATTGAATGGCTACGGGATACGGGAGCCGATGTTAACGCGGTTGATAGTGGTGGGCAATCGCCAATGCAGCACGTGGTTGCCTCAGGCAAAACGCAGGCTGTGCGGATTTTGCTTGCTGCTCCTAACTGCGATCTGACTGTTTGTGGTAATAATGGAAAAAGCCTGTTGCAGCTTGCTGGCGATAGGGACGGGGAGATAGGGCAGCTGCTGCGAGCAGCTTTGGATAAGAAATTGGTAGATTGCGTCAAGGCTTCTGGTTGCTCGGTCAAGACGGTTGAAGCACTTATACGTGCAGGTGCAGATGTTAATGTTAAAGGGATAAAAACCGCAACGCCGTTGCACTATGCTGTCTACTGTGCACATGAGGAAGTTGTAAGGACGTTGCTGCAGGCAGGAGCCTATCCTAATGCCGTTGATAAGAGTGGGCGTGCGCCACTGCATGTTATTGCGGTAGCAAAGACCGTTTGTTCTCTCTCGTCTGCAGAGAAAATGATAGCCGACCTATTGGATGCGGGGGCTGATGCTACTCTTGCTATCAACGATGGCAGGACGTTGCAGCAGCTGGCAAGCCAGGAACGGTGGAAGTCATTCCAACAGGCCATGGGCAAGCAGCTGGTACGAGAAGTTCAAAAAGCCGATGCAGATGGTGCACGCATTAGAATGCTGTTGGATGCTGGCGCTGATCCTAATGTAAATGGAGAAGACGGTAAAAGTGCATTGCATCACGCCATTGTTCGGGGCGACAGTCAGCTTGCAGTTTCGCTGCTTGATAAAGGCGCAAATGCAGCTGCTCATGGTACGGGGCGTGATTTTCAACAATGTGCCGATGTGTTTGGCCAAGAGGCCGTATCGAGACTTAAGAAGCAGTTTAATGAGCAGCTGATGGCAAGTATTGTTGCCGATGATGGACATATCAGCGATCTGATTGCTGCAGGTGCTGAAATCAATACGACTAACGAAGATGGCGTTACTCCATTGCATGAGGCTGTGCGAATTGGCTCCGAAGATGCAGTGCGTCTTCTTGTGGAGGCGGGTGTAGATCCTACTATTCCTAACAAACGGAATGTTACGGTGAGGGATATCTTGCAGGAGAGAACGAGAATTACCGAAGAAGATGCGCATTGTGCGTTAACTCGTTTGTGTAATGCTGAGAAAGAAAAACGTCGATTGGGTTGGGGAGAAATATCGCGTGAGAGGGCGATCCGTGAGTTAAAGAGCAAGCAAGAGCCACGTAATAAGTATTATCGCATAGCTGGTTTGCTGGATGATGCACTGGAGAATCAGTTGATCATGGCGGTTCGAGAAAATTGTCCTGAGCGAGTAAAAAAGTATCTAGATGAATATACCAAGCGTCGTAGGAATCTCGAAAAGAGTGCCCTGTTGCATCTTGCAGCACAAGTTGGTTCTATGGAGCTCGTTTGCATGTTTTTAGAAAAAGATATGAGGGTGGCTGCTTGTGATACACAAGGAAAGTCTCCATTAGCGTACGCTCGTGAGCGGGGACATGGAGAAGTCGCGACGCTGTTGCAAAATGAGTTAGATAAAGAGTTGATTGTATCCGCTTCTACTGGGTCGTTTGTATCTTACGATGTTGTGAAGGAGCTATTAGAGGCTGGTGCTGATAGTAATGCTGCTGATGGTATGGGGCGAACTGCATTGCATCACGTGGTTTCCTTCAAGACCTCAGGCTATCACAAAACATGTTCTGATTTTGTGTCACTTTTATTGAAGGCGGGTGCAAAGGTCAATGTTGCTGATCGCAATGGTACAACGCCATTGCACCAGGCCGTAAAGGCTGGATCAGAGGGTGTTATATGTCTTCTATTGGATGCAGGTGCAGATCCGTATGTTGTTGATGGTGACGGTAATACGCCATGGCATTACACGGCACACCGGAGAGGTCAAGTTTGTGGATTGGAATTGCGTCAGCGAGTAAATAACAGGTTGCTTGACGCTTTCGCAACCGGCGACGTAAACCGTGTTCGCGTTATGTTGCACGCAGGTACTGAGATTAATGCCAAGGATTGTGAGAGAAAAACATTATTGCATTACGCGGCGCGAGCTGGTTCTAGGGAAATAGTTCGTTTGTTGTTGGAGAGAGGTGCCGATCTTTTGGTTCGTGATCGACAGGAGCACGCGCCATTATTCTATGCCGTAGAAGCAGGGCATGTTGAAGCGGCGCAGGAATTGCGAGATAGGTTGAGCGGCCGGCTCTTTGGCCTTATTTGGGTGCGTGAGCCAAATGTAGGTGTTATTAGAACGCTCTTGGAGGAAGGCGTGGATGTTGGCGTCCGTGATGCTGATGGAAGTACGCTATTGCATCACGCAGCGCGAGCTGCTGCTTATGGGGAAATAGTTCCTTATGTAGGTGTTATTAGAACGCTCTTGGATGCAGGTGCTGAGGTTGATGCTAGGGATGGTGATGGATGTACGCCATTGCATCACGCAGCGCGAGCTGGTTCTAGGGAAATAGTTCGTTTGTTGTTGGAGAGAGGTGCCGATCTTTTGGTTCGTGATCGACAGGAGCACGCGCCATTATTCTATGCCGTAGAAGCAGGACATGCCGAAGCGGCGCAGGAATTGCGAGATGGGTTGAACGGCCGGCTCTTTGGCCTTATTCGGGTGCGTGAGCCAAATGTAGGTGTTATTGGAACGCTCTTGGAGGCAGGCGCAGATGTTGGCGTCCGTGATGCTGATGGAAGTACGCCATTGCATCATGCAGCACGAGAAGCCTTAGAAATGGTTGTGACGATCTTGATTAGGTCAGGTGCTGATATCAATGCGCGCGACGGCAATGGGCAAATACCGTTTGAGCTTCTGCCACAAAGAGTTGCTGGAGAGATACGGCGAATGCTGCAACCTGCAGGCTATGCTGCGAATGCTGCCCCTCCAGTGGATTTAGGGCAAGATGTTGCGGAGAATGACGATGAATCTACCTGTTGTATCTGTTTGAACGTTGCAGATGATCTTGATGCTGGCAACGAATTAGGTTGGCTGTATTGCAATGGCAACAATGACCAAGGGCATTACAGAGTACAACAACACGATGAGCGAATATGTAGTACCTGCTTTGCTGGCATTCGTCGCGACGGTCAGGTTGGCAAAAGATGTCCTCTATGCAGAGGTAATGCAGGCTGGGCGAATGCTGCTGGGGTGGTTGTCATGCCGCCGGTGCAGTAGGAATAGCATTGCGAGAGGATTGATAACGTACTTTTTGTTGATGGGGGGTTGTTATGAAATCATTTTGTCAAAATATTCGTGTATTACTTGCCTCTACTTCTTTCTTGCAGCGCATGTTTTATACAGGGGCTCTTGCATGTTTTTTGGTTATGCCAAGCGTGTTTGGCGTGAGTCGACGCCACTTGCAGCATCAATTGAACAAGGTTTGTTTTGGTTGTGATGTTGGTCGCGTACGACGTGCGTTGGCAAATGGTGCAGATGTTAATCGGTTTTCTGGTGGTTGCACACCACTGCGCATTGCCGTTGAATACAGTACTGGTGATGTTGTGTGCCTTCTGCTTGAAGCGGGGGCCGATGCCGAGATACGTGACTCGGAGGGCTTGACCCCATTGCAGGCAGCAGCTGCTTTGGACTTTGATAGAGAAGTCGTGCGGGTGTTGCTGGAGGCTGGTGCGTTGTTGGCAGAGGATGCTGACGGGTTTGGTCGGTCTTGGTCTCGACGTTGAGGCGGAGGTGTAGAAGGCGTCGTTGCCACGCCTAGACCCGTTTGGTACACTACAAGCAGTCTGAACTGCTTACCTGAGCGGGATATCGATGCCAATGTTGCGTGATCAAATCACCTCTGCTGAACAAAAATTTTCCGAAGAAATATCTGCAGCGGCTTCGCTGGATGCCATCGAAAAGGTACGCATTGCCTTTTTAGGGCGCAAAGGCCTGCTGGGTGAATTGATGGCGCAACTCAAGCAGCTGGAGGCTGATGAGAAGCGTGTATTGGGCCCAGTTTTGCAGAAGTTCAAAGCGGTAGCGCAGGCAGCGTACGAAGCGAAAAAGACCGAGTTGCAAGAGGGCGCGCTGCGAGGCACTCGTGAGCGTCTGAAAGATTTTGACGTGACTGCCTATCGCTATCAGACTTTTACTGGTGGCTTGCATATCTACACCGAAATCATCGAAGAACTGACGCGTATCTTCATATCGATGGGGTATGAGGTTGCCGATGGGCCTGAGGTAGAAAGTGATTACTACAACTTCGAGGCTCTCAATATTCCGGCTGATCACCCTGCACGCGATATGCAGGATACCTTTTGGCTTAAGCAGCAGGGTATGCTCTTGCGTACGCACACCTCGCCGGTTCAGATTCGTTACATGGAAACACACAAGCCGCCACTGGCGGTAGTGGTGCCCGGGCGTGTCTATCGCCACGAGCAAACCGATGCTACCCACGATTTTGTCTTCACACAGTTAGAAGGGCTGTTGGTTGGCAAAGATATTTCGGTAGGCAATCTACTGGCTACGGCGCGAGCTTTCTTGCGGGCCATTTTCGGCAAGAATGACATTGGCATTCGCGCGCGTCCTGGCTACTTTCCGTTTGTTGAGCCAGCGATTGAGATTGATATGTCATGCCCGTTTTGTACCACTGGTTGTTCGGTTTGCAAGCGCACATGTTGGATAGAGCTACTCGGTTCTGGGCTTGTTCATCCGAATGTGCTTAAGGCAGGTGGCATCGATCCGACCAAATATACTGGCTTTGCATTCGGTATGGGTATTGAGCGGCTGGCAATGGTTAAATATGGCATCAACGATATACGTCTCTTTCACAGTAGCAAACTCGCATTCCTTCAACAGTTTTAACAAAGGTGGGTCAACGTGGAAGTACGACAAGCGGTTATACCCGCTGCGGGGCTTGGTACCCGATTTTTGCCGGTAACCAAAGCGGTGCCAAAAGAGATGGTGCCGATTCTCGATAAACCATCTATCCATTACATCATTAGCGAGGCGATTGATTCGGGTGTTGATAATATTTGCATCGTCTGCAGTCCTGACCGGGAGGCAACAATGCATTATCTACAGCCTGATGATGCGCTAGCCACGATACTCGAACGTAAGGGCAAGAGTTCGTGGACGGCTGAAGTGGATCGGTTGATTGATAGCGCGCGGTATTCTTTTGTTTTTCAAGATCAACCGCGCGGACTTGGGGATGCTATTTTGTGTGCACGAGACTGTTTAACTGATGATCACTTTGCGGTGATGCTGCCCGATGATTTGCTCTTGGGTGATATACCAGGCCTTGGCCAACTGAAGTCGGTTGCCGAGCAGTATGATGCAGGCGTGGTTGCCTTGATGCCGGTGAGTGATGATGAGGTGTCTGCTTATGGTATTGTAATGGTTGCCGAAGAACAGCCAGATGGCACAGTTGTTATGACTGATGTCGTCGAAAAGCCTGCCAAAGAAGATGCGCCATCAAATTTGGCAATTATTGGGCGCTACATTTTTCCTAAAGGACTTTTGGTTGCGCTTGAAAAGGTTGAGCCGGCTGCTTCTGGTGAGGTGCAACTGACTGATGCAATTGTTGATCTAATTCGTGATGGTCAGAAGATGCTTGGTTACAAAATAGATCTACCGCGTTTTGATGCTGGCACACCTGTTGGCTGGCTTAAGGCGAATAATTATCTGGCGATGCGTGATCCTCGTTATGCAGGTGTCTTCGAATAGCATTCTACATACATTGTCTTGCAACAGGAGATTGTTATGAGCACGAAGTGTAATAGACTCGGTCTATCAATGCTTCTTTATATGGCATTGTTGTGTGCGGTTGCTTGCGCATCGCAACCAATTACGGTCAAACAGGCAGTTATTGCGGCTGGAGGCTGGGGGACACGCTTTATGCCATTCAGCAAGTCGGTGCCGAAGGAGATGGTACCGCTTGTCGATAGACCGGCCATTCATTACACCGTCGAAGAATGTGTCGCATCCGGTATTGAGCATGTCATTTTTGTTATGAGTGACGGCAAGGAACCGATTGAGCATTACTTCTCTCGTGGCACGCGGGCCGACAAAGCGTTAGCACAGATGGGAAAAAGTGCTTTTTTGCAAAGCATAGACGACCTGCTCGCCGCGGCACGTTTTTCGTTTGAGTATCAAGATATCGGTGGCATTCGCGGTAATGGATACGGGGTTTGGGGTGCGCATAAGTTAGTGACGAATGACTATCTGGCCGTGCTCTGGCCGGATGATTTGTTGGTGAGCGATGAGGAACCGTGTCTACAACAGCTGATCCGTGTAGCGCAGAAGTATGATGGTGCGGTGTTGGCGCTGATGGAGGTGCCGCTTGAGGAGGTTTCTGCTTACGGCGTGGTTCGCATAAGTGAGGATCTTGGTAATGGCGTTGTGCGTATTGGCGGTATGGTCGAAAAACCTAAGCCGCATGAGGCACCATCGAATATCATTTCTTATGGGCGGTTTATCATGCCGCACCGTATTTTTGATCATCTGCAGCACCTGACGCCAGGACTTGGCGGTGAGTTGCAGTTTACCGATGCCATTCTCAAGTTGATAGAGGAAGGGTTTCCAGTCTTTGGTTACCGCGTTCGGGCCAAGCGATTTGATTTGGGTAACCCTGCTGGTTGGGTTAAAGCAAACAACTATTTGGTTTCACGTGATGCGCGCTACGCCGGAGCGCTGAACTAATCTTTTTCTGGGAGTCATCATGAAGAAATTTGTTGGATTGTTGGTGTGGTTTGCGTTGGGCGCAGGGCAGCTGTGGGCGGCAGGACCTTCATGCCCCATCCGAGTTAACCAAGCAGTGATTGCTGCGGCAGGATTGGGTACTCGTTTCATGCCATTTACCAAGTCGGTGCCTAAAGAGATGGTGACGGTACTCGACAAGCCGGCCATTCATTACATTGTCGAAGAGTGTGTTGCCTCTGGCATTAAGGATTTTACCTTTGTTGTTAGCGATGGTAAGGCCCCGCTCAGGCACTACTTGGCGCATGACATACGTTTAGAGGATACTCTTGCGCGAGCGAGAAAAGGTTCTTTGCTTGATACTACGAATCGTCTTATTGATGCTGCGAAGTTTTCCTACGTTGATCAAGGTGTGCCTCGTGGGACTGGACATGCTATTTTGTGTGCACGCGAGCAAATTACCGCAGACTATTTTGCGGTGCTGTATCCGGATGACCTGCTAGTCAGTGATGAGGAACCTGGGCTTCAACAGTTGATTGAGGTTGCACAGAAGCATGGTGGCGCGGTTATGGCGCTGATGGAGGTACCGATGGATCAGGTATCAGCATATGGAGTAGTGCGCATTACGGAAGAATTTGACGATGGTGTTGTGCGTATTGGTGGCATTGTTGAAAAGCCAAAAAGGAAAGAAGCGCCATCGAATGTTATTGCCTTTGGCAGGTACATCGTGCCTCGTCATATTTTTAACTATCTAGAAACACTTGAGCCGGGTATTGGAGGTGAATTGCAGTTTACCGATGCGTTGGGAAAATTAATTGACGAGGGATTTCCAGTGTTTGGTTATCGCATCAGGGCCAAACGATTTGATCTTGGCATTCCACGTGGCTGGCTCCAGGCCAACATTTATCTGGCATTGCGTGACCAGCAATATGCGATGGCAGTGCAATCGATTGTAACGAGCTAAAAAAAACTAGATGAGAGAGAATGGCGTTGATTGGGGATTGCTGGGTCGTCATTTTATTTTGTTACATGAGTTAATCTTTAGAAATAAGCTACTTACTCTTCATTACGATTGATGGAAACAAAAGCATACCATGCGATGGCAACGATGCTTGCTGCAGAGATGGCAGCACCGATTTGAACTAATGGATAGGCATTGAAGGCTGCTTGTTGTGCTAGTCGTAGGAGAGCGAAGCCGGCTGCAACTGCCGGTGTTAGAGTGAAATCAAGACGCAAGATTAGGAAGTAGGCAACGATACTGAAAATGCTAGTGAGGATGCCGGCGAAACTGAAGTAAACAAAGTTGCCAATTGGTTGTACGGCGCCGGCAGTGGCAAATCCCAGAAGGATTGCAACGATAATAACCAATATGCGTCGATGGAGTCGGTTTCCATATGCTAAATAGCTGACCAGCACTTGTAGACCAAGCAGGGCTATGCTGAGAGTTATGAAATAGGAGATCTCTGACAGTACTGTTCCAAGCAAAGGGCTGATGCTTCCGACAGCACTGTAGTCTGCCCAAAGTGGGAGGCGGCGTGTGGTCACTATTTGAAGAAAAGAGAGTATGCCTGCTAGTGCACCACCTAGTCCTAAACTTAGTAGGAAGCTAGAACCGATTTTTTTGAGGCGGTAACAGGCTTGCCAACTATGTGCGAGCATTAGCATTGCAGCAAAGGTGCTTGCTCGTACGAGGATTGCTACTAGAGCAGGACCCATGACCTGAATGGCTTGGAACGAGAACGGTTCGTTGGTGTTAAAACCAAACTCGATAACTGGCCATCGATTGAATAGTTGTAGCAGGAAGATAAGGGCAAAGATTAACGAATAATATGCAAGGTTAACCAGTTCAACCCGAGAGGTTGCTTGTATTAGGCTGACAACAGCAGCTGCCAAAAAAAGTAGGTAGGGTAAAATTGAGCAGATATAGCCAATAATGCTGCTGATATTATCTCGTTCTTGTTCATGGCGTTGCCAATCTTCGGGAACATGGATATAGCGTGCAGCGTCGGACAGTGTATCGCCGGCAAGATGAATGGTGATGCGGGCCTGTCCTTCCTTGAGTGGATATTGTTTGTTATCAACGAAGATAAAGTTCCAATCAATTCGATTGTCATGCTTGGTTGAGATGGCCGATATTTCCTCAAGCTCTTCATGGTTGAGCTCGAACATCTCTTGTAATACTTTACGTGCAATTGCCCGTGCATCGTCTTCTTTTAAACGTGCTCCGGGGTGGGCTTCAGGAAGTTTATGGATAATGCGTGAAATGGTGCCGCTGCTATCGACCATGACGCGGTACTCTTCAGCACGCTCATCGAGTGTTCCCGAAAATTTGACGAAGCGTACTACCCATTCTGGGGTGTCAAGATAACTTCCCAGCAGGGATTGATAGGCATTGCGGTTACCTTCTTGCCATACAAAACGTTGGCTGAATAGTTGATTTTCACTGCCGTAGGCGCGTGCAAGTGGTTGCCAATGTTCGGGTGTAATGCCGTAACGGTCAACCAACATTTTTGTTGCTCGTGCTATGGCGTTTTCACGGGCTAAAGTGAGTGCTGGCGCTTCTTGTTTGAACGATGTTGTTGTAAGCCAGAGTATTGGTCCTGCGATTGCCGTGAGCGTAAGTATCAAAAGGCGGCGAGGGCCGATAGTCATTGTTTTGGTAGATGGTTGTTCTTGGTGTTTTGTTTGGGTGGGCAAGGGTTGCCACGCTTTATTGTAAGCGTCACGTGCCAAGGTACACCATTGTCTCAAGCGCATTTTATTGAAGAGGCAATACAGGACTGGAGCAAAAGCAATGATAATAATTGCCAGGCGATTAGTCATGGCACCTGGTGCGCTCGAAACAAATAGTGGTAGGGAATACCAAACGAGGTCGAAGGCAGAATGGCCTATCATGACAGGCAACAGGCCAAATCGTAGATAGGCGATGCCGTAAAGTAGGTATGGTATCGCTAGTTCAAAGATGCGTACATAGGAAGGTTGTTGTGGGTAGTTTGCGTGCACGGCGCCGAACAAGAATGCCTGAAAGATAAGTACGAAAATGACCACGCCTCGTTGGCAACCCAAGCGTCTTCCTAGTAGTGCGGCACATGCCAGAGGTATGGCGCGAAAGAATGCTTCCTCATATATGCCGGCAGAGAGTGAGTCAGCAATGGGATTGAGCCATGGTAGATAGGTAGCCAAAACGTTTGGATCAAGTAGGGCGTCTGATGGTGTCCACCAGCCGAAATATTTGGCGGTGAGAATAAAAAATAAAACCTGGAATAATAGTTCAAAACCGGCGCCTATGTAGCCTCCAACCGTTCTGCCTAGTACCGCTGTTGAGCATGAGAAGCGCGGTGTCCAGACGCGCCACAACTGTATCTGGTTGCCAAAGGCGCGACGCCCAAGACTTTCAGCCATCATAAGAATGACAAAGGTAGCGGCAAACGATGAAAAAAAGGCGGTGGTTATACCAGTTAATTTGCCAAGGATGAAGGTCATTTTGCTCAGAGCAGTGTCGTACTGGAACCACATGAGAGGGAAGGTGTTGAGCGTTCCGAGGCTGCTAAGAATGCTCAGTAGTAATGCGATGATAAGCGGTGTGCGCCATAAGAGCCACCGCTTGCGTAACAAAAAGAGGAATCCAAGAGCACAACAGCCGAGTCCGTAGAGGAACATCACCAAGACTTGCGCTGCGCCAGCAAGTGTGTCGTTTGAAGAGCGCATTTCTTCATAACGATTGATGAAGCCTTCTGGTACGTGGACGAAATGGGTTAGCTCTGATAGGCGATCGCCGGAGACGGTGAGTCGAAGTCGGTAGTGTCCCTTGCCAATGTGGGTGTCAGTGCGCTCATAAGTAAAGGTACGGTCAATGCGGCCACCTGGCTTTACTTCTTTTGATGTTTCTATGTGTTCGTAAAGCGATAGATCAATGCTCCAGTCTTCTTGTGCAACGCGTTCTGCTAATGCTCGTGCATCGCGTGTGCTAATACGGGCGCCAGGCTCATCTTCTGAGACTGTTTCAACGAAACCATAAGGCCGGCCATCTGGGGTGAAAATTAGGGATATTTCATAGATTTCTTGTTCTTGAAAGTGGCGTACAACCCAGGCGTATGGTTCGTAAAGGCCATCTTTCATCATTTGTACTACCGCTTCTTTGCCACCGCACTCCAGCTCAACAAAGGTTTTAACCAGATGGTCGGTACCAAATGATGTGGCCTGTTCGTACGTTGATGGACCAAGCTTCAATTGATTGGCGAGCATGCGAGCTTCAGCGCATATACCGTCTTTGCTGGTATTGAGGTTGATATGCAGAATTGGAAACGCAAGAGGGAAAAGCTTGAGAGCACAGACGGCTGAAAAAATCGCTGCTGATGTAAAACTAAACCAGAAGAGGCGTTTGCGTAGTAGGTGCCCCATACAATGCCCTGATCATAAGAAGTAACGGGGTTTTTTACACGTGGCGACCAGTGTAATCAAATGGCTGGTCAAAGTCGAACTAACAATTATGCAATATGGCTTGTTGTTCTAAAGGATCGTACGGTCGTATTGCGTGCAACAAAGAGGGTGAGTTGCGCGTGCGATCTATTGCTCAAAGAGTGAAAGCAACTGGTAAATACTGTGGAAGCGGTGTGTGGGGCATGGTAGCGAGGCAGTCTTTTGGTTTTTTGCAAGAATGAGCTGTGTGACACCGAATTTTTTCATTTCGGGAATGAGCGTGTTGAGCTGATCAATTGGCTTAATCTGTCCGGTCAGACTGATTTCGCCAAGTGCTATCGATTGTTTTGGTAGCGGCTGCTGAAAATAGCTGGATAATAGTGCCAGTGCGATGCCCAGATCAACTACGCTACTTTTTATCTTCATGCCACCGCTAACCTTGAAGAATATATCTTGTGCACTGAACTTGACCTGGAGATATTTTTGCAAAATTGCAGCGATCAATACCACGTGTTTGTGGTCAAGGCCAGAAACCACTCGTTGGGGAACGGCTAACTTTGATTCGACGGTTAACGCTTGCAGTTCAAGTAAAAGCGGGCGAGATCCTTCAACAATACTGACCAGTGCTGAACCAGGTACGTGGGATGCTTCGCTTAATAGGTGCGCGTTGATATTGGTGACCTCGCGTAGACCGTGTTGCTCCATGTCAAAAAAACCGAGCTCGTTGATGGTGCCGAAACGATTTTTTACTGCACGTAGCATGCGCGATTGCCAGCGTTCTTCGCCTTGCAGATAAAGGACGGCATCAACCATATGTTCGACCGTTTTCGGCCCAGCTACTGTTCCTTCTTTGGTAATGTGGCCGGTTATGATGACGGTAATTCCACCTTCTTTGGCAAGTCGCATCAAAAGAAAGGCCGCTTCACGTAGTTGCGAGATGCTGCCAGCGCTGGAGCTGGCGCCGGGAAGATAGCAGTTTTGTATTGAGTCGATGATAAGTAATTCAGGCTTTTCTTGTTGTGCAGTGGCAATAATTGCTTCCAGATCGGTTTGATCTGATGTGTGCAGGCCGTCGGCGATTGAGCCGATGCGTTCGGCACGGAGCTTGACCTGTTGTAATGATTCTTCCGTTGAGAAGTAAAGCGTGCGATGGCGTTGTGCGAGTTTGTTACATATTTGTAGGAGTAAGGTTGATTTGCCTATGCCGGGGTCGCCTGTCAGCATGATGAAAGAGCTTGGCATGATGCCGCCGCCAACAACGCGATCCCATTCGCCAATGCCGCTTATCATTCGTTGTCGATGTGTCGTGCTAACGCTTTTGAGTGGGATAACGCGAGTTTCACGTACGGGTGTTTGTCGGCCGCCACTTGTGCCGGAGCGAGTTGAGGTTTGTCGCGCTGTGGTGAAGGTGTCCCATTCGTGACAACCGGGGCAGCAGCCGAGCCATTTAATGCTGCTGTAATGACAGTGATTGCAGATATAAGATGTCTGATTTTTTGCCATATGCGTGCTATTTTGCAAGTTTTACGATTTCTAGTCTAACGGTATGATACCATTTCTCCAAAAGTTGGCCTTTCCGTGTTTTGCAGATCAGGCTCATGCATCATGATAGGCAGTCTTTTTTCTGGAATCGGTTGACAAGGTCGTCCTTCGCAAAATAAGAAACCATATCAAGAACCGGTGACTTACATGATTCTCTAGCTTCAAATTTGAGGGTGATTAAGTTTTTTGTAACCGGTGGTTGAAGATAAGAGACATGCGAGTTTGAACAGGTTGGCTATGCTGATGTCTGTTGAGCGCGCATCCAGGCAATGTAAGAGGGGTAGTTATGATTGTGGCGACCATCTTTCGACGAACAATGACGGCGGTATGTTTTTTGTTTGTAGCGCTGGGTACGGTCAATGGCGGTGGCGAATCGATAAAAGTAGAGTGTCCAGTCTGTGCGCGTGAAATTTTTTTACAGCCGCCTGATTTGAATATGCCATTCGTCTTACTCCATGGTGAATTGAAGTATGGGCATGGGGTTTGCTGGGAATGTGCGTTGCGTTTATGTGCGTCAGCTTCTGCTCGCATGCGTTGTCCGATATGCGATGTGGTGGTTGATGATGATGTGCGACGTAATATATGTGTCGGGCGTGAGCGGTGTAATGAGGTAAATGCAACCTACATGGCTAGTGTGAAGGTGCAGCAATGGGAAGAAATAAGGCGGTTGCTACACAATAGGGGATATCACGATCGGGTATTGCCAGAGCTTAGTCGAGGGCAAAGAGTAGCTGAAAAAGCGACAATTCCCTATGGGAGAGATGAGCAGGCGATAGTGGGTGGGACAGTGCCTTGTGAGTCAGAAGAGCCGTTCGGGAGTGTACGGCGTGAAGATTTTGAAGCGATGATACGTAGATCGAGCGCATGTATCAACGGTATACCGATACGTCCGGGAGATGAG
>Ga0180433_10006406_pt1 | contig 15431 bp, 23 predicted proteins | sample SS_ome_8_FD_132980 | JGI IMG/M metagenome (GOLD analysis project Ga0180433, IMG submission 132980) | Hypersaline lake sediment archaeal communities from the Salton Sea, California, USA - SS_1_D_1 metaG | ecosystem: Environmental > Aquatic > Non-marine Saline and Alkaline > Hypersaline >... | reverse complement strand
TTGAAATTAAAGGATTTTCCTGATGAAGAAAGGCCGCGGGAGCGCCTTCTCAACACAGGCGCCGAAAGTTTGTCAAACCATGAACTGCTCGCGATACTGCTCAGAACCGGGACGAAAAAAGAATCGGTTCTTCAGCTTTCAAGCCGGCTGCTTCAAACGTTTGACGGCCTCCGTTTGTTAAAAGAAGCATCCGCTGAGGAGCTTTCAAGCATTTCCGGGATCGGCCGCGCCAAAGCCGTGCAGATTTTGGCGGCGCTCGAACTTGGCCGGCGCATTCACAGCCTTGCCTGCAAAGACCGTTATGTGATCCGTTTTCCCGAAGATGCGGCCAATTTTTTAATGGGGGATATGCGCTTTCTGTCTCAGGAGCACTTCGTATGTGTGTAGTTGATATAAACCCTAATAAAAAGAGACATTAAGAATGTGGGGATTTTGATCTTTTTTCGTGAATTCAATCTTTTCAATAAAGGATTGAACAAATTCCCTTTTTTCTTCAGTATTCAGATAAGCCCAGTTAATTTTAAATTCATTTACCAATTTTTTAGCCTTTTTGATATCGATAGGTAAAGGGGTTGCTCGTTGAATTTCAGAGAGTCTTTTTGTGAAATTTTCATGGGCCTTTCTAGTTTCGGACATCCTTGCAGTAAATTCTTCATCCGTCATCAAGTCTGACGCCCAAGCCTTTTGGAATTTTTCTCTCTGTCTTTCAATTTTAACTATAGCGTTTTGAATTTCTGTTGTTTCATTTTTTTCTTCTTTAACTACTGGCTCCAGATCAAACTTCACATTTTTCATAAAAAGAAGTAGTGCTTTCTCAAGTTTTTTCTCACTTACTGAAATGCTTGGTCTTTCATTTAAAGCGCATGATTGACAGCGATAATGGAGCGACTCTACATTTTTCTGATCTTTTTTACGGAAATAGACACTTCGCTCACATCCAAGCCGGTTTCCGCATTGAGGGCATACTAATTTCATTTGAAAAATATGAGCAGACTCTATCTGTCTTTTTCTAAAATTTTGCCGAGAATATAATATATTTTGAAGTTCCTCAAATTCTTCTTTTGTCAAATACCCTTCATGGCTTGTTTCATTAAGCTCATCTTTCCAACGTAAAGCACCATATAAAGCGGGGTTGTGTAAAATAGATAATATTGTTGCGATGTGCCACTTGTAACCTCTTATAGGCAAATATGATTGATCAAGATATTTAGCTATTTGTCTTATGGACCATCCTTTTTTAACTTTGTCAATCATATCCATTAGGATATAGCCTTGTTTTTTGTCCTTTACTAATGTTTCATCCTGTTTTTTAAATCCAAAAGGAGCTGGGGCGCTATACTGTCCTTGTCTAGCTTTTTCCACTTGACCCATCGTAACCCTCTCGCCCAGGTTTTCACGTTCCCATTGGGCCATTGCAGCAACAAGTGTTATAAACAAACGACCGGTCGCCGAGCCAGTGTCATAAACTTCTGTAGCTGATCTAAAGATACAATTATTCTTATCAAAAAGATCAAGGAGTTTATAAAGGTCTTTTACAGAGCGAGTCAATCTATCAAGGCGATAAACAAGAACAACATTAATTAAACCTTGTTGGATATGATCTAACATTAATTTCAAGTAAGGCCGATTCGTGTCTTTGGCTGATTTCCCCTCGTCTACATAAAACTTATAGTCTTGCCAATCTTGTGATATGCAGTATGCCTTCAGTTTTTCTCGTTGAGCTGAAATAGAAAATCCTTCTCTTGCTTGTTCTTCTGTGCTTACCCTAATATAGATTCCTACAGTCATAAAAACCACCTCTCCAGAAACATACGTTCGGTTTCGAGCTTAAAAAATTTTTCTTTTCATGATCACATTTTCAACACCCCCTTTATTGGACAGTTTTTTCAAACTGCATAGCTCGGGAGGCACTCCATGAATACGAGCTATATCGTATATAGAGTAATTCATGTTCCGATATTCATGGAGTGAATTGTCTGGTATAAGTAATTCGACTGCGAAGATATTTGCCTCTGCTTCAATTTTATTAGTCGAAAAAAGCGTTTTTTCACGCATAAAGGGTGTATTTGCTTTAGGATGTAATACTCCATGGCCTACCTCGTGCGCGCAAACAAAATTCATTTGAATTTCGTTCATATTTGAGTTAAGAAAAATGTATTTGTTTCTACGATCATAAAAATAAAAACCCATTATCTCTTTATGTAAATTTCGATGAATAACCTGTATTTTTAGCATCTCTGCAAGTTCGTAAGGGTTATTTGAGCCATACTTACATACAAGTTCATTTACTTTTCTTTTAATCCACACAGTAATTGCCCCCCCTAAAAAGGTTTCTATGTTTAGTCATCGTCACTATTTCTATGTTTTTTAGGGATGTATTTTTTGTTAATTCGTTGGGTTTGTCGGACGGCATATTCCATAGCCTCTAAAAGGGATTCAATAGCTTCATCGGACATCGGCTCGCCTGAAAAACTTAGTCCCTCTGCATTTTTTAAATCTTTCTTTATTTGCTCCATCCGTTTTGCAATGTCTTTCTCATCTTTCTCCGATGTTCGATATTCTTCTGGAGATTCAGAAACAAGGCGCTGATTATCTTCTAAAAGATTTGATACAGGGATGTTTAAAGCCTTAGCAATTGAGCTTAGGGTTTCAACACTTGGGTTATATCTATCACGTTCAACGTCTGCAACATATGACCTTGACATGTTTGCTTTTTCAGCTAATTGGGCTTGTGTATATCCTTTTTGTTTTCTCCAATACTTTAATCTTTGGCCTACTGACAAAGTAAAAGCCTCCTTCCTGTGTCGGTTATACCGACGTTTATATATAAATTATAGACTGGAAATGACGGGGATACAAGTTGTTTAATGACGGAAATACAAGTAATATGGAGTAAAATTGAGTGAAATGACGTTAATACAAGTATATTTCTTGAAATTCCTACAAAATGCTTAGTTTTAAAGGAATTTGGATTTTTACAAAATGACGTGAATGCAATACAATCTAATTATCAACAAAGGAGGTGAGTAAATGTTTGATCGAAAACTTTTAGGGGCTTTGATTAAAAACCAAAGATGCAAGAAGAAATTAACACAGCTTGAATTGGCTGAACAAACGGGCTTATCAAGAAGTTATATTTCGGACATTGAAAATGGGAGATATATTCCCGGCGCTTCAACTCTTACATCATTAGCTATTTGTATTGATCTTGATTTAAATTTGTTGAAAATGACGGAAATACAAGACAAAAGAACAGCAGGGGTCGGTTAGATGAAACCTTTATCAGAATCAACAAAAAGAAGAATGGCTGAATTTTTTATGCGTACAAGCATTCCAAGAATCCTAGCCAAGGAGCAACAAGAAAAGGCAATGGAAAAAGAAACCTTAAAAACAAAAGGTGCTTGAAAGGAGGTGATAAGCATGACAGCTTTGAAAGCTCTTGAGCTTGCCTGTTTTTTCGCTCAATTCAAAAGCAAGCTACTTGCTAAAGGGAAAGTTAAGGCGGCAAGGTTTGCTGATAAGAAAATCAAACAGTATAGCTTTCAATATGTAACTCTACTTAGTGAGAGAGATATCCAAACAATTAAAGAAACGGAGGATACTCAAGCATGAACCTAAATCATTTTCTAAAAGCTGATCGCGAAAAAGCGGAAAGGCTGTTCATTTCAACGCGAGATCTTATTTCGGAATTGCCTGCCGCGATCGAGGAACATGATTTTGAAGGATGTGTAGAAATTTCGGCGACAATCATTTCAAATTGCAAGGACCTTCAACGGATGGAACATCCAGAACAAGTCGTCCAGCTCCGTGAAATAGTGTCCAATCTCGCAAGCAGAGGGATTAATGTTTCAACTGTGAGGAAAGTGTATCAATGAATATCGAGCACCCAATGATCACTGAGATTAACCGTTACGGTTATCCTTTGGAAAATTTGAAGGACGAGAATGATGCAGAAAGAGAGGGTGAAAATGGATCCACAACAGATTGATGCAGTATTGCAACTTGTTGAAAGTGCATTAAAAAATGACGGGCGGATTGGCATTGACTATCACTGTAAGAATGAAGAGACAGCTCTTCAAAAAGTGCAGGATGCAGCTGAAAAATTGAACACAAAAATTAATCAGCGTTCCTACGATAATAGCTTTTGGTACACAACTGAAATTAATAGGGAAATTCAAGTTGTTGCTTTTTATCCGTCAGCTTATGAACAAAAAAGCCGCCTCGGCAAAGGCGACTAAAAACAATACTTAACAACCTCATTTTAAATGGAGTCTATTACAAAATCAATTAGGAGGCAAAATACATGAATCCTTTACAGGCGTTTGAACTAAACGAGATTTCAAATAATAGCCTGCAGCAGGAGAGCCGTCCACAGTTTGAGATCACGGACATGAATAGTCTAAATTGGGCGTTCCGGAAAATTGCTGCTTTAAAGACACAGGAAAAAGAAATCAAGGCCCTGGCGGCAACGGAAAGGCAGCGCATCGATGAATGGGAAACCCAGGAGCTAAAACCTGTCGCGGACAATCTGGACTTCTTTGAAAACCTGGTCAGCGTTTATCACTCAAAGCAGCTCGAGCAGGATCCAAAAGCAAAAACACTTTCCACACCTTACGGCAAATCAAAAAGCCGCGCGATTAAAGAGCAGCCGAAACCAGCCGATAAGGACCAGCTTCTCAAGCATGTCAAAGAGGCTGAACTCACTGAATTTATCAAAGAAGATGTCAAATGGGGCGACTTTAAAAAATCTCTGTCTATCAAAGAGGTGGACGGCAAAAAGGTTGTCGTTGATGAAAATGGACAAGCTGTTCCGGGGGTAGAAATAGAACCTGCCTCCACAAGCTTCAAAGTGGAGGTGTGATAGATGTTTCAAGTCACAAACGCACAGCGTGAAAAAGAAAAGGCTATTGTCGGCTTTATCGGGCCGAGTGGATCCGGAAAGACTGCCGGTGCCCTGCTTGTCGCTTACGGAATGATGCGGGAAGCATACCCGGAAGCCAGCGATGAGGAAGTCTGGTCAAAGATTGGTGTTGTGGATACTGAGCACCGCCGCGCCAAACTGTATGCAAACCTGCAATTTGATGACGTGCGGATCGGTAGTTTTAAACATATTGATTTTACGCCGCCTTACACAACAGAACGCTATCAAATGGCTGTGGAGGCTATCAAGAACGCCGGGGCTGAGGTGGTCGTGATCGATTCGCTTTCCCACAACTGGCAAGGGGAAGGCGGGATAGTAGAAAAACACGGGAGCATGTCCGGCAACTCATTTCAAAATTGGGGTAAACTTGCGCCTGAAACAACCAAATTGATTAAGACCTTAACGCAAAACGATGTCCACATCTTGGCGACATTGAGAACAAAAACGGAGTATGTAGTCGAACCGGATGAAAACGGAAAGATGGCACCGCGAAAAGTCGGGACCAAACCGGTACAGAAAGACGAAATGGAATACGAGTTCATGCTCAATTTCAATATCAGTATTGATCATATGGCGGAAACATCCAAAGACAATACACGCATGTTTGAAGGTTCTTCTTTTAAACTCAATCCAGAAGTCGGCCGCAAGCTTTACCAATGGCTTGAGCTCGGCATTGACGTGAAGGCAGAGGAAGAAGCTGAGCGGATCCGTTTGATTGAGGAAATTAAAGCGATTGTTTCCGGTAACGAAGCAGCCGCGCAGATGGTTGAAGAATTTCAGATCAAAGCCAATAAAAAACTTGATCAATGGACTATTAAGCTGGCATCCGCCGCACTTGATAGATTACAAGCTTTAAAGACTAAGGAGGAAAAATAATGTTTACAGTAGACCACAGCAAAGGTGAAGCTTTTGAACCTATTAAACCAGGAGAATATGAGGCAACAGTTATCAATTTTGAGGAGAAGACAGCAGCTACATCCGGAAATAAGCGCCTTGTCGTAGACTATGAAATTCGTTCTGACGTTGAACAGCCATGTCAGGGCCAAAAGATCCTATACGATAACTTCACGGTTACTGACAATGCAATGTGGAGATTTCATCAAGCGTCAAAGGCCGCAGGTTTTCCAAACGGAATGAAATTTAAAGATCATATCGAATGGGCCAATGCTTTCCTGAATAAACCGGTTCGCCTGGTTGTCGGAGAACGAGAGCACAACGGCAAAAAATATCCGGAAGTCAAAGCATTTAAGCCTTCTGAGGCGCCGGCACCCGAAGCAGATCCAGTTAACATCAGTGATGATGATGTACCGTTTTGATCATAAAAAACACATTTGAGGGAGTGTATAGCTCCCTCGTTTTTAAAGGGGAGTTATCACATGTACGAATTTAAGAACATACCGCAAGAGCTAAAAAACGCCCCTCAGTGGATTTTATGGCGTTCCGAAGAACGTGACGGTAAGAAAACAAAAGTGCCGTACCAGATTGACGGCAGCATGGCTCAATCCAGTAATAAAAGAACCTGGTCGACATTCCCGACCGTTTTGAAATTTTATAACGATCGAGATTATGACGGGATCGGCTTCATGTTTTCAAAAGATGATCCGTTCATCGGCATAGACATAGATCATTGTGTGGAGGACGGTGTCTTGTCCCCGTTCGCTGAGGAAATCGTTCAGGCGATTAGCAGTTACACCGAATATTCACCCAGCGGCAAAGGAGTCCACATCATCACAAAAGGTAAGATCCCATTGCGCGGGCCGGGCACAGGAAGAAAAAATCCGGAACTCGGGCTGGAAGTATACCGCCACGGCCGCTATTTCACCTTTACCGGTAATAGTCTCGGGATCGGGGCCGTTGAAGAACGAACAGACGAGCTCAAAGAGCTGTTCGAAAAATATTTGAAGGACAAAAAAGAAGAATCGAAACCTTCCAACCCTTCTGCTGCTTCATCCCATGATAAGAGCAATCTCTCCAATAAGGAGATATGGGAAAGGATGTTCAACAGCAAGAACGGGAAGAGCATTCAGGATCTGTTTAACGGTCATCTGATAAATGATGATCACTCTGCCACAGATATGGCTTTATGTAATCACTTGGCATTCTGGACGGATAAGGATCCCGCAAAAATGGATTCGATGTTTCGGGAATCGGGGTTGTTTCGGGAGAAATGGGATCGACAGCATTCATCTGACGGCGCTACATATGGAGACATGACCATTGCCGCGGCCGTTTATTCTACTCATACCACAATTTCTGATTTGCTGGAAGAGCAGCAGGAACAGCCGTATGAGGTGTACATTTCTCATTCCGATAATTCTAATTCTCAAGTTGAGGATACCGAAGAGATCATTGACACCCCGCCGGTCTTTCATTTAACGGAGCTTGGTAACGCTGAACGAATTGTCTACTACCACGGAAAGAATATCCGATACTGTAACGAGCTTGACTGGCTGATCTGGAACGGCAAGCGATGGGAAGAAGACAGCAAACGGAAAATTGAAGCCATCACCGCGAAAACATTACGGGCACTATACGGCGAGGCCAAGGCCACAGAAGACAAATTCCGAAAAAAACAGCTCAATGATTGGGCGAAGAAATGTGAGCGCCGCAATATACGGATGAATACCATTTTAGATGTAAGGCCAATGGTTTCAGTGAGGAAGCAGGAACTGGATTCCCACAAATATCTTTTCAATTGCGATAACGGTGTGATTGATCTGAAAACAGGCGAACTTCTGCCGCATGATCGGGATCTGCTTTTTACAAAAATATCTCCTGTCTCTTATCAACCGGACGCCGACTGTCCGAACTGGAAAGCTTTCTTGGAAAGTATTTTTATAGATGACCAGGGCGCGCCAAACTATGAAATTATTGATTTCATGCAGAAGGCAATTGGCTATTCGCTGACCGGGGACACCACAGAACAGGTCATGTTCTTTCTATTTGGAAACGGTCGGAATGGTAAATCAACCTTTATCAATACTGTTCAGCACCTGTTCGGGGACTATGGGCGGCAGACAAACAGCGACACCTTCATAAAGAAGAAAAATGACAGCGCCATAAACAATGACATTGCCAGGTTGGACGGCGCCCGGTTTGTGTCGGCTGTCGAGAGTGAAGAGGGACAGCAGCTGTCTGAATCGTTGGTGAAGCAGATCACCGGCGGCGAAAAGATGTCAGCGCGTTTTCTGCGCCAGGAATACTTTGAGTTTACACCGGAATTTAAAGTCTTCTTTACCACAAACCATAAACCGATCGTTAAAGGCAGCGATGAAGGTATTTGGCGCCGGATCCGGCTGGTCCCGTTTACTGTCACGATTCCAAAAGAAAAAGTAGACAAGAAGCTGCCGCAGAAACTGGCTGCGGAAATGTCAGGGATCCTGCGGTGGGCTATTGAGGGCTGCTTGAAGTGGCAGAAGGAAGGCCTGGGAGAACCGGAAGCGATCAGGAAGGCAACGGAAGGCTACCGGGAGGATATGGACATTCTCGCCCCTTTTCTTGCTGAAAAGTGTGTCACTCATCCGGCTGCAAAAATCGAAGCAAAGGAACTTTATAAGGAATACAAAGATTGGTGTTATGAAAATGATGATGTTGAGTTGAAAAATCGCGCCTTTTATCGTCAATTAGAAATTCGAGGCTTTAAAAAAGTAAAAGGTGCAAAAAACAAAACATTTATTCATGGGATGACATTAAATCAATATGCCGGGGGAAGTTTTTTGCAGAATAATGATGGACGGGTTACTGAAAGGGTTACTGAATTTCCTTCAAAAAGTAACCCAAATAAGGTCGCTTCTATCAATAGAAAGAAGCTTTAACCATTGATATATAAGGGTTTGTGAGGTTTTACATTATTTAGGGGTTACTAAGGGTTACTTAAATTCTATGTTCCGTTCTCATGAAAAAAATAAATAAAAAATAAATATATATATAAGTATATAGACTTTAATAGAAAAACAGGTAACCTTTGATAACCCAGTAACCCAAAAGAGGTTTAAACCCTTGATATGACTGAGTTTTTAAAGGGTTACTGAAATTGAAGTTCGATAACCCTTTAGTAACCCCTTTTTAAAAGAGGTGATAATTTTGCACCCAAAACAAATTTGTGATGACCTTGCCTTTTTGGGATCACCTTTAGTCCTGGATGGAAACAATCTTTTTATTGAGAATCCTGAGAAAGTCTATCCAGAACTTGTGGAATTTGTTCAGTCACATAAAAAACGGATCATCCAGTATTTAAAAGGTGAATACACAGAGCAGGCTCATAAAGTCAATCAGACCATTGATAAAATCATCAATTATTTTATGGGAATCGATCAAAAAATGAATCCAAAAATAGACGACTGGTTCAATCATGATTGGGATGCGGCAACCAAAGCCGCGAGATTGCTCGTTCTATTTTGGGAGAACGGCTGGAGAGATCTGAACAGCTCCGTTGCGAATTTTGAGGATGAAGAAACGGACAAGCTCTCTTTAGAAATCTATGAAAGGGCCATGTCGTACTTTAAGGGGAAGAAAGCATGACGATTATTCACTATAACTATTCGGATACTGAAATGAAAAATATTCTCGACAGCATGATCATTATTGTGGATACGAGAGAGCAGAAGAACCAGCATGTTCTTGACTATCTCCGCAAAAAGAATGTATCCATTAAATTCAAAGGGATGAAGACGGGCGACTATTCCGTCATGATCCCGAAAAATGAGGAATACGGGATCAGCCGGGACATGTATTTGAACGCTGCTATCGAACGGAAAAATGGAGTTGATGAGCTGGTTCAATCCATTAAGGACCGTTCCCGGTTTGAAAATGAATTGATTCGTGCAGCCAAACACCCTTTCACTCTTCTTGTGGAGGATCTGGAAGGCTACCAAAAAATATTGAACGGAAAATATCGCTCACAATATAAGCCGCAGTCTCTGCTTGGCAGCTTAAAAACGTTTGAAGTCCGTTACAATTTCTCAACCGTTTTTATTAATCCAAGCGCGACCGGAAACTATATCTATCACCATTTTCATTATATGGCCCGGGAGCTGTTAAAGGGGGGCCTGTTGTGAATGACTTAATGAAGGCCCTTTATTATGAAAGGAAAAAGGACGAGCTTAAAGCGCGGCTACTTAAAATGGGATTTTTTAAAACGCCTGACGGCCGGCAGCTGTACGAACTTTCATTGACTGAATTAGACGAAATATTCAAAAAGAAATTAATTGAGAGGGGAAAATGATCATGGCATTTGTAGGTTTTGAAGAATCACAAGAGGTGCGGCAGCTGGCCGAATGTTTAATCGATGAGCACCACCCACATTTAAAAGATGCAAAGGAACACATCGGTTTTTACATTCGGGAAGGTAACAGTAAATGGGTTGGGAAGGCGAAAAAATGCACGGCCTTTGAGCGCCATATGACTGATTACATGCTTTTTGTATTCATCAATAAAGAAGCCTGGAAGACGATGAACCGAGAGCAGCGCGCCGCCCTGGTCGATCATGAGCTTTGTCATTTTACCCGCGCGGAATGGGAGGAACCGGATCCGAATGATTCAAGCAAATGGGTTACTATGTACGGGCCCACAGAAGATCCTGACAGTTGGGGGATCCGCGAGCATGATGTTGAAGAGTTTTCAGAAATCATTGAGCGTCATGGCCTTTGGGAAAAAGGGATTGAATCATTTGCTGCTGCCGTCCGAGAGGCTGACTATCAAATGAACTTCGATGATGTGAATAGAGAGCAACGGCTACAGAGGGTGAAATGAAAAAGAAGTAAGAAGCTCAATTTGCTTCTTACTTAACTGGGGGTAAAAATTTAGTTATATGTTCAATGAGTTGAGCCGCTGAATTTCCGAGACCTAACAATTTGGCCACTCTGTCCATTATTTTGAAGAAACGGTTAACTTCCTGTGAATTTGATTCAGTTAGGAAAGTATCAGGATTTAATAATATAGAACCAGCTGTTTGTTCAAGAGCTGCTTCAATAGCTTCTGATCCGGTAATTGCATATTGTGTTAAAGCTTCTCTAATTAAATTTAATTTGTTTATTGCAATAAGTTTGAGCTTATCAGGGAGAGTAGAAATACTAAAATTATGCGTTAACTCTTCAATTTCTGAAATGAGGGAATTGATTTCTTCAGAGTCAAGTTCATTTGCCGAAAACTCATTAAGTAGAGATAGAGTTTTACCAATATAATAGAATGCTGTAAGCGTCTCGGTTTTTATATATTTATAAAACTCGCCCATTTTTCCATCTTTTAAATTAACATGATAAACCCCTAATTCAATTTGATTTAAAAATTCCATATTTTTTTCATCGTTCAAACTTGGATGAGATTCAATAATTGATCTGATTGTTCTCAACGATTCAAAAAGTAATGAAAGTGAAGATAATAATGAAGCTGTATCATTTTCATCTACTTCAAATACATTTGCCCAAGTTTCTCTATAAGAGGCTAAAGAGGAACCACCAGCTTCTTTATATGCTTGTTCAATCAGATTGTGTACACGCAAAATAACATTATCAGTATTCATTTTCAAATCCTCCTTTAATAACCATATTTTATAATACTGGAATTTAACGAGTTGGGGAAGAGTGTTGTGCAGAAAATGATGGAATCGGAAAGAAACTTATGGAAGATAAAACTTAAAAAAAGAAAACGATGGAACAGAACTAATGTGGAGGTAATCATGATATATCTAATTATAGGAATCGTCATTCTTATTGCTCCATTCATCTGGATGGAGATTGCAGAAAGACGGATCCAAGAATGGGAAAAAGAAAAATGAACGAATGGAGGGAAAGGATGTCAAAAGAACAGCTATCATTTCTCGATGATGTGGATGAAAAAGCCGTTCGAAAAATAGTCGCCAAAGAACTGAAAAATTACCGCGCGCTCAAAGTCCAATTAGAGAATAAAAAAGAATGTTCATCTGCCGGTGTTAACATTTTCCCTTCCCTCCGGGATTCCTATACAGTGAACGAGCTCAAGGTCAAGCAGATGGAACGGGCTTTAAAAAACAGCTTGGACGATGAAGAACGTTTGATTATCGAAAAGAAATACCTGACGGCTGCCAGGGTGAAAGACATTAATATTTATATGGAACTCGGGATGAAAAAGGATACCTATTATGAAATAAAGCAACGGGCAATAAACCGCATAGCGACAGCTCTCGGAATTATCTGAGGGCTGCTTTTAATTCTCAAATAGTAAAATAGTGTTATAATGTGAATGTATGTAAACAAAAAGGGGGGATGTTTAATTGAGAAGAATTCTTTTTAAGTTTATTGAACCACAATTTTTATCTGATTTCTTAAACGGTAATGTATTTTTTAGAAGAACCGGCTATTTTATCGAATTAGAAAAAAATTCTGGTGATAAAGTAATTGGTGATAGATATGAGGGATCTCATTTTAGACATTATGATCCTAAAAATGAAAGTGTAGCAATAAAAATCGGTGGGAAGTTTGTTCCATTAAAAGTGAGTAAAGGGTTTATGACACAACGTTATGATGCGGCTCAAGATTTTCAATTATCTTGTTTTGTCCAATTAGAACTTGACAGCGATTTCATCTTAAAAGAAGATAAAATTTATAATATTAAAGAAGATGTTATTGAGGGATTAAGAAAAGACTTTGAAGGTCGGAAAGCTATTCTTATTCACAATGAAAAAGCATTTTTCCATCATTTAGATAAGAGTGCTAAAGAAATGGGCCTAGGCATTTATCATGGGACAGTTAATTATTTTGATCCTGACAATGAAACGCCTCTGACAGAAGAAGTGTTTGAACGAAACATGATTGCGTCATTTTTTTACAAACGTAAATCGTATCAAAATCAAAGAGAATATAGGATTATCACAGATCGACCAGTAAAAAAAGAAAGTATGAAAATTCATATTGATAATCTGAAGGATTACATACAAATTTTTGATTTAGAAGATTTAAGCGGTCTAAGGATAATGACAAAATAAGAAATCTTGATTTAACTCAAGCACTCTAAGAAATAGGGTGCTTTTAATTTTTGTTACGAGCTAAAGCTGATAAAATCCCGACATTTTTCCGATAATCGGGGGGACAAAGAGGGGGAATTTTTATGTGTAATTTATCGATAAGATTTACTTATCAAGAAATAACGGGAGACGCGCCATTCCCTTATCAAGGTGAATTCGGATACTCAAATTAAGGCGATGAAGAATGAAGCCAAACGGGAGGAACATTCTGAGCCGGATCGCGCTAGTCTTGCGACTTTGGTATCGGGAGATTGTAAGCAGTATGTTTTTTGGACATGCGTCTTACAATGCTTGGCTTCCTCCCGGAGTATGTGTGAGACGCAATTTTAGTAAGCGTTTAGCGTAAGGAGGAATCGTTCGACAAATTTCGCAAATTGTTTCTTTGTCACTCTCTTTAATAGATAATTCAATTAAGGAGCGTGGTAAATTTGCATATCATTAGTTGTATAGAACTTGCTGAAAAAACAACGAGTACAACTACAAATAATTCTTTTTCCGTCTGGATACCATTAGTTACTGCAGTAATTACCGCGGTGATTACCTGGACAGTAGCTAGAAAGGCTGCTCTAAACAATACAATAAGTACACAAAGAATTCTGTGGGTAAACAAACTAAGGGATCATTTTGTGGATTTCAATAAGTTGGCTTATGAGTACTCTTTCAATTTAAATACTAAGAAAAGAGGTGTGAAAACTGATTTTGATTTTATAGAAAAACATTATGAATTAATTGCTTTATGTAATCGCATTAAGCTCTTGTTAAATCCCAACGAAGAGTTTTCTAAAGGATTAACTGAAAAATTAACAGAGATTATTGAATTATTAAATGGTGATTATAGTGCTAAGAAATATAAAATGTTAATTGAAGATTTAAATTTAATTCAACAAGTGATTTTGAAAGCTGAATGGAAGCGAATAAAAATCGAAATAAAAAAAGGTAAACTATTATCAGATAAAAAAGTTGCAAAAATATATACTGATAAAGCGAAAAGTATAGGATTGTTATCAAGCAATTTGGTAGAGGAACGACAAAATAAAAAAAGTTATTAGACGTACGCGCTTTCCTATTTGAAGGCGCTTTTTATTATATTCTCTGTAAACCGGGTCCAGTGAATCTCAGAATAGACGATTGGCGGCACAGGGTGCCTCTGAGTGTGGGCCCGGTTTAGAAAGAATATAAGTTAGTGTTGAAACTGCCAAAGACAATCGTTCGACAAATTTCGCAAAGCATTCCTTTTCTTTTTTGTTTCTTTAATAATAAAAAGGTGTTTTTTAAAAAAAAGAAAGGAGACTTATTTTGTTAGCAACTATTTTATGTGAGCTTATAAATTTTATTAAAAATAACTTTAAAGACTATGCTTTAGTTTTACTATCATTTTTCACGGTGTTATTTGCAAGAAAAACGTATCTTGCGACGAACACGCCAAGAATTGTAGTGGAAAAAACAACTTTTCGTCAATCAAGACAAAAGGCACCAGAAATTGAATGTAATATTAAGAATTATGGAAAAGGTATAGCTGTAAAGACCTTTCTAATTCTCGAATATAAAAAAGGTATATTAAAAAAAACAAGTTTTAAATCAAAACCTGAGGTTACAATCTCAGAAAATGAAGAGAGAATACTTAGAATTACTCTAAATCCCGAAGATAAAAATATAAGGAGGGATCAGTTTACGGGTTTTGTTGTCTCACAAGACTTCACCGGAGGGTATTATTATGTAAAGTTGAAATATAAAAAAAATGAACACCTTAAAACTTTTGATAAACCTGTACAACCGATTAATAAGTTTTTAAATCTTATTAAGTTTCTAAAAATAAAATATTCGATGAGGCGAGCAGATAAACAAGGGAATACTTATGTAGATTTAGCGGAAAAAAAATATCAGGAATTGTTTGATATGTTGAATGACGAAGAAGTTAAAAAGCAATTACAACAAATTGAAAAGAACAGCCAAAATTAAGAAAAGAAGATTGATATTTGTAAGTCCTCCTGAAAATATATCGGGAGTCTTTTTTTATTTGGAGGGATGATATGCAAAGAACCTTTGAAACCTTGCAATTAATCAGTCTGTCTGACTCTTATATAATGCTTATATAAAAAACAGGAGCTTTCCCAAACGGGAGGGCTTTTTTTATTTTAGGAGATGATCTGGATGGAATCAAAATGCGAGTATTGCGGCGAGGTTCACGGGGTTTTATTGCGGGAGGAGAAAAGGGAGAATGGCGTTGAAATTGGGTATATTCAATGCCCCGCCTGCCAGCATAGGGCCGTGTTTTCTGTGACTACCCCACAAATTAGAGTCCTCCAGAAGCGTATTAGAGGTGTAAAGAACCAATATGCGAAAGCCAAGAGGCTAAAGAAAGCCGAGCGCCTTTTGACTGAGTATTTCAATTTAAAGGAGCGTATTGGCCTACTTATGCAGCCTTTAGTCGAGCAAGCAAATGAAGAGCTGAACCAATAAGTGTTTGACACTGAAGGAGGATTACAATGCCACCTAAGCCGTTAAGGGAGT
>Ga0180433_10006404_pt1 | contig 15431 bp, 21 predicted proteins | sample SS_ome_8_FD_132980 | JGI IMG/M metagenome (GOLD analysis project Ga0180433, IMG submission 132980) | Hypersaline lake sediment archaeal communities from the Salton Sea, California, USA - SS_1_D_1 metaG | ecosystem: Environmental > Aquatic > Non-marine Saline and Alkaline > Hypersaline >... | reverse complement strand
TGAGCATGACTGTAGACTGGAAATATTGTTTGTTGGAAGGGAATGGTATTTTTGCCGCCACAGAGGCGGGATCGAATCAGCATACCCAATAAGCAGAATAGATAATGATTTTCAATTAGCAGATAGAGAATGAACGCCGGGAGGATCTAATGAAAATGACTGCGATTACAATAATTTCGATATACTGGCATTGGAGGTATAATGAACACGCAGGAAGGGTCGGTGGTCCAGTATGACATAAAGGGAAGGCGTGAGCAGGGGAGAGTGGTGCATGACAATGCGAATTCCGTCCGGGTGTGGTATAACGGAACCATAGTCACCAGGCACAAGAAAAAGCATAATGTAACACCGGCTCCATTGATGGACCCGTGGTGCGGCACCTTCTGGAGCGGAAAGGGCAAGGATGCCAATAGTCAAAACCCTGATAGAGAAACATCAGGGCAAGATCCCCAAGGGCCAGCGCCGGTCATCACAATGGCCGAAGACCAGAAGACTGCACCTTGAACTCCACCCGAAGTGTTTTCTGTGTGAATCAACGAAGAAGCTGGAGGTCCACCACATAGAGCCCTTCCACGAGAGGCCTGACCTTGAGCTTGAACCCTCCAACCTTTTAACCCTCTGTGAAAACAAGAAGTATGGGGTCAACTGCCATCTTCTATTTGGTCACCTCGGCAATTACCGGAAGGTCAACCGGAATGTTGTCCGTGACTGCATCTACTGGAATTCCAGAATAAAGCGAAGATACAAGCCGAAAAACATCCAGAAAATCCTCCCAAAATCCGTATAGTGATGATGCACGAACGGGGTTCCCGGTGTGCCGGGACTAACGGTGCGGAGTGGCTTTGCTCTTCTAAAACCTCTTCCAAGCACCGCCTCGACCAACAGGAGGGAGCATGTGGATTTGCATCATGGGGCCAAGGGGCTCCTGTAGGGACAAGGTGGCTGGTTATCTCGCCGAGAAGGAGGGTTTTACCCGCGAAGAGGTGTGGCACACCGACAAGCTGACAGGCTGGACGACAAACGGTGATCCATTCTGGGATTTTTACTGCAGGCTTCTGGACCACTACACCCTGCAGAGAAGAATAGAGAAGACCATGCAGGACAGGGTGGGCTCAAGGCTGGTTTCCATCGGGTCCGTCTGGGAGGAATACGAGGTTGGTGCAAGGACTGAAATGAAGTACCTGCACAAGGACCGCTACAGGAGGCTTGGACACCTTTACAACAAGATAATGGAGTTTCTGCCACCTCCTGATGTGTTTATAAGGATGAAGGTGGACTTTATTACAGTTCACAACAGGCTCTCGCTTGCGGGTGGGGACAATGTTTCAGACGATGCCCTTGCAGCGCAATTCAAGAATCTGGACAGACTGGTGGACAAGATCCGCGTGCCGGTGATAGAGGTGGACGCGGGAGAGGATTTCAAGCTTGTGGAAGACGATGTGAAGCATGGGGTTTCGACCATAACCAGCAGCGGTGCAGGAAGGGACTCCATCTGGACGAAGGGGGTATTCCGGTAGGATGTTCTTCCATCTGCACAACCATTCCGAATACTCCATAGGTGACGGGCTTCATTCACCAAAGACATGGGTCAAGGCCATCAAGGAGGCGGGATTTCCTGCCCACGCCCTGACAGACCACGGGTCGATGGCCGGGTGCCTGAAGTTTTACAAGGAGATGCGGGCTGAAAAGCTGCACCCGATTCTTGGGTGCGAGTTTTATTTTGTGGAGGATCCCCTTGACCATTCAAAGGAGGCAGCGAAGTCATCCCACCTTGTGCTTCTGGCCAAGACGTTTGATGGCTGGCTGAACCTTCTGTCCCTGCAGAACCTTGCAGGAGGCGAGGGGTTTTACTACCGGCCCAGGATAGGGTGGAAGTGGCTTGAGAAACACAGGGGCGATCTTGTCTGCCTGACGGCCTGTCTTGGAGGAATACTTGGAAGGCCCCTGCTGGACGATGACCCGAAGTTGTTTAACAGTCGTCTGAGAAAGCTGAAGAAGCTGTTCGGCGACGATCTCTACATTGAGATCCAGGCGCATGATTCGGACCTTCAAAGGCAGGTAAACCTCGCGCTTGTCGGTGCGGGGCACAAGCTCATAGCCACAAACGACTGCCATTACATAAGCCCGGAACACTACAGGGTGCAGGAGCTTGTAAAGTTTGATGCCTACCGCAACAAGGAGAAGGCGGAATCAAGCGGGGAGTTCGACAAGTGCTACCTGGCCTCGCCGGGGGAGATATACACCTGGTTTCAGAAAAACCACAAGGCCCTTCCCAGAAAGCTCATTGTGGAGGCCATGCGGAGCACCGAGGAGGTTCTGGAGAAGTGCAGGGACTTCAGGCTTCCGGAGGGCAAGCGTTACCTGCCAGCCTTCAAGTGTTCCGATTCCAGAAAGGTGTTCACCGCTCTGGTCAAGAAGAAGCTGGCCGAGTTTATACGGGCCTGGAAGTCGGGAGGCCTGTGGTCGGCCATGGGCAATGAAAAGCGGAGGGAATACCTCGAGCGCTTTGCCAAGGAGTACAAGGTAATAACCAAGTACAACCTTGAGGATTATTTTCTGATCGTCTGGGACATTGTTGAATATGCGAAAAGGAACGGCATTTATGTCGGCCTTGGTCGTGGAAGTTCAGCCGGTTCTCTCATTTCATATTTGCTTGGCATCGTCAAGGTGGACCCGATCCATTACAAGCTGCTTTTTGAGCGCTTCCTCAATGAGAACAGATGTGAGACCGGCGAGCTTCCCGATATTGATCTGGACTTTGAATCGGACAGGCGGAACGAGATAAAGGAGTACATATTTGAGAAGTATGGGCGCGACAAGGTCTGTGAGATAGGCTCCTATGGGCGGCTCAAGCTCAAGTCTTCAATCATCGGTTTTGGAAAGTCGTTTGGGATAAACCACTACGAGCTTCTCAAGATTACCACGAAGCTGGATCTGGACAAGGATGACGCGCAGAGTCTTGAGGCAGCGATGGCCGAGTCCAGGGAACTGAAGGAAATAATGGAGGACAGGCCAGCCCTTGCCTTTGCGGTTCGTGAGGTGAATGGACAGGTAAAGAGCCAGTCAATCCATCCGGCTGGAGTGGTTATATCATCCGAGCCGATCCACATGGTAACCCCTGTGAAGTCACAGGCCCTTCGGGACGCTGAGAGAATCAGGCGCGAGGGCAAGCGGATACAGGTGACGCAGTGTGAAGACAAGGATGTGATAGGGCAGGGTCTTGTGAAGATGGATGTCCTTGGAATCAAGGAGTATGACATATTCAAGTACATTGTGGAGAACTCTGGTTGCGGGATGACCGTGGACAACTACGTGGACATTATCCACAAGAAGGAGTTGAGCAGTCCGGACGAGAAGGTGTGGGAGTTTTTCAGGACCGGAATGGGACAGGGAATATTCCAGTTCGGTTCGGCTGGGATGAGAGAGCTCTTGAGGATGATGGAGGCTGACTGTCTGGACGACCTGATAGCCGCTGTGGCCCTGTATCGTCCGGGGTGTCTTGCCAACAACTGGCATATTCAGTACTGCAACCGGAAGAGTGGAGAGGAAACCGTTGAGTTTATTCACGAGGATCTTGGAGAGGCGCTGGATGAAACTTATGGGGTGATAGTCTATCAGGAACAGTTCATGAAGGTGTTCCATACCATTGGCGGAATTTCACTTTCTGATGCCGACACGATTCGCTCTGCGCTGGGGAAGAAGGACAAGGAGAAGCTTGAAAAGTTTAAAGGTCGCTTTGTTGAAGGTGCATCGAGGAAGTTAGGGGATATGCAATCTGCAGAAGATTTGTGGGATCAGGTTGAAAAAGCGGCGGGCTACACCATCAACAAGGCTCATGCGACCGTCTACGCCATTGTTGCCTATATCTCCCAATGGTTCAAGGTGCATTTCTCAAATCATTTCTGGGCAGCGGTTCTAAGCTGGGATGCCAAAAAGGGCAAGTGGGACGACCTGGCCAGAAACAAGAAGGCGGCCATGGAAATGGGCGTTCTGGTTCACCTTCCGGACATCAACCGGTCGGGCATCGATTGCGGTGCCGCAACTGACGGAGTCCTGTGGAGCCTGTGTTCTGTCAAGTCGGTGGGCATGAAAACCGTCGAGGAGATACTGGCAAAGCGGCCCTTCAACGACCTGGATCATTTCTATAAGACAGTCCACAAGTCCAAGGTGAAGTTCAACTGCATGCTGGCGCTGGCTTATTCGGGGGCGTTTGACTGCTTCTGCGACCGAAGGGAGGCCATTCGGACCCTGTATGCGCTGAAGGGGGCCAAGGACAAGCCCTGTCCGGACCTGACGGATGGCCACATGATTTTCAAGTTTTACGAGTACCTTGGATTTTTTGAGGAGAAGCTGAAAACCACGTTTGCCTTTGAGAGCGGCCTTTGTGAGGAGAATGATCTGCGGGACATGATTCCCGGCGAACTGGTGGCTGTCGGTGGCATGGTGGCCGACTACAAGACCATGAGGACCAGGAAGGGCGACAAGATGGGCAAGGTGACGCTGGTCGATCTTGACGAGAGGATAGAGCTAACCCTGTTTCCAACACAATGGGCGATGTATGGAACCAGAATCCGCGAGGGGAACCTGCTACAGGTCATCGGCAAGAAGTCTGCCTATGGCGGACGCGAGAATCTTGTCGATGTTGACGAAATAGACCTCATTTCCTGAAAAGTTTTTCAGACAAAATACGTATAGTCTTCCAGGAGGTGGGCATAATAGACCTCATTTCCTGAAAAGTTTTTCAGACAAAATACGTATAGTTTTCCAGGAGGTGGGCATGAAGGAACTGGTTGTTGAAATCCCTGGCCTTGTACCGGACACGGTATCGGTTGCGCTGAAAAAGGATCTGACAATATCCGAGGATCTGGAGCATGAGGTAAACCGGACGGCTTCACAGTTCGGCTACTATGCGGTTTTGGCTGAAAAGGCAGAGGCCCGCTACAACAGCATCAAGCTGGCGTTTGAGGTATGGAGGGCCGGTGCAGAGAAGGAGATCATTGCTGCCAAGGGTCCGTTCAAGACGGTGAAGGAACTGGACCGGATAGTGATACAGCGCCCGAAGTGGCGGAAGTACAAGGCGCTGATGAATGAGTACGAATCCTATCGTGGGATTCTTAAACAGATAGCCAAGGCGTTTGAGGCCAAGAAAGACCTTGTCCAGACAAGGGCGGCTGATCGGCGTAAAGAGGTTTCTTAAACATTTTTGGAGGAAAGAGGGATGAGTGCAACGGCAACTGCAAAGGCTGGCAAAAGGACAGCCAAAGGCAAGACGGCTGTCGGCAAGGCGGTCGCAGCGGCTCCGGCTCCGGATTCGATTCTTGACGCCGATGGGCTGAGAAAACAGGCCAGGGAGGCTTATGGACGGTTTCAGAGGGGATGGTTTGAATTCGCAAAGGCGGTCACGGCGGTCCACGACACTGAGGCCTGGGGTCACATGGGGTATGAGAATTTCAAGGAATACTGCCATGAGGAGTTTGTGGATCTGGACTATTCGAACATCGTGAAGTTCGTCCGGATCGTGAAGGGTTATTGGGGGAAGGCCATTGAGTCACGCCTGAAGAAGGATCCGGCGGCAGACCTTCCGGCATGGGACACTTGCTACCAGCTTACAGCGGCAGAGCAGAGGTTCCCGAAGGAGCAGATTCCAAAACTTCGCAAGGAGGTTCTGGACGGCAAGATCAGCGGTCGCCAGATGCGCGAGCAGGTTCGCTCGCTGGCAGACGACACAACGCTGGAGAGTGGCAAAAAGAAAACAAAGTCCGTGGAGCGCGAGGTGGAGGGTGCAACGGCAGCGACAAACGCTGACGCGGATTCGGTCGAGGCTGAAGTAATCGATGTTGACGACCATGAAGCCCTTGCTGCCGAAATGATCGTCCATGCCAAGGCCTTGGCTGACAATCTTCCGCACCTCAGTGAAAACGTGAAAGAGGGTGGACAGAAAACGGTCAAGCTGGCCTCGGTTCTTTGGGAGGATGTTTACGACCAGATCGCGGACTATGTGAATCACATGGAGGAAATTGGCTGATGAAGAAGAAAGTGAAAAAGAAAACCACGGCAAAGAAGCTGTCACTGGCTGACAGGCTCAAGCAGAAGGCAAAGGATATTGAAAAGCGGAAGGAGGAGCGGGCTTCCCAGAACTTCACAAGCATGTTCAAGCCACGGGTGGGGGAACAGTTCATTAGAATCCTTCCACACTGGTCGAAAAGCGACGAGGAGCTTGGTGAGAATGAATTTTTCTTTGTAGAAAAGATTATTCACTACATCCCCAAGATGAAGGACGACGGTTCGGGGACGGTTAATATTCCGGTCCCGTGCATGACTGAAGAGCTTGGTGAGGAGGAGTGCCCGATATGCAACGCGGTTGCGGCCCTGAAGGAAGAGGCCGGTGACTTGAAGGCGGCTGGCAGAAAAACCGAGGCCGACAAGGTTACAACCAAGATGCGGAAGATCCGCCAGCAGCGCAAGGCCCTCTACAACATCATGGACTACGGTGTGAAGGGCGAGATTGACCCCAACGTCATAGTGTGGGCCTGCCCGGAAACGGTCCATGAGGACATTATGGCCTGGAGCGCGGATCTGGGGACATTCTGGAGCACCGACGATGGTCGGGACTGGCGGCTCAAAAAGATCGTGGACAAGAAGAAGGGACCGATTGGGACAAGGTACAAGGTCTACCCCTCGATGAAGAATTCGGCAATCCCAGAAAAGCTTGCTGATGAACTGGACAACATGGAAGACCTTGACGCGATGTGGTCCGAGGATCCAACGGCTGAAATGGAAGCTGCACTGAAGCTGCTGGGGTTTGATGTGGAAGAGGGCGGTGAAGAGACTGAAGAGGAGCCGGAACCTCCCCGCAAGACCAAGGCCAAAAAGACCACAAAGAAGGCCACGCGCAAGGGAGCAACGGCGAAGCCAAAGCCGGAGCCTGAAACCGAGGTTGACGAGGAGGACGGTGTTGAAGTCGAGATCGAAGAGGACGAGTCGCTTGAGGATCTTGGCATAGACACTGGTGGCGATGATGACCTTGAGGCCGAACTGAAGGAGCTTGGAGTACGATGACGGACAGGGTTAACTACTCATTTGGAATGAAACTGCCCTGGACAGAGCAGTTTTCTTCGGTGGACTTCCACATTTCATACTCTTCGGATGTGAAGGAAGGGGAGTCCCCGGAGGAGGCCTTTGAAAGGGTTAAGGGGTTTGTCGAAGAAGAAACGGAGAAGGAATATGGCGAGCAAGTCAAAGCCAGAGAAGAAGCCAAAGGCGAAGACCTCCACAGCTTTGAGTAAGAAGAAGGTCAGCTTTTCCAGAAAGAAGAAGTCGGTAACCTCTGGCGAACTGGGTTTGCATGGCGGTTCGGCGGACGTCGATCCGGTTAATTTTGAGGAACTTATTGACGCTGCAGAGACAACCAAAGACGGAAAGAAACTCGTTGATGATGCATTTATTCCTGATGAGGCTCATTCGTCGCTTGTTGAAGTGGATGACTGGATAGACATGCCGGAACCGTTTTGTGATGTGATGGGCACTGAGGGCCTCCCGTGTGGACATATCGTGGAGGCCTTCGGCAGCCCTGACAGTGGCAAGACAACATTTGCATCCTATGCCCTGATGGGGGCGCAGAGGGCAAATGGAATAGCCATACTCATTGACACCGAGCACAAGTACAACATCAAGCGGGCTGAAGCCATGGGGCTTAATAGAAAGGGCTTCATAATCACCCGCGCCGAAACCATAGAGGAGGTCTTTGACAAGTTTGTTGGCTGGATGAAGATCATCCGTGGGAACGACAAGTGGGCGAAGCGCAAGGTTTCAATGGTGTGGGATTCACTTGGGTCCACACCGTGCAGGAACGAGCTTGACGAGGGCACAAAGGATCACAACATGAAGGCGGCCCTTGCCATTACCGGCGGGCTTCGCAAAACCAGATACTTTCTCAGAAAGACCAACTCGTCATTTCTGATAATAAACCAGGCCATGGCGAAGCAGACCACTGGACAGTGGCAGAAGAAGACGAAGGCGAAGGGAGGCTTCGGGCCTGAATATTTTTCTTCGATAATCCTCGAGTTCACCAGAATGGGGAGGATTACCAAGCAGACCAAGGGTGTGAAGGAGAAGATCGGGATAGTGAGCAAGGTGGAGGCCATCAAAAACCATCTGGCTCCACCGTTTCAATCGGCGAAAATTGAAATTGACAGGCTGGGACTTATCTACGGCGGAAGGAAGGCGGAAAAATGACTCCGGTTGATTACATGAATAATGTGAAGTCGGGGGCCAGAAATGTCCCCCCGTTTGCAAAACAGGTCTTTGATTCCGGGTGTGACCTCATAGGGGAGAGAATGACTGAAGAGGGCTGCAGGGATGTGTCTCCGCAGGACGTAAAGGTCATAACGGTTCTTGTGGGGTTCATCCATGTCTTTATTGACCATGCGACAAGTATTGAAACCGTGAGGGAGCTTGCAGAGGGACAGTTGGAGGGAGCGTCGTGAACCAATCCGTGACACAGAATGTGGATGTAAAGGGGAGTCAGGTCTATGTCGAGCTTCATGTCGAAGGCGTGGGCTATTTTGTGGGCGAGAACCTGACGCTTCCGGTTCACAGGCTCGCGAGCAACGAGCCGTTTGAGGTTCTGGTTTCAAAGGTGAGAAAACAGTTGCAGGAGAAGGGCAAGTTGAACGGAAAGAACGTGGAGCCGGACAGGCTTGCGCTTATGAGGGAGAGCGGACTGTGAAGTTTCTGCTGTATTCAGACCTGCACATGCGCCCGGAGACACTTCGGGAGTGTGAAATGGTCCACGACAAGATTGGCGAGATCGCGCAGGACATGGCTGTGGACTACCTGCTGAACGGGGGCGACACCCACCATCATCGCGGGTCCATCGGCACGAGGGTTCTGGATGTCCTTTACCGCAAGAGGCGGGAGTGGTACGAGGCTGGACTGAAAAACATAGACACAATCGGCAATCACGACCAGGAGGACAAGGCTGGAGAGATCCATGCCATGAAGGTGTTTGAACAGTTTGACGGGTGGAAGGTTTTTGACAAGCCGACAGAGTTTGAAGCGAAGGGGCTGGATAGGAGCATATTCTTCGTACCCTACATGCTTCCGGCCAGGATGATCCAGGTGCTTTCAGGGATCGGCAAGGTGGTCAAGGGACAGAAAAGGGATATCCCTGTCTCTGACCTGGTTTGCCACGCGGATGTGGTTGGGGCCATGATGGGCAATTTCAAGCAGACTGAGGGTGTGGGGCTGGAGGTTTTTGAGAGGTTTCACAACGTCTTCTCCGGTCACTACCACATGAGGCAGAAGGTGGGGAACGTCCAGTACATCGGGTCGCCCTATCAGCAGAATTTTGGAGAGGCCGGACAGAAGAAGGGTGTTCTTTATTACAACCAGAAGGCTGACAAGACGATGTTTGTGGAGATAAAGGGAACACCGAGGTTTCATACTGTGGGCATAGAGTGGGAGGATGGCCGCAGGAAGATAGTCAAGCCGAAGGGCATGACCAGGAATGACAGGATAAGGGTTAGGGTGAGTGGAACTTCGGAACAGTGCAATTCGGTTCAGAAGGCTGACCTTGAGAAGAGGTTCCCGTGTAAAAGCATGAAGGTTGAGAGGGAGGTGCGGGACGAGGTTTTTTCGCGCTTGAAGGTGGACACCGATGTTTCAGATACCAGAACGCTGGCCAGGGAATACATGGAGTTTGTGAATCCACCGCTTAACCAGAAGAAGTTGATGAAGATTTTTGATGAGGTAGCAGATGCCGCTGTATGATTTTCAATGCACAAGTTGTGGGCATGAATTTGAGGCCATGATCCCATCGGAAGACATGAATGATGATTTTCGAACTGGATGTCTTGGCGAGGATGGGTGTGGACTGTTGACGGCAAAGCGTGTTTTCCGAAACGCACCCCGTATAACCAAGCCGGGGTCCGATCAGGACATTGCCAACATGCAAAAGTCATTCAAGGAACGTTTTTACAAGAAGGACATAGAGGATGTCAGACACAAGCACGGCGCGGCAATCGACGACTCCATCCGTGGGGCGGCGGTTGGCAAAATCCGCAGGGAACTGGCTAAGAAAACAAGCTAGTTACCAGTGGACAGACATGAACGGCGTCAGGATAACCTACAAGTGGTCACAGCGCTACAGGGCTTATTACATTGACAGTTGCGCTGGCCTTCTTACATTCCGGCCACGGGGTGAGGATCTTACCCGGTTCAGGGACAAGTACATAAACCAGGTCAAGCTGCTGGCTGACAGGGCTGAGAAGGGTGAGGACTGCGCTGGTGAAATTTTCAGGCTTTACCGCGAGATCAGGGCGGAGTACCGGGGGGTCCGCTACAAGGCGAATCTTAGAACGAGGGTGAGGTATTGTTTTTCAAGACGTTAAGGGCGGCTAATTTTCTATCCTTCCAGGATTTGACGTATGAATTCCAGAAGAGTGGCCTTACACTCATTGAAGGTGTCAACCTGGATGAAGGAGGCTCCAATGCTTCAGGTAAAAGCAACTTGTTCGACGCAATTTCCTGGTGTCTGTTTGGCACTACGGTCAGGGGCCTCAAAAACGATGCGGTTGTTAGATGGGATCAGGACGACGGCTGCCATGTATGCGTATGCCTTGATAGTAATGGTCATAGTTTTGAGGTCAATCGTTATCGAAAAGACAAGAAACATGGGAACATTTTAAGTTTCACGAAGGACGGGAAGAGGTGTCAGCTAGGGTCGGTGGCGGCCACCCAGGAGCGCCTTCTTGAGGAGCTTCAAATTGATTTTGACCTGTTCAGATGCACGGTTGTTTTTGGACAGGAGGAGGTTTTCAACTTTGTCAGCGCGACGGACAAGCGGCAGAAGGAGATTCTGTCGAAGGTGAGAAGGATTGATCTTGAGCACATGCTGAAGACAACCAGACAGAAGATTCGGGACGTTGACGCGAAGAGGGATGATTATGGTGTTAAAATCAAGGTTCTTGAGTCTCATCTCGAAGAAAATCCGGGTTCCGGTTTCAAAGATCTATCAGATACTTGGGAGGCTGAACGAGACGAAAATATTAAAGACGCTAAGAAGGCTGTTGCTGATGCCCGCAGAAAAGTGGATTCAATTAAGAAGGGTTTTGGAGATATAGACAAGATCGAGGGAGCCCTCACCAACACGGGAAGCATCACCTCAACGGTTCGCGGGGAACTGGAGAAGGTTCAGGGCGACATAGCGCGGGCGGAGACGACCATAAGCCACATAGACAGGGCCAATCGGAAGCGGGCCGAGTTCAAGTCGTGTCCGGTGGACCCAAAGATCCAGTGTCCACAGGCTGAAAACATGAAGGGCAACATCAAGGCCGAAGAGGTGAGAAGGGGCAAGATAAAGAAACTGGTTTCCGGCCTTCACAAGAGGGCTGCCCTTTTTCGTGCAAAGATAGAAACCCATGAAAACGAGCAAGCGGTGCTTTCAGACCGGCTGGCTGAAGAAAACAAGAAGAGGATGGAGCATGAAGCTGCGGGGGTCGAGGTTAAAAGGCTTGTCGGGGAGCTTGACAAGATCAAGGCAGAAAAAAACCCTTACACAGACAAGATTGAAGAGGCGGTTCGCAAGCAGGAAAGGATTGTCGAGAAACTCGACAAGCTGCGCCGGGGTATCCGGATCCTTGAGGATTCAATACCCTACTGGACATTCTGGGAGAACGCCTTTTCGGATCGCGGAATCAAAAGTTTTGTGTTTGACGGGATGTGTTCGACGCTTACCAACAGGTCGAACGCCAACCTGAACATTTTGAGCGGGGGCAGTGTTTCCGTTTCCTTCGACACACAGAGCAAGCTGAAAAGTGGAGAGGTTAGGGAGAAGTTTGAATGCCTGGTCTCCTATGATGGCAGGAAGGTGCCCTACGAGGCTTATTCGGGCGGCCAGAAGAACGGAATTTCCCGGTCGGTGGACATGGCACTTGGCGGACTCATGTCCGACTATTACAACGCAACCTTCAATCTGGTAGGGTTCGACGAACAGACCGGCTGGCTGGACAAGCAGGCAAGGGAGCGATTCATGGACCTTCTTCGGGAGCTTTCAAAGGATCGGCATGTCCATGTGATAGACCATGACGCTGAATTCAAGAGCATGTTTGACGATGTGGTTACCGTCACAAAGGAAGGTGGGGTTTCGGTGCTGAAATGAGCAAGCGGGAGTCGACATTCCTGACGCACTTGAGGGATTCGTTCCACTACCATGGGGCGTTTTTCTACAAGATACCGGACATGCCACACTTTGCAGGAATGCAGACGCGGTTTGATTCCAAAAAGCCGTTTGATGTGATTTCAGCCTTCCGGCACCATCCCATAGCGATAGAGGCCAAGGTGCTGCGGAAGTATGAGGCCTTCGGGATCAGGCACCTGCGGGACTGCCAGGTGGATGGTCTGGAGGATTTTCTGGAGAATGGGTTGTCTTTCGTTTTTCTGAAAATAGGACAGGCTCCAAACAAGCTGGAGGGCATTGAAAGGCTCAACCGGCTTCTGATATTTGACTGGCCGTGGTTCAGGGACAAGGGCGTGCTCAAGAAGGATGAGCTTGAGAAGTGGCCCTTCATTGACTACCATCTTGGCCGGTATGAGATTCGTGACTGGCTGTATAGTGTCGGGGAGTTGTAGTGGAGGAGATAGACCGGGCATTGTCGATGACGAATCCCCATTCAATGGGAGAAGACGTCAGTTACATGATCTGGGGGGCGGTCGCGACGACCACGCGGGCGTTTGGAAACGTAAGGTTAAAGGTAAGTGCAGTCAACTGCATGGTGTTTGTAGAAATAACTCTGAGGTGGTGGGCGCGGTTTGAAAAGCTGGAGAAGCTCCGCGAACTCTGGCTCAAAACAGCGGAGAACCGGGCAAGACGGGTTTTACCGACAGGATGGAGGCTAGTGGTTCATTATGGAAAACGAAAACGCAGCGATGAACGAGAAGGTGATTGACGGGAATCAGGAACTGGCGGGGGCGGATGAAACGGCCAACGAGCTTACCAGTTTGATTCAAGGTGTGAAGGACATGTCCACCAAGGCGGTGCTTACCGTGGCGGTTGACCTGGTTCTGGAGAATGTGAGAAAGGTGCAGTTTCTGCAGAGCGAGGTGAGGCGGCTTTCCGAATCCCTCAATGCCCTTCAGAAGGTTCCGGCCAACATCAAGGACGGCCATGACAAGCCGGAATATACGGGGGGATGATGAGCAAGGCTGTGCTGGTGGATCTTTCAAGAATACTGCTGCGGGAGACTTCGGCCTATTTTGCCAAGTTTGTCGATACTTTTGAGAAGCTCTCGCGTTCGCATCAGATTGGGTTTCTTGAGTACATTACTGAAGAGATAGGGATTGCATCGATGGAGAGAAAGGCTGCGGACAGGATGCAGCACCGGAGCCTCCTGATAGACATTCTGATGTATTTTTCAGGGAACAGCCGCAACCATCAGCCGGACACCAAGGAGCTTGTGAGGCATATTGGGATTTACATGAAGTCGAAACAGTTTATCAAGGCAGAGAAGGCGTCCCCTGTGGATGTCCCATTTCTCGATGCAATGGAGGAGCTTGCAAAGTGAACGAAGAAAGCAAAGACCCGAATGCGGCACGCCAGGGTGCGGAGCATGACAAAAACATCAACAAGAGCCTGGGGAGGCGGCTTGAGAGGGATGTGGAGATAGTGAATCGCCACATAGCGGATCTGCGGGTGGAGATGAACACATCCTCTGCCCAATCCCGCACAAACCATGACATGATCAAGCAGATGCTTTCCCTTTTTGGAGACATAGAGACGAGGCTGGAGTGCTTGAGGGTGCTGGGAATCAGGGCTGGGACATTCAGCGAGGGCGAGTATGAGGCCATGTGGGATGACATCAAGGGCCTTCGGGTGAAGGGTGAGTCGGAGATCATTGAAAGCGGAGATTTCCTTACCATCACCTTTGTGGCCCTTCATGGGACGAAGGTGGAGATGCAGGGCACGAAAATGCCTCTCAGGCTGGGAAGCAGCGGTTTGATGATCGAGGAGCATCTGGTTGGCCAGAAAACCGGAGCAAAGAAGGTGCAGTTTGACATAGTCTACCCCGCAAAATTCAAGCCCAGGCCGGATCTGGCGGGTAAGACATTGTCGTTCAACGTCGATATTGATAAGGTTAAAACCAAGAAGAAGGAGGCCCGCTATGCCGGACCAGGTGGCCAAGGGTAACAGCAACTATGCAATAACGATCCGTGACGAGGATACGGAACATGAACTGTCAACAAAGATCAACGTGTTCGATGACGACCCGAAGGTGGTCCGGAACCAGATATTGAAGGGCGTTGACTTATTGCTGGCGGATTTGGGGGTTGATCCTTATGGATACAAGAAGCAGGGAATCACACCAGGCGGAAGAGGACCGGCCGGATCTGGATCATGACCAGGACGACACCGACAACCTTCAGAAGTCGGAGAAGCCGGACAAGGGGTACATGGACGAGAAGGGCCTGTGCCCGGTACATCATGGACCACTGCCATGCAAGAGGGAAGGATGTCCACACAAATGAAGCTGGGAATGAACGTAACAGCGTCGGCACCGAGAGGTGATTCGGCGTTTATAAAGTCCTGTGGGGACGAGGGCGTCTCGGCAGTGAGACTGTCTGTGGGAAGCGACCCCGGTCTTCTGAAGAAGTATGTGAACATGCTGAAGCGGGAGAAGATGAGGGCGTACCTGGTCGTGAAGCTCGGTTCAACACCCATGGAGGAGTTTCACAGGGCTGGACTCAAGCATATTTACACCATGTTGTGCGAAGCGATACCGAGGGAACTGTGTCTTGGGGTTGCGCTTCCTGAAAACGCCCACGCAGTAATGCGGGTGGGCAGGAGTAGGGACGGGATTCCTAAAACGAAACTTATGGACATGCTGAATGGTCTGTCCGAGGTCATCAGGGGATGTGGGCATCGGGTCGTAATGCCGGTAAGGGCTGAAGAGTTGAAGGGCAACGTCTGGAGCGGTGTGGATTGTGACGTTTATGATTTGGACTTCATGATCCCCACCGTTTCAGTGGGGTTGATAGCCCCGCTGCGTTATACCTGGCGCTGGGTGGACAATCATCCAAGCCGGGAGATCTGGCTTGGAAGATGTGGTCTGATGGGCGGCTACCTTACTCCGGGCTATCAGTCCAGATTCATACGTTTCATCAGGCAGCATGTCGGGGACATTGTCACCCGCGCCTTCCTGTGGTCTGAAAAGGGCACGGGCCACCATCAGTGGACAGAGGGCAAGCGGTTCTTTGTGAAGGTCGGGTCGGGAGATACGGTCAAGAGGCATGTGGGCAGAAAGATAGGCCATGGTCATGACTTGAGGTCGCTGGCCGGGAAGGCCACGAAAAAGAAGGCGGCCACGAAAAAGAAGGCGGCCACGAAAAAGAAGGCGGCCACGAAAAAGAAGGCGGCCACGAAAAAGAAGGCGGCC
>Ga0180433_10006403_pt1 | contig 15433 bp, 17 predicted proteins | sample SS_ome_8_FD_132980 | JGI IMG/M metagenome (GOLD analysis project Ga0180433, IMG submission 132980) | Hypersaline lake sediment archaeal communities from the Salton Sea, California, USA - SS_1_D_1 metaG | ecosystem: Environmental > Aquatic > Non-marine Saline and Alkaline > Hypersaline >... | reverse complement strand
AAGAAGAAGAAGAGGAAGAAGAAGAGGAACAAGAAGAAGAAGGAGAAGAAGAGGAACAAGAAGAAGAACAAGAAGAAGAAGAGGAACAAGAAGAAGAAGAAGAAAGAGAAGAAGAAAGAGAAGAAGAAGAAGAAGAGAGTGAACATGATATTCATATATATACAGATGGAGCTTGTAGAGGTAATCCAGGTGATGGTGGTTGGGGAGTTTTAATTATTGATTCTAATAATAAAAAAGAATTATTCGGTGGTATGAAAGATGTTACAAATAATCAAATGGAACTTACTGCAGCTATTAAAGCATTAGAATATTATAAAAATAATAAAAATATTAAATTATATACAGATTCTAAATACGTAAAAGATGGTATTACAAGTTGGATAGAAAATTGGAAAAAAAATAATTGGAATACAACAAAAAATAAACCAGTAAAAAATATTGAACTATGGAAAAAACTTGATGAATTAAACAATACACATAATATTACTTGGGAATGGGTTAAAGGACATAGTGATTCTAAAGAAAATGAAATGGCAGATAGTTTAGCTAATAAAGGAATAGACAGCCTTTATACTGAAAAACAAGAAGAGGAACACAATGAGGAACAAAGAGAAGAAGAGGAACAAAGAGAGGAACACGATGAGGAACAAAGAGAAGAAGAAGAACAAAGAGAGGAACAAAGAGAGGAACAAGAAGAAAGCGATGAAGAAGAAGTAGATGAATTAGAAATAAATGGTAAAAAATATTTTGGTCCAGTTGATAAAAAAAATGGAAATATTTATGAATATATAGAGGAAGATGATGATATTGGTGATAAAATAGGTTATTATAAAGAAGGTAAATTATATTGGATAAAAAATAGAAGTAATTAATAATTAAATTATTAATACATTATATATATGAATTTTATGAATTTATGTGGACCAGTAATTTTATATTTGGGATTTTCACTTATTCAAATAATTATAGATACTTTTAGACAACATTATAATGTTGCACTACTTAAATTTATAATTATGATTATATTTGCTACAGTATTAAATATTTTTTGTTCTAAGAATTTAACTATATTAGCTTGGTTATTAGTTTTTATTCCATTTATATTTATGACAGTTATTACAACATTATTATTAGTAGCATTTGGTTTAGATCCAAATGGTAAATCATTATTTGATTTAGAAAAAAATAATATAATTAATAAACCAAATAATTTAGATAATTTATCATGTAATGAAATTTATACAGAAAATGATTGTCTTGAAAATAAATGTAAATGGGTGCAAATACAGGGCGAACCAAGTAGTGGAAAATGTAAATTTAATAAATTATTTGGAAAACAAGTTGGAAAGGATATTGGAAATGAAATTGCAGATAATATTATAAATAATTTAAATAATAATATAGGAGGTGATCCATCTACATGGGGTCCACCAATAAATAATAATATAGGGGGTGATCCAGCTACATGGGGTCCATCAATAAATAATAATATAGGGGGTGATCCAGCATTAGAAGTTCAAAAACAAGGAATAATTACAGCAAATAAAAGATATAAACAAGAGAATTCAAGACCATTATAATAAAATATATATATTAATAATTATAAAAATAATATTTAGATAAAATTTACAATTATTAATATATAATGATATATATTAATAATATTATAGGTATAATAAGTTTATTATATATAGGATATTTTTTAATACAAAATAATATTTATAAATATTTAAAATTTGGTATTAAATATATATATGAAAAAAAAATAAAAAAGATACATATAGAATTAGATAAAAAAATATATTTTATAAAAGATGGTGAAGAAATAGTAATTTATAATTTAACATTAAATAAAATAATTAAAAATACAATAAATGAAAATATTTTTAATATTAGTAAAATAAATAGTGATTTTATACTGGTAGAAGATAATAATAATATAATTAGATATATGAATTTTGATGATTATATAAATAATAAAGTTTATACTACTTGCAAAAAATTATTTATGAAATTAAAATTGATAGTTGATGATAAAGTTTATTTAATAGATTTAAATAATCCAAACTATTATATAATAAATAATATACTATTTGATATAGTATTTTTAAAATGGTATTGTAAAAATAATTTAAATTTTATATTAGATATAAATAGTAATTATTATATAATAATTTTAGATAATAGTATTCAAGAATATAAATTAAATAAATTTAATTCATTAAAATTATTAAAAAATAATTTTGAAATAATTAATAATTCTAATTTATTAAATAATATTAATTAAACAATATAAATAATATTAAAAATATAGTATATTATGGAAGTGGAAGAAAAACAGATAACTTATCATAAATTAGAAACAGAATGGTGTTTATGGGCTCATCTTCCGCATGATATTGATTGGAGTATTCAAAGTTATAAAAAACTTTACACATTTAATACCATAGAAGATACAATAAATTTATTAGAAAATTTACCGGAAAAATGTATAAAAAATTGTATGCTTTTTATAATGCGTAAAAATATATCACCTATTTGGGAAGATGAAGCAAATCGAGATGGTGGTTGTTTTTCATTTAAAGTAATAAATAAATATGTAAAAGATATTTGGGAAAATTTAACATATTATTTAGTTGGTGAAAATATATTTCCACAAATAGAGAGAAATAGTATAGTAAATGGAATAACAATTTCTCCAAAAAAAAATTTTTGCATTATAAAAATCTGGTTAAATACATGCGAGTATCAAGATCCATTAGATTTAAATAAAGAATTAGATTTAATGAGCGAAACATGTTTATTTAAAAAACATATTACAGACAATTAAAATATTTTAATAATATAAATGAATTTATTAAGAAATTTATTAAATAATAAAATAGATATATTTTATTTATTATTTCCTTTAATAATTGGATATATAACAGTTTCTTTTTGTCCTATTAAAAAAAGTAGTGGATCAAATATAAAGTTTAGACCTCCAAATTATATTTTTGGTATAGTTTGGCCAATATTATATCTTATGTTAGGATATGCATGGATTAATGCAAAACAGCATACTATATGGTACATAATTTTATCACTATCATTAGCTTTATGGATAGTAGTATATTCTTGTCAAAATAATAAGAAAGGTGCAATAGGTATTAACTTATTATCAATATTATTAGTATTAATTTGTTATACTGTATCAGATAAATTATCTAAACTATTGTTATTACCTTTATTGGTATGGCTAGGTTTTGCTTTATTAATAAGTGTTTTTGATATATCAATAATTCAGAAATAAAAATATGTGAGATAATGGGGGCAATCCACCATAGAGAACCTAAATATTTTTCAATTAATATATCATAATTATTATCTAACCCATAAGAAAGTATAAAACTAGATAATATACCTATAAAAAATTTTATAAAAAATTTATTAGGGGTTTGATAATATATCCGAATATAATGTAATGGAGTATGAAAAAAAGAGAGATAAAGTTTAGAAACAATAGGATATTTAAGCCAAATACTATGCATTAAACAAGATAATAATAATGGCATATCTCTTTTCATATGAAAAATAGATGAAGCGATAAGAAGTAATTTTTTATAAAATATAGGTAAAAATTTAACAGTAATAAATCCAGTAGAATATGTAATAACAGTCAACAGTGGTTTATCAAATATATCTGTAGATCCATGACCTAATGTAGGTAATAATAAAGGATATTTCATACTATTGTTATAATATATATTTAATTTAAAATATATATTATAATTAATTAAGTTTGAGGTAAAGGAGCAAGACATAATTTAATTTCTCCTAATGAAGCAACATTATATTTAACTACTAGTGGTAAATTATTTTCTAAATACATTTCAATTTGACTGCAAAGATTAGTGCATTTTATAAAATAACTAAGATTTTTTAAAGAAAATTCTCCTTGAATAATTTTACTAATGTCTTGTTTTTGTAAAAATTCCATATTGCCATCTGATTCAGTGCGTCTAATTTCAGCTTCTGCAAATTGACCTCTACATTTAAATATTAGTTCACTACCTACTGATTTAATTTCTAATTTTTCTGATATACAAGAAAGATCACGAATAATTTTTTGAAAATCACTAGATGGCATATTTAATACAGATGAAAAAACAACATCAGGAACTTCTAATTCATCTGCATCAGGTTCAATTAATCTTAATTTTTGTACCTTACACTGTTTAATATCTCCATTTTCAAATTTTAATCCTAAATGATGAACTATACCATCAGAATAATCAGATTCCTCTATATAAATAGTTAAGGTATCATCATTATCTATAGTATTTATTAATTTAAATAAATGAAACATATTAACTCCTATAACAATTTTGTCTAATAAACAATCATATAATTCAAAATTTTTTGCACCTAAAAATAAATGAGCTAAAATAGTATGAGATTTATCCATATTAATAATTCGGATACCATCTTTTTGAAAAGTAATATTAGTTTCTAATAAAATATCCTTTAGTGCAGTCATTAATGTTCTAAAAGGCGCAATTTGAACAGTTTGTATAGTTAAAACATTTTTATTATTTGACATATATATGTCAAATATTGAAAAAAGCTTTAAATTGTTATAAATAATAAAATAAATTAATTTTTATAAATAGTATTATGAATAAATCCATAAAATAAAATAATTATAGTAGTAATTTTGGATTGTATACCTAGTTTAAATTTATTGGATAAATTTAAATAAAATGGAGATAATAAAATTGGAATAAAAAATAACACATGACTAATTATACCAGAAAAATAATATGGATCTAGATATTTTAAATGATTCCATTTAATAATATATCCAATAATAGATATTAAATTTATAAATAAAGCATTGTAAAAACTTTCTAATGATGGATTATAAAAATAATATGCATTATATAATAAAGTTATATATGAAAGATATATTGAACGTTTATATAACTTAGAATAAGTATTAATTATTAATAATTTATCATTATTAATTATTCTACGAATAAAATGAGGTCCCAAAATGACATATAAAAAATATAATATAACATATATTATAGTTAATATATTCATTATTATATATAATATATATATAATTTAAAAATAATATAAAGTTAGTATATTAATAAAATAATTGTAATGAATAATGAAGAATATTTTGATAAAATAAATTTAATTATTACAAAAATATCAAATAAATATAAGGACGAACCAATTATATTAGAAAAATTAGGATACTATATTAATAATAATTTATATACATATTTAGAGCAAATATGTATAAAAGAAAAGAAAAAATATAATAATTTTATAGAAACAATAAATCAACGAGAGGAAAAAAAACTTCAAATTATTCATGATCAAGAAGCGTTTGCAAATAGATTTATTCAAATTCATACATATTTTTATATTAATAATACAGATATATATATATATTATAATAATATTCAATTTAAAACAAAAAAAGAAGATGATATATTACATGATATTTTAAAAAATATCTCTCTAAATAAAAATTTAATTCCTTGGAAACATAAAATAAAAGTAGCTACTATAAAAAAAATTAAAGATCAAAATATTAATAAAGTTATTCCAAATTCTATAACTATACAAAATTGTTTAAAATTTTTAATACCAAATATATTTTCATCTCGAGAAGAAGCAAAATATTTTTTAACAATTATAGGAGACTGTATATTAAAAAAAAATGATAATTTAATATATTTAATTGGAAATAATTTTAAAGATATTTTTAAAATTCTCTCTGATCATTGTTATTATTATTTTGGAGTTAATTTAAATAATAATTTTAAATATAAATATCATGAGCAACATTCTCATAGTAATTATAGATTAGTTACTTATAAAATAGATAATATTAATAATATTGATTTTAGTATTTTTAATAAAAATATATTAGATATATTATGTATTTGTATACATTATTCAAATCGATTTAATAATGCAGAATTATTTTTAAATAATATAGATAATGAAGAATTAGCAAGTTATAGTTTACATTTAAAAAATAATAATATGATAAATCTAGTAAATGATTTTATACATAAATATACAGTAAAATCAGAAAATACAAATATAACTTTTAAAAATATGTTATATATTTGGAAATTATATCTTACTGAAAATAAATTACCTACCTTAGTTTTTCAAAATACCTTAAAAATATTATTAAAAGAACAAATAAGTTTTAATGAAGAACAAGATATATTTATGAATATTTTTAGTCCTTCATTACCAGTAGTTAGTAATTTTATAGAATTTTGGGAAAACACTATTACAGAAGATGAAATGGGATTAGAAGTATCTGAAATTAATATATTATTTAGATCTTGGAATAAAGTAACAATTAATATAAAATCAGTATTGATACTTGATATAATTAAACATTATTATCCTGATATAGTTATAGAAGAAGATAAATATATATTAAATATTACTTGTAATTTATGGAATAAAAAAGAAGATGTAAATAAATTTTTAGAGGAATTTAAAATAGAATTAATTAAAAATAATGAAGTATATCCATTAGCTATAGACTATTTATATGATAAGTATCGTAATACTAAAAATAATTTAATTGTAAATAAAAAAGATTTTGAAAAATATACAAAAGATATTTTAATAAATTATATAGATAATGATAATTTAATTTTATCAACTTGGTGGAATTAATAAATTATCAAATAATTTTTATAAACATTTATATTTTATATCATTGATTAGAATATAAATTTAAAATTTTTTACTTTTTAACTTTTTTTTACTTTTTAACTTTTTTTTTTTTTTTAACTTTTTTTTTTTTTTTTTACTTTTATAAATTTTTTTTTTTTTTGTTTTTTTTTTATTAAATTTTCCTCCAAACATAGTGGGAGCTTTTGGTAACGATGAAGATGTATCAGGCATGGGCATATTAGTTGGTGGCCATTGGGCATTTAATATATTTAGTAACCTAGAATTTTGGCTCATATAATAATATAATATTATTATATGAGTAGTGATTTTAATATAGAGAGACGTTATCTTCAAAGATTTATACCATACAAAGAAAGATTAAAAAATCCTAAATTAAGCCATAACGAAAATATAAATTATACTATAGGATTAATAAGTTTTTTTATAATATTTGTATTACTCATTCCATATATATTATATAAATTTAATTTAATAACGATATTATTAGTATATTTTTTAAATTTAGATAATGTAGCTACAATATTATCTAATCATGATGGACCATTTAATATTTATTTTAAATATCTTTATTCCGATTCGACACCATTTATTGGATATATATCTCAAAATATTATATCAGCTCTTGTTTTAGCAGCTATATTTTGTATTGTTTTTATAAAATCAAGTTCAAAAACAATAGGAGAAGGATTATCTAGATTTATAATTTCTGTAATTATAACTTTCCTTTTGCCTAATAGATATGTAACAATGTATATGCATAAGTCATATGAATTTTCAAATATTAATTTAAAATATGATAAGACTATTTCATCATATATAACATTAATTATTGGAATAATTGTAATCTTAATATTTATTTTATTTGAATCATTTATATTAAAAAATTATGCTATTCCATTTGGTAAAATAATTAATAATATTTTAAATAAAACAGATATATTAGAAATTATTAAAAAATATTAAAAATTATTTACCAAAGTTTTTTTCCACTTTTAGTTTCATAAGCTCTTCTAGCAGTCTTTCTAACCATACCTTTACGAGTTCCGTGTTTTTTAGGTGTTCTTTTAACATAACCAAATTTTCCTTTAACAGTATAATAACCATGTTTTTCTAAACGTTTTTCTTTTTTTGCAGTTTGAGATTTTCTTTTAGAAACAATTTTTCCTCTTTTAGTCATTAATAAATCTTGTTTACATAAATCACCTTTAGTTTTATACGCAGTTCCGTGCCATACCTGCGCACGTGAACCAACTAATTTTTCAAATACTTGTCCCTTAATATGATATTTACCGTCCGCACTTTTCATAATTTTTTTCATTATAATTTATAATTAGAAAAAAATTTACTAAATATAAAAATTTAATATCGATTTATAAAGTTTGGATTTTTATTTCCAGTAGATAAATTACAAATAGGAGCTACACCACATTTAGTAGCAGTAAAACAATTTATAGGTCTAGAAATTTGTATTACTGTATTTTTACGACTAGTAATAGCATTAATAATTATATTTGAATTTATTCTTTTTCTAGCTAATGCAGATCCCATTGTATCTATAGAAGCATTAGGTAAAATATTACCTGCATTAGGTTGTAAATTGATTTTTCTACCAGGTCTAACATAATTACAATTAAAGTTATTACATATTTGTAAATCTACAAAACTAGTTTTCCGGTGTATACTCATAATAATATATATTAATAATGTATATTATAAAATTGAAATTATTTAAATATAATTAAATAAAAATAATATTATGAAAAATTTAAAGGATTTATCTAAGCAATATCAAAAAAAAAGTGACAAACAGCATGTTTTAGATAATCCAGATACATATATAGGATCAATTGAAGAAATAGATACAAATCAATATATTTTTGATAATGAAAGTAATAGTATAAAAGCTAAAGAAATAAAATTAATACCGGGATTATTTAAATTATTTGATGAAGGAATCGTTAACTGTAGAGATCATTTTATTAGAATGAAAAAAGATGATAAATTAAATCAAGTTTCATATATAACAGTTGATATTAATAAAGAAATAATAACATTAACAAATGATGGAGAAGGAATTGATGTAGTAGAACATCCTGAATATAAAATATGGATTCCAGAATTAATTTTTGGACATCTAAGAACATCTACAAATTATGATAAAGATGAAAAAAAAATAACAGGAGGTAAAAATGGTTTTGGATTTAAATTAGTATTAATTTGGTCAACTTGGGGAAAAATAGAAACAGTAGATAGTAGTAGAGGACTTAAATATATTCAAGAATTTAATAATAATTTAGATGAAATTAAAAAACCAAGTATAACTAAATATAAAGGAAAATCATATACAAAAGTATCATTTAAACCAGACTTTCACCGTTTAAAAATTCAAGGATTAAGTGATGATATGATTGCTTTATTTAAACGTCGAGTCTATGATATAGCAGCTGTTACAGATAAAACAGTAAAAGTTAAATATAATAATAATATCATTCCTGTTAAAACATTTGATCAATATTTAAATATGTATATTGGACCAAAAAGTGAAGCCGGACGTGTTTATGAATATGCAAATGAAAGATGGGAATATGCAGTAAGTCTTACACCAAATGATGAATTTATGCAAATTTCATTTGTTAACGGAATCTTTACAAATAAAGGTGGAAAACATGTAGAATATATTTTAAATCAAATAACTCGTAAATTAACTGCATATATTAAAGAAAAGAAAAAAATAGATGTAAAACCAATAACTATTAAAGAACAATTAATTTTATTTATTAGATGTGATATTGAAAATCCATCATTTGATAGTCAGACAAAAGATTATATGAATACACCAATTTCTAATTTTGGTTCAACATGTCAAGTGAGTGATCAATTTATTGAAAAAATAGCAAAATTAGGTGTTATGAATACTGCATGTTCATTAACTGAAATTAAAGATAATAAACAAGCAAAAAAAACAGATGGTAGTAAAGTTAAAAATTTAAGACATATTACAAAATTAGTTGATGCAAATAAAGCAGGAACAGATAAATCAAAAAATTGTACAATTATATTCTGTGAAGGAGATTCAGCTAAAGCAGGAATTATCTCGGGATTATCAAAAGAAGATAGAGAATATATAGGTGTATATCCTATGAAAGGAAAATTATTTAATGTTAGAGGTGAATCAATTAATAAAATTTCAGAAAATAAAGAAATTTGTGAAATTAAACAAATTTTAGGTCTAGAAAATGGTTTAGAGTATACTCGAGAATTAGTTGATAAAAAATTAAGATATGGAAAAATAATTTTTATGACAGATCAAGATTTAGATGGAAGCCATATTAAGGGGTTAGGAATAAATTTATTTGATGCACAATGGCCATCATTAATTAATATAGAAAATTTTATTGGTTTTATGAATACACCAATCTTAAAAGCTAGAAAAAAAGATAAAGAATTATTATTTTATAATGATGGAGAATATTTAAAATGGAAACAAGAGAATGATAATAAAGGTTGGAAAATTAAATATTATAAAGGATTAGGAACAAGTACAGCTAAAGAATTTAAGGAATATTTTGCTAATAGAAAAGAAGTAATGTTTATAAATGAGGAAAGTGAAAATCAAGATAATTTAATTGATATGATTTTTAATAAAAAAAGAAGTAATGATAGAAAAGATTGGTTAAGTAAATATAAAAGAGATAGTTATTTAGATACAAATAATAAATTAGTAACTTATTTAGAATTTATTAATAAAGAATTTATTCATTTTTCAAAATATGATAATGATAGATCTATTCCATCTTTAATGGATGGATTAAAAATTAGTTTAAGAAAAATTTTATATTCTGCTTTTAAACGTAATTTACAAGAAGAAATAAAAGTTGCACAATTAAGTGGTTATGTTTCTGAAAATTCTGGATATCATCATGGAGAAAATAGTTTATGTGGTGCAATTATTAATATGGCTCAAACTTATGTAGGCTCAAATAATATTAATTTACTACATCCATCCGGACAATTTGGAACAAGATTACATGGAGGTAAAGATGCAGCAAGTGAAAGATATATATTTACCTTTTTAGGAAAATTAACAAGAGATATTTTTAAAATAGAAGATGATAATATTTTAAAATATTTAGAGGATGATGGTCAAAAAGTAGAACCCTTATACTATGCCCCAATCATTCCCATGATCTTAGTTAATGGTTCTAAAGGAATAGGAACGGGTTTTAGCACAGATATTATGTCTTATAATCCATTAGATATTATAGAAAATATAGAAAATAAAATTAATAATAAAGATAGTAAAGTTATGGATCCATATTTTGAAGGATTTACAGGAAGAATTATAAAAGTTAATAGAGATAAATATTTAATTAAAGGTAATTATACAATTAATAAAAATAATGTTCATATAACAGAATTACCTATTGGTATTTGGACACAAGATTATATAGATTATTTAGCAACATTATTAGATAACAAAAAAAAATCAGATAAAATATCATATATTTCTGATTTTAAAGATTTAAGTAATGATACTCAAGTAGATATTTATATTAGTTTTTATCCAAATAAAATTCAAGAATTATTATCTCAAAATATTGATGAAAATACAAATAATTTAGAAAAATTATTAAAACTATATAATTTTCAAACAACAACAAATATGCATCTATTTGATTATAATGAAAAATTAAAAAAATATAATAGTCCTCAAGAAATTATTGATGATTATTATATTAAAAGAGTAGAATTATATAAATTAAGAAAACAACAACAATTAGACACTCTAGTATTAGAATTAAAAATTTTATCAAATAAAGCTAAATTTATTAAAGAAAATTTAAATGATACAATTGATTTAAGAAGAAAAAAAGAAGATGTAATTAATGAAATATTAACTAGTAAGAAATATGATAGAATAGATAATAAATATGATTATTTAATTAAATTACCAATGGATAGTGTATCAGAAGAAAAAGTTAATAAACTATTAAAAGATACACAAATAAAAGAAAAACAAGTAGATATATTAAAGAATAAAAGAATTGAAGATATATGGTTAGAAGATTTAACTATTCTAAAAGAAAATTATTTAAAATACAAAGAATATAGAAATTGTTTACAGAAAGGAGAAGATAGCGTAAAAACTAGTAAAAGTAAATTAAAACTAAAAATAACTAAATAAAATATTTAGGATTAAAACCAACCTTTAAATTCCACTGTTTTATCATCAACATTTGAATAAATTGGTCTATCCATTAAAGTATACATATTTGTTATATCATGCATATATTTAGTATAACTTTTCATAGAAGATAAAATTTGTGGAATAGAATATTGTAATACCAACTGATTTAATTGATTTATTTGTTGAGGAATATCTGTTAATAAATTTTTTGCATTTTCAAGATAAATAGCTCTCATAATTATTTTTAATTCATCTTGATCTTGGGGCCCTATATTAAATTGACCATTTGATTGTTGTCTTACTCCCTCAATAATAGCATTATTTAGAATGCGTATATTTTCTAGAGAAAAAAATTTACAAGATAGATCATTTTGTTGCCAATTGCCAGTTAAAGCCTCTCTATAAGAAGTTTCTTTTTGTGGAATTTTATCATACATTTTAAATTGATCTTGTGTATTTAAAGTAGGTATATAGATTCTCCCATTTCCAGCCATTATATTTACTCTCAAGAAAAAAAATATAATTATTTATATATAATGGGATTTAATTCTTTAGTATTAGAAATAGCAATAATTATTTTAATAATATGTTTAGTAATGATAGGTTGGGCTATTTATCAAAGTGTCTATGGTAGTGATGTTAAATTTCCACCAGTAATAAGTGAATGTCCAGATTATTGGTCAATGACAACAGAAATGAAGGGAAAAAAAAAAATTATTAATTGTAATAATAATTTAAAATTAGGATTAGGAGGAGCAAAAAATCCAAAATGTGTTACTTTTGAAACAGGAGAAGTAAATGATACGTGTGAGAGATGGGGATTGGCAAATATTTGCCAAATTACTTGGGATGGAATAAGTGATAATTCTCAAGTTAGTCATAAATGTAGTAAAAAAAGTTAATTAAATATTTACTAATTAATATATATATATGAAACTTATATATATTAATTTATTACCAGATGACTTAATAATGTTAATATGGATAAAGTATATTAATCCAATTAATAAAATTTGGATAAATAAAGAAAATTATGAAAAATATCATTATTTAATTTTTTATAATATCAAAAATTATGACAATTATATTAAAGATATAATTAGACTAGATTATAATTATGTTGCTAAATTTATTTTAAATGAACAATTACAAAATTGGATTAAAAATAAAAAAAAAATTAAATATCAAAATTTAATTTTTCCAACATATATTAATTATATTAATTTTTTAATTAATAAATACAACAGCGGTAAAATTAAAAATGAAATTATAACAAATTTAAAACTATTAAAATGTGAAAAAATTTGGCAAGAAAATTATATACCAATAAAGAAAAAATGGAATGGAATATAAGATAAAAACATATAAATAATATGTAATTTATAATATAATGAATAAAATAGATCTTAATAATATATTAGATAGAGACCATATTAAAAATAAAATAATTAATTTATTAAAAAATTTTAATAATAATAAAAATAATTTTTCTTTAAAAAGAGGTATATACATTTATGGATCTGCTGGTATTGGAAAAACTGTTTTTATTAATAATATTTTAAAAGAATTAAATTATGATATAGTAAAATATGATGCAGGAGATATAAGAAATAAAGCAGTTATTGAAACTATTGCATATCAAAATATGGCTGATAAAAGTATTTTAAGTCTTTTTAATAAAAAACAAAAATCTATTGCAATAGTTATGGATGAGATTGATGGTATGAATAGTGGTGATAAAGGTGGAATAAATTCGTTAATTAAACTAATACGTCCTAAAAAAACAAAAAAACAAAAATTAGAAGAAATTTCATATAATCCTATTATTTGTATAAGTAATTATCATATTGATAAAAAAATTAATGAATTAATGAAAGTTTGTGATAGTTTTGAAATCCCTACACCAACTGATAATCAAATGTTTAAATTAATATCTATATTATTACCTAAAATTAGTAAAAATAAATTATTATCAAATAATATTATTAAATATATTCAAGGTGATCTTAGAAAATTAGAATCAATAATAGATATATATGAAAATAAAAATAGTATGATAAAACCGAATATTATAGATAATATTTTCTCTCTTAAATCATTAAATGAAGATGCTAAAGAGATAACTAAAAATTTAATTATTAATAAATATAATTTTAATGAACATAATACTTTAATGAATGAAACTGATAGAACAATTGTTAGTTTATTATTTCATGAAAATATAATAGATTATTTATATTTAGACTCAAAAGAAAAAAATATAAAATTATATTTAAAAATTTTAGATAATATTTGTTTTTCTGATTATATAGATAGAATAACATTTCAAAAACAAATATGGCAATTTAATGAAATGAGTTCACTATTAAAAATATTTTATAATAATAAAATATTTCATAATGAAACTGAAAATATTAAAAATAAAAAAAAAATACCAAATGAAATTAGATTTACAAAAATATTAACAAAATATAGTACTGAATATAATAATCAATTATTTATTCAAAATCTTTGTCAAGAATTAAATTTAGATATTAAAGATATGTTTAATTTTTTTATTAATTTAAAAAATAATAATACTGAAGAAGAATGTTATAATTTATTACAAAGTTATGAAATTACTAAACTTGATATTAGTAGAATAAATAGGTATATTGACAGATATAATGAAGAACCTGTTAATATATCTAGATATTCAAAAAATGAGTGGATTGATGATTATAATTATGAAATTAATGAATAATTTAAACAGGACTATGATTCTCACTTTGAATAGTAACACTATTTAATGTTACTACATTTTCCTTTGATTTAATATTATCAGGTCTTTCAATATATATAATAAATTTATCTTCAGCAATATCAGGAATCCGTTGTTTTGGATCAGTAAAAGTCTTTTTAAATAAAGTTATTGAATCTCCACTTAAAGTTGGTGCTTCTGTCTGTAAACGTTCATATTCTTTTAAAGCATACGCTGATAAAATATCCGCAGGATCTCTATCCTCACGACCCATACCCATTTGTAAAGTCATATATCTATAAAAAGAACCAAATTGTTTAGATATACTAGCATGTTCAGCTGCTTTTTCTTCCGCATTATAAAATTTCTTAAATGATTGTATAAGTGCTGATATTAAACCTACTCCACCTACTCCAAATAAGATAGCATTTTTACTAGCTTCATCATCAATGCTTGTGGCAATTAATGATAAAGTTGATGCTACACTAGTAATAACTATACTTGATAGAGATAAATTATTAGAAAACTTTTTCCAGGCACTACCCGTTTTCGAATGCATAAAACGTAATCCAGCAGCTTTTTCTCCCCATCCAGCTAATAAATCTTCCATATTATTTGTCCAAGATTCAGCATTAACTTTTTTACGAAGATCACCTAATTTTGCAGCAGCCAATGCCTCTTGCGCTCCTGCATTTAATTCAGTCTCATGATTCATTATAATATATCGAGAGATAATTATTTTTTTATACAAAAAAAAATAATTATTATAATAATTATTT
>Ga0180433_10006402_pt1 | contig 15434 bp, 15 predicted proteins | sample SS_ome_8_FD_132980 | JGI IMG/M metagenome (GOLD analysis project Ga0180433, IMG submission 132980) | Hypersaline lake sediment archaeal communities from the Salton Sea, California, USA - SS_1_D_1 metaG | ecosystem: Environmental > Aquatic > Non-marine Saline and Alkaline > Hypersaline >... | reverse complement strand
TACAAGTTTGCGCAAAAGCACATGTAGATGGAGGTAAATAGTCATGGCTTGCATCCATTAACTCATCATTTCCCGCGAAAATTAAACGCAATGGAATAAATCCAGCAGCATCTATTAACTCCTCAGGTATATTATCATGCGAGATAAATGCGATTACTTTTTTCCCTTGACTCTTCATTTTTTTTAAATAAAGAGAAAATTCCTCAAAAAGCTCTAACGTTTCCATTTTAATTGAAATAATTCTTTAATCAATAAATAAAAAAGAGGCAATTAACGATAAATTCAATGATGTGAAAGAACGATGTTCAAAGTTATTCTTTATTCTTCTCTTCAGCAATGATAGCTGCTCCAATTGCTCCGGTAAGTTGAGGATATTCGGGACGTATTACTTCAAACCCAAGTTCCTCTTCTAAATATTCTTTAACAGCATCATTTTTCGCAACTCCACCACAAAATACTAACTTAGGACTTACTCCAATACGTTTTGCCATACCTGCTACTCTTCGAGCAATTGATTTGTGAATACCACTTGCAATATCTTGCTTAGACGCACCCCGAGCAAACAAGCTTATAACTTCGCTCTCAGCAAACACTGTACAAGTTGAACTAATTGATGCGGGTTTGTTTGATTGTAATGCTAAAACTCCAAATTGGTCAATTGGAACCTCTAAAGCATGAGCCATCACTTCTAAAAATCTCCCGGTTCCTGCTGCGCATTTATCATTCATCTGAAAATCAATAACGCTACCAGTCTTTTTGGACATTACTATAGCCTTGCTATCCTGACCTCCAATATCAATAACCGAAGCAGCATCTGGAAAGAAATATTGGGCTCCGCGTGCATGGGCAGTAATTTCAGTAACTCTGTCATCAGCAATATCAATTGTATTACGACCATAACCAGTACTCATTACAAATACGTCATTTCTTTCTAAATGGTGTTGTAAAAGTATATCATCAAATAAATTATGACCTACTCGCTTAAAATCGTACGTGGAACGCTCAGTTTTATGATCTAACATTTTTCCATCATTGATAAGAACGATTTTCGTTGCTAAGGATCCGATGTCAATGCCAATAAAATTCTTCACGATCTCGTTATTCTCCTTTTAATTTTATTTTAAAAATGGTCAAATAGATTTTAATTTTATTATCTACACTTTAGGAAATTCCTACCCTAAGAAAAAGATTGAAATTATGATTGTAATGAAAAATGCTAATACCATTTGAAGAATATTTTTAATGATAGATTCCCGAGCAATTAAGCCTAAAAACGCACCTAACATTATTATACAAACTAAAATGATCGAAAAAGAGATAATAAAGACCATTAATCCCGCCTCTGATACAAATCCAAATGGGATTAAAGGGACTACGCCTCCAAAAAAAGGAGAAAAACCATTAACAATTGATACTATAACGCTGGAAAAGGTTTCTGCTTTCTCCTGTATTGTTTTTATCTGTCTTTTTTCATTTTGAGAAATATTTCCTTTTCTGTTTCTTTTTTCTCTTATTTTTATAAGCATAGATTTCTCTATCTCTTCTAGAGATTGATTCTCAACTGAATTTAAATCATTCTCTTCATTAATTATCATCGATTTATTGATAGTATCCTTAATCTTTTTTTGTTCTGCTCTCTCTGATAAATAAGATCCAGTAAGACCTGAAATTAACATGCTTATCGATGAACCTAATCCCGCAAGAATTACTAAATTACTATTGATGATGAAAACTAAATCATCTTTGAGTAAGACTACAAAAAATCCTAAAAGAATTCCTAGAACAGTGAGCATACCATCATAGAAATTATTTACGAAATATCGTCTAGCTACTCCCCAAACATTAGTTATTCTGGCATACGTTTTAATTTTTTCTATAATTTTCAATTATTATACTCCACTTGTGCACTTTTAATAATATTTTTAGGACTATTATTTATATTGATATAAATCTTATAAATTGTAGATTTTATAATCAACCCATGTTTAGAAATTACCTGTTGCAAGACTTAACAATAAGGATACCAAAAGTGTGACTACTCCTGCCGTAACAAGATGGATTGCATACTTAATTTTTCCTTGACCAGAGACATTACCCAGAAATACTCCCAAATAAATAAGTAAAGTTACAAGAATAGCATATGATATCATAAAATGTATTATAATTAACTCACTTCCAAAGAAAAATGGAATCAAGGGAAGAGTTGATCCTAATGCTGGGGCGCCTCCATCTACAATCGATGCAACAATTGTCGCAAAGTTTTCTGCTTGTTCTATTAAGGTCTTATCGTTTTTTCTTTTTTTTAAATCTCTCTTAATTGGAATTAAAATTGATTTTTTAATTGCTTCAGAATTATTATTCCTCAAAGGAATTAACATTGCTCTCTCTATCGATTTTTCTTTTAATATCTGTTTCGCTAACTCTAACTTTTCCTTTTCTACCTCATCAAGTTCCTCTAACATAGTCTCATGATTGATGATGACCATCTCTTTTTTAAGATCAATTATTTTTTTCTTTCGTTCAGCTTCTTCAGAAAGAAATGCGCCCCATAATCCACTTATGCCAATTGCTAATGCAGTTGAAAAACCTAAGACAACGATGCTGCCTGGAGTATTTTCACTAACTCCAGCTAAAAAAAGGACAAATACACCACTTACAATTCCTGCACACGTTAATGCGCCATCAAAACAATTATTAAAGAACTTTCTGCGAGCGATTATGCCTAAATCCGACATCTCGGCATAATCTTTCCATTTTTTTATGGTTTCCTTTAAACCCATTTGCTATAATCTCTCTTTAAAATCAATCTTATTAAAGTTAAGGAGACACTTTTTGAAAAATAAAATTTTTTAGTTGTTAGGTAAGAATTTTTCACTGTTATTAAATTTACATCTAAGTCTTTCAAATTCATTTTCCCTTTTTCTATTCCCTTTTGGATGAGATCTTATGCATATTAATAAATTGTTTCTCCCGTTATCCGGTCAACTTTCAAATGGCGAAATTTAGCATCTGCTTTGACAATTTCACTTGTACTCTCAATCTTTTCCACCACTTTTGAAGGGAATAAATATTTTGCGAGCTGAATAATCATTTCCTTCGTCTCAATACAGTTGAATAATTTTAAGCTTTCGAATGAATAGAACAATTCAGAAATGAGGTCATAATTCATGTCTGCTGTAAATTCTAATAACTCAAGATTTCGGTAAATTCGGGATACGATTGTACTTAATAAATCATAATCTTGTAATTTCTCTAGAGCCCTATTCATATAGCGACAAAATAAAACGTAATAAGTAGCTTCCGAGGACACAAAACCCTCTCTATATTGAGTAATCCCTTCAGTACCAATTCTTTTTTCTATTTCAGAAACAATTTTATTAATATTCTGTTCCATTACTGTCCTTTTGTTGACTAGATTGTAAATCTTAAGAATTATGACTAATTGTGACGTTTCCAAGTTTTTTAAATAATTAGGCTCAAAAAATTTTGCATCAGTTTCAATTAAACGATCAATTTTGGAATCATCTAACCATATATTCATTAAATTTGTTGATTTTAAAAAATAATATAATCCATCTGTAGCTTCCACTAATGGAGCTTCGAACTCATCGATGCCCTCTTCATATATCTCCATAAGGAATTTCTTAATCTTTTCTTTATCTATTGAAATTTTTAGATTTTTAGCTAAGTACAAACCACAAAAATAAATGTCAGGATTTTTTAAAGTAACTAATGGTATGGTTATTAGCCACTCATCCACGTTATTTTTAATATAATCAATAATGTGAGAAAAATCGAATATTCTTTCTAAATGAAAAAAATTAATAATTCGATATATCAAATACAAAAGCTGTAATTTGTCCATCGGATTATTTAAATCTTCTAAAATTTCAATTTTTCTTTTGTTCTCACTTAACTTTTTAATGAAAGTGTCTCGAATTTCGATATATTTTCTTAATTTTTCTTTTTTACCCTCGTTCTCATCAAATAAACTCTTTAAACCCTTTATATCTACAATAAATTCAATATTTAAGAATCCTTTGGACTTTAAATTTATAATAATTTCACTTGAGGTGGATTCAGCTATATAATGAACTAAATCTTCTAAAAAAATTTCATAGATAATTGGGGCTACTTTATTTTTATATAAATCATCAGCAGATTTTATTTTATCATAATCCTCTGGATTAAGTTCTAAGAAAGGGTCAGATAATTTATTTTCTACTTCTATTTCATCTACTCCAATTTCCTGTAACTTTTTTGATATAGACTTTAATAGTTCCTCTAAAGCAAGATTCAGGTTCATTTCTTCCTTTAGATCAGCATTTAAAGAGTAAATAATATCTTTTTGAAAAAATTGGTCAAGTGAATTATAAAGAAATTCTAAGTTGTCAAGATATAAGCTTAAAATGTTAAATAGGCCCTGATATATCATTTAACACAACTCATCATTTTTTATATTATTACATCTATTTCACATATTCCTTTTGTGTATAATAGGATACAAGAAATTAATATTTTAGGATTATTACCCATAAACTATTGCTTTTTCTCAGTAATTTTCATCTTCTGTTTTAGAATAAGATTAATACAACTCTTATTCACATTTATATACGCGAATAAATATGAAAGCTGTAAAATAGGCAGATAATGTTTTTTGGATTGGAGCAAATGTTCATTCAGAAGATTTATTTGAAGGGATTTGGCCAATATTGAATGGAATAGCGCTTAATTCTCAAAAATAAAACGAGCAATACTAGGTACAACGCCTACAGAAGTAATCAATAGTACTCCAAGTGATGTATTAATTGTAAGATAATTCCTATTTTTTTCCTGCTATTTTTTTCTTATTTTTTCTATTTTCTTTTTAGAATATGATGATTTTTATTTTTTTAATCATATTATATTAATAGTTTATTTCAAATTTGGTTAAATCAAAATGTTATCAAATAGAAAATTAAAAGATGAAATAATTACTCTCTTTATTGATCACTCAAGGATAATCTATTCAGTAATCAGTGATATGGGGGTATATTACACTGGATGGTCAGAAGGTTATGAATCAAACAAAAAAAGCTTAACTAAGAAAAAAAGTAAAATGCAGTTAGTTGAAGAAGAAGCTGATGAAATAAAAATCAAAATAATTCAAGATTATGCAGAGATAGGGTCACAGTTAGGAAATTTTGTTGCTTTAATCCTTCGCATGGATAATTTAATTAACTACCCTCTTGAATTCGTTGATATGCTTCCCAATATTAAATTAGATGATGATATTTCTAAAGAAATTCATGAAAGGTACGAGAAATTGATCAATATGATAATGAATATGGCAAATGTATTAAAAACAACTATAAAAAATTTAAGGGATAATCAAGAGAAAGTTTTTAATAATACTACCGAAATCCATGAAATAGAAAATGAAATTGATAGGATTTATAGACAATTTCTTGAATATCTTTACTCTAATACTAGTATAGATATAAGGATGACTCTTAGGATTCGAGATAGCATTGTTTTACTTGAAAATCTAGCTGATAGAATACATGATATTGCAGATCAGATAAGAGTATTAATTTATTCTTAATCTTAATAACAATTTAGAAACGTTATTATCGAAAATAAAAATTAATAAAAAAATTTTTATAAAATTCAGCCAATATTTTTAGTTTGTAAGCGAAGAATTTATACGCTAGTGAATGTTTTTCCCCTTTAATATTTATAATTATTTATTACCATGGTTTAAAATGAACGGGAAAAAGAAATTTTATTTATTGTTAGGATTGTTCCAAATTTTGCTAATATTTATTGTATTTTTTTCAACAAATGGGTTAGTAATATTAGTATCAGCCCAAACGACTACCTTAGATTATTATAATACAGCTACTTCATCAATTTTAGCGATTTCCGCAGCAATTTCTGTTGGGGCATCGGTGTTGGGAAGTGCACTAGCTATAAAAACCGTAGGAACTGCAGCAATTTCCTCTCTAGCAGAACGGGAGGAATCTTTCTTTAAGGCTTTTTTGGTAGTAGCTTTAGCAGAAGCTTTGGCTGTATATGGATTGATTGTTGGTATACTATTGTGGACAAAAATTCCTTCTCCACCAGGATAATCAATTAATTGATATATCTTTTGAGTAAGTTAAATATAAATGTCATAAATTGGTGTTTTTTACGAGCATAGTAATTCCCTCTTATGTTTATACCTATATAAAGATAGAATTTCTTCAGAAATTAATTATTGAAGATAGTAACTTATCAACATTGAAGAAACTTAATGATATTAAAGATTTCGTGGAATTCATAACTCCATATTATCCTGAAATCAAAATTTCGGACCACACTATTGTTGAAATTGAACATGCTCTTTTTCATACCCTTATTAAATTAATTGGAAAGATATTATATTATTCTCCTGAAAATATGAAACTCTTTTTAAAGGCATATCTATTGAAGTATGAGATCGCAAACATAAAGCAAATAATTCTTGGATCAATTATAGGTATCAGTAAATCAGAAAAGTCTAAAAGAGTTAACTTCTTAGTCGAGGAATATTTAGAGCGTTCAGATTTTATTAATGATCTACTCGAAATCACAAATTTGGAGGAAATTCAACTCTTTATGAAGAATACTCGGTATAACAAGCCAATAAGAGAAGGAATATTGTATTTCAAAAATACTAATGAAATTTTTGTACTAGAGGCTTTTTTGGATAAATTGTATTATGAAAATCTTATATCAACGAAACCATTTTATGATAGAAAAGAAAAAGCGATGATATCACTTTTCATTGATTATTCGACAGAAGTGTATAATTTAAGGATGATATCAAGAGCAATAATTAATAATTTTGATAAAAACCTAACATCTCAACTGCTTGTAAAAAATTATTTATTTTTAAACCAAGATAAAATTGATACTTTATTAGAAATTACTAATATTGACAAATTTATATCAGAACTTCAAAACTATTTAAACTCGATAAAGGAATTAAAAGAGTTATATATTCCTATAAACATAAATACAAGACATTTGAGATGGTCCTTTGAAGGAATCTATCAGAATTATTATTTTAAAAAATTCCAATTAAAAATTGATGATTTTGAGTATTTTGCAATTTATAGAATATTGGAATTGATAATTAAAAAAGAAAAAGAAATCAAATTTAACATAATGCCAAATGTAATTAGAATTATTCATGAAAAATATGAGAGTCTAAAAAATGGGAACGAGAATTTTTGATTGGGCTAAAGATTTGGAAAAAGTCTATGAGGATTTGATAGAAAAAACTAAAGAGCAAAATTTAAAAGAAATCGAAGAACTAAAGAAAGAAAATCAAAAATCAATAGAAGAAATTCAAAATACCAAAAGAGATTTAGTCTCAGAAGCGTTAAATTCTCTACAAAATGATGTTAACACGGAAATTTCTCAATTTAAAGAGAAATTAGAGAAGATTCTGAATGAATATGAACAAAGTTATAACCAAAATAAAAATAATTTGATTGATAAAATCATAAATGAATTGAGTTTAGATTTTTATGCCTGAGGATAAAATTCATGTTATTGGGGAAGAAGAAATCGTTCTGTTAATGGGATTACTAGGTATCGAGGGATCTATACTTGATAAACCCGAGGATTTTTCAGAATTATTCAACAACTTAAAGCAAGATTCTTCTATAGGTATGATTGTTATCGCGTTAGATTTATTAGATAAGGATATACAAATCTTAATGGACCATAAATTAGCTAAGTTAAAACCATTCATATTCTACTTACCTAATATCTTTAAATCAACTTTAGAAGAGCAAAACGTGTTTTTTAAAGAAATAAATAAAAATATTAGAAGAATAATACAATAGGGTGAGAGATTAAAATTTCAGAAGAAAGAAGTATCAAGGATCAATTCGGTATGCTTGGAATGCATTTAATTAACGATGCCCAAGAAAAAATAAAAAAATTAAACCAGCAAATGCTTTATCAAAAAGCAGAAATAAGAAAAGATTTCTTGAAGCGCATTGATGAGAGTTCGAAAAAAATTAAGAATCAATTTGCGAACTCATATAAGGATTTTTTAAACAAATCATTATCCTCCACTCTATTAGATGCTAAGGAGTCGATTTTAAATCTTAAAAATCGTATGTTAAGTGATTTGAAAGATAGTTTAAAGTTAAAAATAAAAGATCTAATCTCACATAAGTATTCAAATTATTTGCAATATTTGACTGAAAGAATAAAAGATCAAGTTCATATAGTAGATAAACCCCCAAAGGTTACTATTATTTTAAACCATAAAGATTATGATAGCATCAAAAAAAATCCCTCTGAAGTTAAATCTTTATTCAAAAATGATGTTGAGATAAATGCTTCTGAGGATGAATTTATTGGGGGATTTAAAATTTTCTCGAAAGAAGGAAAAATCAATTATAATTATTCTATTGATGCTATTTTAGAGCGAAATCTCATTATTACTGAGGAATACTTATCACAAGTTTTTTCTGAGGAGAAAATTCAAGAAATACAAGTAAATTTTGAAAAATTTATCGAAAATAAAAAATTTGAAATGAAGGATTATTTGATTGAGTATGAGCAAGTCCAGTGAAACGATTGAAAAAGGAATTATTAGTGCCATAAATGGAACATTAATTTATGTTAAGGGCATAGAAAATAAGGTTAAATTGCATGATTTAGTTAAAATTTCCGAGCAAAATGTTCTAGGTGAGGTAATTCAAATATATGAAAATTATCTCGTTGTCCAGTGTTATGAAAGTACTAATAATCTAAGATTAAATCAAGAAGTTATTAATTTACAAGAACCCTTATCAATGGAACTAGCGCCAGGACTCCTAACGAGTGTTTTTGATGGAATTCAAAGACCTCTAAATATAATCCATAGAGAAACTAAAAACTCATTTCTACAACGTGGAACCGATATGCCTTCTCTATCAAGGGATGCTAAATGGCATTTCGTCCCAAATAAGAGAGTGGGGGATAAGCTTGTTACCGGTGATATTATTGGTACAATTCAAGAAACAGAATTAATAAAACACAGAATAATGGTTCCACCGAAACACTCTGGAGTTTTATCCTTTATTGTTGAGGAGGGAGATTACACAATTATAGATGAAATTTATCGCTTGAAGTACAATGAAACAGAAAGATCCTTTAATATGTTGCAAAAGTGGCCGATAACAAGAAGTAGACCATATAAAGAAAGAATTCTTTCAGAAGAGCCCTTAATTACGGGAATTAGAGTAATAGATCTACTTTTCCCAGTTGTGAAAGGCGGAACTGTAGCAGTACCGGGTGGTTTTGGTACTGGAAAAACTGTTATTCAACAATCCTTAGCAAAATGGTGTGATGCTGATATCATTGTATTTGTTGGATGTGGAGAAAGAGGCAATGAGATTGCTGATGTTTTAAAAGAATTTACGAAATTAATTGATCCAAAAAGTGGGCGACCTCTTAATGAAAGATTAGTGCTTATCGCAAATACATCAAATATGCCCGTTTCTGCTCGTGAAGCAAGCATCTTTTCGGGAATCACTATAGCAGAATATTATAGAGACATGGGTTATGATGTAGCGGTTCTTGCGGATAGCACTTCACGTTGGGCTGAATCATTGAGAGAAATATCTGGGCTACTAGAGGAAATGCCTGCCGAAGAGGGCTATCCCGCATATCTCCCCTCAAAACTTTCCAGCTTCTATGAAAGGGCTGGAAGAGTAGAGTTATTAGGTAATAGTGAAGGTGAAAATAAAAGATATGGGTCATTAACTGTAGTCGGATCAGTTTCTCCCCCCGCGGGCGATTTTAGTGAACCTGTTACTGCTACAACTAAACGATTTGTGCAAGCTTTCTGGGCTTTAGATGCGAGTCTTGCGTATTCAAAACATTATCCTGCAATAAATTGGTTAACATCATACTCAAATTATGTAGAATATGTGGAAGAATGGTGGCATGAAAAAGATATTAACTGGAGTGAAGTTGAACAAGACTGGTCTCAATGTAGATCAGAAATCAATTCTATACTTTCCAAAGAGAATGAACTAAAAAATATAATCCAATTAATTGGAGAAGAAAATTTACCTGACGATCAGCAATTCATAATTTTTATTGGAAAATTGATAAGAGAGAGTTTTCTTATCCAAAACGCATTTGATGATATTGATAAGTTCACTAGTCCTACTAAATTATTGGGATATGTAAAATTAATTATCCTTCTTTATCATCAAGGATTAGACTTTTTAGAGCAAGGATTTATGCTCGAAGATATTAAAGCTTTACAAATTTTAGATGATATTAGAAGAGTAAATCAATCAATTCCAAATGATCAATTTGAGAAGATAGATGAAATAAAGTCGAAATTATTAAGAGAGATTCAATCCATAAAATTAAATTATGGGGGACAGAAAAAATTATGAGTATTATTTATAGAGAGATACAACAAATAATTGGACCTTTAATATTTTTGGAAAATCATCATGAGGTACACTACGGAGAAATTGTAAAAATTCAATCTGAAAATATGGAAGAGAGATTCGGACAAGTAATTAAAACTAATGAAGAAGTTATTATAATTGAAGTGTTTGAGGATACTAAAGGTTTATCAAGTGAAAATTCTAAGATATTCTTCACTGAAGATACATTTAAAGTAAAAATCTCCGAAAATGATATGTTTGGGAGAACATTTGACTCCTTTGGAAGACCTATTGACATATTTTCAAAAAAAATCTTGAAAAATCAAGTAATTGGTAATCTTGAATTAGATATTTATGGTTCCCCTATTAATCCATTTTCAAGGCAATATCCTTCGGAAGTCATTCAAACGGGGATATCTGTAATTGATGGACTTTTTACTATTATTCGAGGCCAAAAATTGCCAATTTTTAGTGCACAAGGCTTACCTCATAATAAATTGGCTGCACAAATCGTCACTCAAGCAAAGGTTTTAACAAAAGAACCGTTTCTAATCATTTTTTGTGGTATAGGGATTATTGAAGACGAGGCTATTACCTTTTTAAATACTTTTAGAAAAAGTGGAAATATTCAGAATATAATATCGTTCATTAATTTTGCGTCAGATCCAATAATGGAACGGTTAATAATACCCCGTGTTGCGTTAACAACAGCAGAATATTTTGCATTTGAAAAAAATATGCAAGTTCTTGTAGTCTTGATTGACATGACGAATTATGCTGAAGCCTTAAGAGAATTAAGTTCAGCAAAAGAGGAAATTCCAAGCAGAAAGGGATATCCAGGTTATTTATATTCCGATTTGGCGTCTATCTATGAAAGAACTGGTAAACTCAAAGGAAAGAAAGGATCAATAACTCAATTACCGATTTTAACTATGCCAAATGATGATATTTCCCATCCAATTCCAGATACAACAGGATATATTACCGAAGGACAGTTAGTTTTGAATCGTGATTTAAGCAAAAAAGGGATTTATCCACCATTTGAAGTTTTAGCATCTATTTCAAGATTGATGAAAGATGCGATTGGAAAAGATACTACTCGAGAAGATCATGCTGATATAAGCTCTCAATTACTAGCATCATATTCTGATGCTTTAGAGGTTCGAGATATCTTATCCGTTGTAGGAGAAGATGGATTAAATCCTAATCAGAAAGAATTACTAAAATTTGGGGATGAATTTGAGACGAAATTTTTGAATCAAGAAACAACGGAAGATCGATCTTTTGACCAAACACTTAAAATTGCATGGGAAGTGCTCTCAAATCTATCAAAAAAACAATTATTTAGAATTCATCAACAATTTATTGATAAATATTATTCAAACTAGGTGTTTATATTAAGTTTCCGAGAAATTAAACCAACAAAAACTAATTTAATAAGTTTAGAAAAAAAATTAGGACTTGCTGAAAAAGGAGCAACATTTTTAGAATTTAAACGAGAGCAGTTAATCTCACAAATTAAATTAAAAAATCAAGATTATCAGAATAAATTAAAAGAATTTCTTAAAATTATAAAAAAGTCTTTAATATATATGAATGAAGCATACAAAGAAATGGGAAAGAGAGACGTCGTCTTAATTAGTAATTTAAGTAAGATCCAATATAAACCAACCATTAACGTTAAATTTTCCAAGGATATTGGCATTTCATATCAAAAGATAGATTATGATTTAAATCGAATAGGAAGACTTCCCGCCTACTCATTTGAAAATACTAGCCATTTTATCGATGATTTAATGCCCGTATTAGAGAAATTCTTCGAATTAATGATAAATTTCGCTGAATTTGAAGACTTATTTTTTTCATTAACATTTAATTTAAAAAAGTTAAATCGAAGAATTACTGGATTAAAAAATCAAGTTATTCCTTCTCTATCGGAAGATGTTAAAAAAATAAAAGGAATTTTAGAAGAAATGGATAGAGAAAACTTTGTTCGATTGAAAAAAACTAAAGATTTAATTGAAAAGAAGAGGAAATGAAATGAGAGAGATGATTTAATGACAAATAAAACGCAAATGAGTCTGATTGAGGTTAGCATTAATAAATCTTATAAAGATCAACTTTTAAACACGCTTTCAAATATAGACAATACTCATATAAAGACTAAAGAAAAGAAGAAAGGAAAAATATCAGAAGAAAAAGATCCATTTATTGGAAAATTGAAGAACTTAAGACAAAATTTAGATAACTTATTTAATAAACTTAATATTAATGAGACAGATTTTCAAGATTTAAAGGAAATAGCTTCAGAAGAGAAAGTTAAATTTGTAGTAGAGGATATATCCGAATTATCAAGTAAATCTTCAGAAGAAATCAATTTCTATACAAACAGGATAAATGAACTAGATAAATACATAGCAAAAGCACAGATAGAAGTAGAAAATATTCAAATCATAAAAACTAGTTATACCTTTTTAGAACAATTTAATTTAAATAGAGAAAGTGTTTCGGATTTAAAGAATATCGGGTTTAAAGTATATACTATGTTTAATAAGAATATTAATAACTTCAATTCGCTATTTAAATTTTCTAACTTTCCTAATGTCCATCAAACTGATGAAAAATTCCCTAATGTTTACAAATTAAGTGATCGTATTACGTTTTGTATTTTTTATCCAAAAGATTTGGACGAAGAATTAAAGGAAAAAATAAATCTTATTCACGCTGAAGAAGTTCCAATTCTGAAAAAATATCTAACTCTTGAAGGAATTAATTTCACTCGTATTGAAGGTGAAATAAATATTATCAATAATACTTTATTAAAATACCAAACTGAACGAGAAAAGTTAAGAGATTTAAATATCTATAAATTTGCAGCTATAAATGAAGTTGTACAAAATATTGAAGAATATCATTGGGCTGAACGACAGTTTGAAATTATTTCTCCTAAATCCCTTATATTTAAATTTTATGTACCTTCTTGGAAAAAGAAACAAGTAGAACAACAGCTTTTAGACATATTTAAAAGTGAGATAATGATTGATATCATTGACATTCCGCGTTTTCATGAGATAGAGGAACAAGAGAGAATTGAACCAAAATCTTACAAGATCGAAGCGTTAGAGAAAAATAAAGAGGATGTCGATTTAGAGCGAGACGAATTAGAAGAAGAAATTAATCAAGATATTATAAAAGCAGAAACTCCAACGATTATGAAAAATCCTTGGTTCATTAGACCTTTTGAATTGATTACAAAAATGTATGGCGTACCTTCTTATTCTGAAATTGATCCTACTCCTTTTCTGGCATTCACCTTTCCTTTCATTTTTGGATTAATGTTTGGGGATATTGGTCATGGACTGATCTTAATTATCTCAGGTATTCTCGGAGGAATTATTTTTAGAAAAAAATCAATTGGGAAATTTAGTTGGATCGTATTTTATTGTGGAATAGGGGCCGCTTTGGGTGGATTCTTGTATGGATCATTTTTCGGGAATGACAGTATTTTTGGGATTCCCCTACAGCCAATATTTATATATGTTCCATTTTTAGGACCCGTGAATATTTATGATCCTCTACAAAACATCCAAACTGTATTTATGTTCGCTTTATTTATTGGAGTGGTACATATTAATTTAGGATGGAGTCTTGAATTTATTAATTATGTCAGGCAATCAAAGAAATATTTAGCAATTACAAATTCTCTGATGAAGATTATTTTACTAACAGGAGGGACTTTTCTAATATTTCATTATGGCATAGATCTTAGAGTTTGGTTATCTTTTCCCTATCCTATTTTATTAGTAATTCTACCTGGAATCTTATTAATTGTATTAAAACCTCTTGGGAAAATTTTTAGAATTTCGTACTTAAAAAAAGAGTCATATGGATCTCTTATGGGAGAAGGTACCGTTGAAACCTTTGAAACCGCGTTATCCATTTTGAGTAATGTAGCATCATATATTCGATTACTAGCATTAGCTCTGGCTCATATAGCATTAATGATTTCAATTCAAGCTCTAACGGGGTTAATTCAAGGAGAGGGGCTATTATTTGATATCTTAAGGATAACAGGCTCAATATTCGGAAATCTCTTAGTGATCTTATTAGAAGGAATATTAGTTTTTATTAACACGATTCGACTTCACTTTTATGAATTCTTCTTTAAATTTTATAAAGGAACCGGAACTGAATTTTATCCATTTTATTTGGATAACAATTTTTCAAAAATACAGTTTAAAGTAGATATAGATAAGGATCTAATCTCTGAAGAAATAGAAAAGGAAATCGAGCCTGAAAAATCTAAATTAGAAGTAGATAAAGCAATTAAGTATATTGAGAATAAATATTTAGAAAATAAATAGTATGGAAGATCAACCAGGTACTTCAGATAAGGAGAAAGTGAAAGTTAGAAATAAAAAATCAATTGTATTACGAGTACTTTTTATTATAGCATATTCGATATTTCTTTTCTATTTATACAACATTTTATTTAATTTAGGAGTCGAACCCATAGTCATTCTACTCATTGTTATTTTCCTAGTATTAATTGTAATTGGACCGCTTATTACAGGAATATCAAAAGACGTATATCATAGATTATTTCAACAATTAGATAAAAAAACTAAGGAAAAATCCGAATATGAGATATATAAAGAAGGATTAAAATATGAACGGCCAATAACTCAAAATAAACCTAGAAACAACATTTCATTGGACTTCAAATATAAGAAATCCATAATCCGAAAATGCCATTATTGTGGAATAACCATTCCTAATTTTGTTAAGAAATGTCCCTATTGTGGAAAACCAATTTTATCCTAAGGTTTAAACCATTCAAAAAAGTAATAACTGATCGTCAAGGGATTTGCGATTACAAACTTTTTCCTAACAGAGGTTGCTAATCTTCCTGCTCTGACCATATCAATGGCAGAAATCTTAGCATCGTGGGGTAATACATGAACTATAAATGGAGAGTGTTCCAACCCTGGCCCTTTCTTGTAAACTACGAAATCTGCT
>Ga0180433_10006401_pt1 | contig 15434 bp, 14 predicted proteins | sample SS_ome_8_FD_132980 | JGI IMG/M metagenome (GOLD analysis project Ga0180433, IMG submission 132980) | Hypersaline lake sediment archaeal communities from the Salton Sea, California, USA - SS_1_D_1 metaG | ecosystem: Environmental > Aquatic > Non-marine Saline and Alkaline > Hypersaline >... | reverse complement strand
TTTCTAAAGTTGTTGAACTTACTGGTATCTCAGAGCATGAGCTAAGGGCGCTTTCAAAACGATTTGTAAATTAACATACACAAATGTTTAATATGTGACGATTACTCCCTGGCTAACAACGATGTTTTTTCGTCTGGTGCTGAGGTTTGAACTTGGCGAGTATCTCTTGGCTCCATGTGCACATTGCGGAGCTCTTTGTTAAAAAATAGAAGTGTGGGTTTACCGATAAGACCAAAGAAATTGCCGAGCGATGCGCGGGTATTGGCGAAGATGGGACGGTCACCTCTGAAGAAAGCTTTGGTGTTTGCAAAAAGTCTGCGCCCTTTGCTATATCTTGCGTGAATGTTTGAAAACGGGAGACGAGGGGCGTCATAAAAACGAAGGCGCGCTCTCGAGCTTGCGAAAAAGTTTGTGTAAATCGTTGCGTAGCCAGCATCTCGCTCGCGGTTATAACTACTATACATATGTACCTTGGTAAAACGACGGTTAGCAATCTCCTGTGCTTTTTGTTCAGCTACATCAGCGATGTAGCTGTCACGTGTACCACCTTCCTTTAATACAACATCGCGAATGTTATTTACGACTTGGGAAGCATCCGTGCATGCAAACTCACTAGTGCTTGCCGAAATTGACCGCTCTATCTTCTTACTTAGAGTCGCTTCAGAGATTGCGAGTGTCTGATTGCAGCGTGTTATTTCAATTGTAAAGCGCGAGTCGATACGTGAAAACTCATCATCGGTGATAAGAGCTTCGAGCTTGGGCCATATGTGATCAGCGTTATCCATATCTGGAACGGTAGCATCACGTGTTGCAAGCTTATGCCAATCATCGAATACTGTTGGGCATGGTCCTTCTCCTTCATCCCAATCATCCCAATAAATCCCAACGTTTTTCGCGATTAAGTCGATTAGAATAAAATGCATAGTGTGTCATCCCTCATGGATAGTTAACTAAATAGGCATAGGGTCACACATAGCAGTATGTGTGTCAATAATATGTATAATAATAGATCGGTTGGCGTCAAGTCTTTAGTCACTGCCACTATCAGCCAGGTCACAGAATTGCTGAACCGTCAGTGTTTCAGGACGTGCAGTGGGATCAATGCCTGCGTGCTCAAATGTCTCCAACGTTACAATATCTTTTAACGCACGCTTTAGTGTTTTACGACGGTGGTTAAACGCTTCGCGAACGATGAGACTTAAGCGCTCTTCATCGTTAACGTGATAATCGTTGTGTGGTGTTAAGCTTATGATCGCCGATTCTACTTTCGGTGGTGGTGTAAAGGCCTCGGGTGGTACATCTAATACTTGCGTTATGGTGAAGTGGTATTGGGCCATGATGCTTAAGCGGCCGTAGGTTTTATCACCGGGAGGGGCTGTTAGTCTATCGACAACTTCTTTTTGTAACATGAACAGCGCATCGTGGATAAGTGTTTTATAGTTTGCTAAATGAAAGATGAGAGGTGTTGAGATGTTATATGGTAAATTACCGATGATACGCAGGCTATGGGGCGTGGGGCTTATCTCTGTAAAATCGAATGTCAGTACGTCTTGATTATAGATAGTGAGATCTTTATCGCGAAAATTCTCATCGAGTTCGGCGCTTAAGTCGCGATCGATTTCGATAACGTTCAATGCGGGTAGGTTTTGTAGTAAGTGGGTTGTTAGTGCGCCGTACCCCGGACCAATCTCGACAACGACATCGTCTTTTTGTGCGGCGAATTGTTCGATGATTTGTTGAATAATCATGTCATCGGTTAGAAAGTGTTGCCCAAATCGTTTTCGTGCGCGCATAATCTTTAAGCCATTTCAATTGGATCGACATCAAGCGCCCATTTTACTTGACCTTTTTGTTTAAAAGTCATGGTAGCTTCGCGCATGATGGTTAATAGGTGGTGAAGTAAACGACGATTGTTACTCTTAATCAACATTTGATAGCGATAAAGATTCGCCCGTTTACGTAAGAGTGCTGGAATCGGGCCTAGCAGTTGGTACTGGGCCTGTACGTCAGTGTGTTGTTCTAACGTTCTTTTTAAATGTTTTAATGCGTTTTGCGCAACATGACTCTCACGAGCTCTTGCATGCCATAGTGCGCAGTATTGGTAGGGTGGTAGCAACATCATTTCGCGCTCATGAGCAATTAGATTTGCAAAAGCTTCATAGCCACTCGTCAAAAGTGTTTGTAAAAGTGGATGATCGGGGTGATGGGTTTGAATATAAACGGTGCCCGGGTTTTCAGCGCGTCCCGCGCGACCACTTACTTGCATAATCAATTGGCCCAGACGTTCACTTGAGCGAAAGTCACTACTAAATAAGCCCTGATCGGCATCGAGAATACCGACTAGTGTTACTTGAGGGAAATGGTGGCCTTTCGCGAGCATTTGCGTGCCTATCATAATACAAGGCTCACCAGCGTGTACCGGTTTTAATAAATTATCGAGCGCGCCGCGTTTTTGCGTACTATCGCGGTCGATACGAATCACGTTGCTGTGGATAAAGATTTTTTTTAATGATTCTTCTAAACGCTCGGTTGCAAGACCGATGCTGAGTAATTGGTTAGAGCCGCAGCTTGTGCAAACCGTACAAATTTTATCGAAGCGTCCGCAGTGATGACAGTGCAGTTTTTGTGTGCTGCGATGTAGCGTTAAATGGCTGTCGCAAGCCTTACACGACGCAATCCATCCGCAACTATGACACATGTAAACGGGTGCGTAGCCACGTCGGTTAATAAACAGTAAGACTTGTTGTTCTAAGCTTAGCGTGTGGTGTATGGCGTCGATTAATTGTGGCGCTAGACCTTCAACTAATTTAACGCCTCTAAGATCGACCGTTTGGTGCACTACAGGTTTTGCGGCACCCGCGCGGTTAGGTAAGTCGAGGCGCAGCATGCGATCTTTTGTTACGTGATGTAGCGTTATGATATCAGGCGTTGCCGAGCCTAAAATAATAGGTACCTCGCGTTGTTTCGCACGCCAGAGTGCGAGGTCACGTGCGTGATAGCGTAGACCTTCAATTTGTTTATAGGAACTGTCGTGTTCTTCATCGATGACGATAAGGCCGAGCTTAGGCAGTGGTGTAAAAATCGCAGAGCGCGTGCCAATAATAATATTAGCTTTGCCATCGCGTGCGGCGAGCCAAGCGTTTAATCGTGTTTCGTCATTTAGGTTTGAGTGTAAAACAACATACGGTTTCGCGAAACGTTTTGTGAGTCGGCTTACTGTTTGTGGTGTTAAACCGATTTCGGGAACAAGAAACAAAACTTGTTTATCTTGTTTTAACACCTCATCCATGATGCGAAGGTAGACTTCGGTTTTTCCGCTACCCGTGACGCCGAAAAGGAGGAAGGCTTGGTAGTGCGTTAGATGCGTTGAAATCGTATCGACGGCATTTTGTTGGGCAGGGTTTAGTGTTGGTGTTGTATGGGTTAATTCATGGTGACACGATGGTTGCCAGTTTGATTCAGTTCGTTCGATGAAGCCACGTTCAGTAAGCGTCGCTAAGATGGCTTGGGAGATAGAGGCTTCTTGTACATCATCACGGTTAGCGTTTGGCTTGTCTTTAAAAAAAGCAATTGCACGGGCTTGTGCGGGTGTTTTTTTCAAGTCTGTTTCTGACAGATTTTTACCGAGTTCGGTGAGCCTATACATGGGTTTTGTGCTATAATTTGCGGCTTTACCGTGGCGTAAACGATTAGGCAGTGCGTGAAAAAGCACCTCGCCTATCGGGTGGTGGTAATATTGGCTCGCGAATTGGCACAACGCTAAAATATTCTCAGGAATGAGCGCGTAGGTATCTAACACGTCGCTGATAGTTTTAAGTTTATGCGCTGATTGAGCTTGGTGGCGTTCTTCGAGCACGACACCGTAGATTTTACGATTGCCAAATGGCACCATCACACGCGCACCGCGGATGCAAGCCTGCTCACTGCTTGGTAAATAATCAAAGCTCGTGTGTAGGGGCGCTGGGACCGCTATTTTGATAATTTCATGTGTGCTCATAAGAGGGTAGTTTAGAGATGAACCAAGGTGAAGGCAAATCAGAAATTGCGCGCAGGCGCAGTTTTGCCATTATATCTCACCCCGATGCGGGTAAGACCACATTGACCGAAAAGTTGCTTTTATTCGGTGGTGCTATCTCGCTTGCAGGTGCCGTCAAGGGCCGCAAGGCCAGTCGCCATGCGACATCGGATTGGCTCGCTTTGGAGCAAGAGCGCGGTATTTCTGTGACGACCGCTGTGATGCAATTTCCCTATCGCGATTGTCTTATCAATTTGCTCGATACTCCAGGCCACGCTGATTTCTCGGAAGATACTTATCGTACACTGACAGCTGTTGACTCGGCACTTATGGTGATCGATTCGGCAAAAGGTGTCGAGGAACGTACGATTAAATTGATGGGTGTTTGTCGTATGCGTAATACACCTATCATGACGTTTATTAACAAACTCGATCGCGATGGACGCGACCCGATTGAGTTGCTTGATGAGATCGAGCGTATTCTCGATATTCAATGTGCGCCTATCACGTGGCCTATCGGTATGGGGCGTGACTTCAAAGGTATTTACCATATCGCGCGTGATACGGTGTATCTCTACGAGGGTGGTAAGCGCCACGAGCGTCAAGAGCCTCGCGCTATAAAAGGGTTAGATAATCCTGAGCTTGTAGAATTACTCGGAAATCAGTATGACGATTTACAAATGAATTTAGAACTCGTGTTGGGTGCGAGTCACACGTTTGATAAAGAGGCCTATTTGAAAGGTGAGTTAACACCCGTTTTCTTTGGCTCGGCGATTAATAATTTTGGTATTAGTGAGTTGCTTGATGACTTCGCAGAGCATGCGCCGGCGCCACAATTACAACATGCCGAGACGCGTGATGTTGAACCAGAAGAAGATAAATTTACAGGGTTTGTATTTAAAATCCAAGCGAATATGGATCCTAAACATCGTGACCGCATGGCGTTCTTGCGTGTTTGTTCCGGGCAGTATAAAAAAGGCATGAAGGTTCACCAGGTGCGAACGAGCAAGACCGTGTCGCTTAATAATGTCCACACCTTTATGGCAGGACAGCGCGAACATGCCGAAGAGGCGTTTCCTGGTGATATTATCGGTATTTACAATCACGGCGGTATTCAAATAGGTGACTCGTTTACTGAAGGTGAAGCGCTTAAATTTAGCGGGATCCCAAATTTTGCGCCTGAGCTTTTTCGTATTGTGCGCCTTAAAGATCCGCTCAAAGCAAAAGCGTTGCTAAAAGGTTTAATTGAGCTTGCCGAAGAAGGTGCGACACAGTTGTTTAGACCCTTACATAGTAATGAACTTATTCTTGGCGCAGTTGGTATGCTGCAGTTTGATGTGGTCGCTTATCGCTTACAACATGAGTATCGTGTGGCGTGTAAATATGAGAATGCATCGGTGCACACTGCGCGTTGGATTGTTTGCGACGATGACCGTGTGCTCGATGAGTTTAAACAGAAGTGTGCGGCTAATTTAGCATTAGATGGTGCAGAGTATTTGACTTATCTTGCGCCGAGTCGAGTGAACTTACAGCTAGCAGAAGAACGTTGGTGTGAAAAAGGAATTCGCTTCTCTGAGACGCGTGAGCACTAAAGCTTCCGTTATCGCAGGATAGCCTTCAACTTTTCTAGATAAACGTTATCATCATACATCATCTCGCCTCGTTGAATCGCACACATCATTTCGATAAGTACTTCGAACATGCGGTGCTCTACCGTGTGGTGATCACCTTGATGTTTAACGACAAGTTGTTGGTAAAGTTGTTGAATGCCGGCAGGGCGATCAGTGCCTACTTGTTCACGAATGCTTATATGTAGCGACACATGTAGAAACGGATTAACTTCGCCAAGCTCTGGCAAATAATCTTTATCTTTATATTTACCAGGCGCATCAAAAAACTTTTGGTACTCGGGATGCAAATTAATGACATCGGTTATTTGTGTCTCCAGTGGCGTCATGGGCAACTTGTTTTTATATTTTTGCCAAGCATCACACATCATTGTTCGTAATTCTTCACGGTTCATCGAATCAAACATCACGAAGCCTCGTCATTCTTGTCAGGGAATTCACAATACTTATAAATAGGACACGCACTACAGCGCGGTTTGCGCGCAATACATGTGTAACGGCCGTGTAAGATTAACCAGTGATGTGCGTCGTGGAGATAAGCCTTAGGAATAACATCGAGCAGCTGCTTTTCCACACCAAGTGGTGTTTTAGCTTTTGCAAGACCGATACGGTTAGATACCCGAAAGATATGCGTATCAACGGCAAGTGTGGGCTCACCAAACGCGACGTTTAAAACAACGTTGGCGGTCTTACGTCCAACACCAGGTAGTTTCTCAAGTGCTTTGCGATCGCGGGGTACTTGCCCATCGTAATCATTTATCAAGATCTCACATGTCTTGATAACGTGTTTCGCCTTGCTATTATACAAGCCAATCGTTTTAATATATTCTTTTAAGCCCTCCTCACCAAGTGCGAAAATAGCTTCGGGTGTGTTGGCTTTTTTATACAATACGCTGGTTGCCTTATTCACACTAACATCAGTTGCCTGAGCAGATAACATCACGGCAACAAGTAACTCGAATTTATTGTTATACTTCAATTCAGTCTGAGGGCTTGGGTTTTCTTTTTTGAAAATTTTAAATATGGCATTGACGTTTTTCTCATTCATTGTTGCCGTCCTTTTCTTCGTGCCATGGCCGCTTGAATATAAGCTTGTTTGGCTGCTTTCTCTGATGAGTCATCGTCTTTAGTCACAAGCTTAGACATTCGTTTGTGACTTTTTTGAGTCATTTCTTCGCGTTGTTTGAGACGCAGGTTGCGTTTCTCAAAGCGTATTCTTGCTGCATCCTTATCGAACGCTGCTTCTTCAAGCGGCTGCATGTCGATACAGTCAACGGGACAAGGTTCAACACAAAGCCTACACCCCGTGCAAAGATCAGTTAACACGGTATGCATAAGCTTACCGCTGCCAATGATCGCATCGACGGGGCAGGCTTGAATGCACTTGGTGCAACCAATACACGTTTGTTCATCGATAATCGCAATCTCAGGCGGGCGTGTATTATCACTTACTTTGGCAAGATACGGTGTAGGATCGACATTTAATAGTGTAGCAAGTTTACCTAGTGTCGTAACACCACCAGGCGGACAGCGATCGATACTCGCTTCGCCGTTTGCCATGGCTTCAGCATACGGTTTACAACCCGCAAACTCACATTCACCACATTGTGTTTGCGGCAAACAATTATCGAGTTCATCTACCAATGATGTCATCGCTTTATGACCCTGTGACAAGCTTACTCAGATCGTCTTCTTGTATACGTTGCATGAGTGGTTTGAATGGATTAATCGAATGGTTTAACAAATTCGTTTGATTGTCATTCCAAGATAGTGGCTCGATATTAAGAAAATCTTCACTGTCTTGTGCAAGCTTAGGCAAGACAGGCTTTAAAAATAAAACGAGCAAGCGAAAAGCATTTAACCCCAACGTACAGACTTGATGAACGCGGTCGCGCTTATCATCTTCTTTAATCATTTGCCAAGGTTTTTCTTCATCAATCATTTGATTGACGAGATCGGCAAGCTGCATAATTTGGCGCATTGCGCTCGAAAAGTGTCGTTGCTCATACGCATTTGCAATTGCATTGCTTTGTGCTTTGAATTCATTGAGCAGTGTTGTCTCGAAAATTGATTCGCTTAGACGTCCATCAAAGTGTTTGTGAATAAAGCCTGCTGAGCGGCTGGCAATGTTGACAACCTTACCGACTAAATCACTATTGACGCGAGCTTTAAAATCATCAAGTGTTAAATCGATATCTTCGACCCCAGAACCTAGTTTTGCCGCAAAGTAATAACGCAATTGTTGTGGGTCGCAGTTTTCTAAGTATTGTCTCGCTGTAATGAATGTTCCACGCGACTTAGACATTTTACTGCCGTTAATCGTAAGAAAACCATGCGCAAACACACTTGTTGGCAAGCGGTAATCAGCACCCATCAGTGTGGCAGGCCAAAATAGATTATGGAAATAGATAATGTCTTTACCGACGAAGTGATAGAGCTCGGTGTTACTATCTTTATGCCAGTAGTGCGTAAAGATTTCCTCGTCGTTAATATTTCGTGCGTGATTGAGAGTGCTTGCCATATAGCCGATAGGTGCATCGAGCCACACATAAAAATACTTATCGGTTGTATTTGGAATTTGAAAACCGAAGTATGGTGCATCGCGCGAAATATCCCATTGTGCTAAACCTGCGTCGAACCACTCGTTAAGTTTGTGGATAATCTCAGGTTGTTTACACGATGTTTGTAACCATGTCTTAAGTGCTTCTTGATACTTAGGTAAATCGAAAAAATAATGTTCGGAGTTTTTACGCTCAGGGGTTGCGTTTGATAGTGTTGAATACGGATCGATGAGATCGGCCGGTGAGTAGGTTGCACCACAAACTTCACAATTATCGCCGTATTGATCAGTCGCGCCACAACGTGGACAAGTACCCTTAACATAGCGGTCGGGTAAGAACATATTCTTTACGGGATCGTAAGCTTGTTCAATCGTTCGTTTGACGATATCACCATTGGCCTCAAGCTTGTTATAGAAGGATTGACTCAGTTCTTCGTTCTCAGCTGAATGCGTTGTATAGAAATTATCGACGCTGATATCGAAGTCTGCGAAATCGCGCTTATGTTCATCGTGGATCTTTTCGATCAAGGCCTCGGGTGTAATACCTTGTCTTTCTGCGTTTAACATAATGGGTGTACCGTGCGCGTCATCGCCGCACACATAAAGACACTGGTGACCCTGCATTCTTTGAAAGCGTACCCAAATATCGGTTTGTACAAATTCGAGCATATTGCCTAAATGCAAGGGGCCATTCGCATACGGCAACGCCGAGGTGACTAACATATCGCGTTTAGAGGTCATATAAACAATTCCTAATGCATCTAGATCCAAATTGAGGTATTATACGCCAATTATGTCCAATTTTACTAATTCTCCAACGATGAAATTAAAAGCTCGCGCAGTACAACCTGGCCTCAAACGTTTACCCAATATCAAGAATATCATCGCTGTTGCATCGACCAAGGGTGGTGTGGGTAAATCAACGACAGCATTTAATTTGGCTGTCTGCTTCCAAAAGCTAGGTTTGCGAACTGGGTTGCTTGATGCCGATGTCTATGGCCCCAGTGTTCCACGCCTCGTTGGTACTGAAGGACAACAACCTCGGGCGGTTGACCGGGAACACGTGCAACCAATTATGGCCCATGGCCTACAAACGATGTCGATAGGTTATCTGTTGAATGATCCTAAGACACCGATGGTATGGCGCGGACCTATCGTCATTAAGGCATTACAACAATTGCTCCACCAAACGTTGTGGGATGATTTAGATGTCCTCGTCATCGATTTACCGCCTGGCACAGGTGACGTACAACTCACCATGGCCCAAAAAATCCCAGTCAGTGGTGCGGTGATGATAACGACACCGCAGGAGCTTGCGCTTCAAGATGTGCGTAAAGGCATCGTGATGTTCGAAAAAGTTAAGGTGCCTATTCTCGGTGTGATTGAAAACATGAGCTATCACCGTTGTACAGCTTGTGGTCATGAGGAACACATTTTTGGTCAAGGTGGTGGGCGCATGATTGCACAAGCCTTCGACTTACCTTTGCTTGGTGAGTTGCCGTTAGACGCTCGTGTGCAAAATAATGCCGACAGTGGGCAGCCTGTTGTAACGTCTGATGATAGTGCGCTGACTAAAAGCTATATGACGGTTGCGAACGAAGTGCTTGGCGCGTTGAATGCTAGAGCGCGTGATTGGTCAGGAATGTTTAACGTCGAAGTACTAGGTAAGTAGTTTACTCACCAAAGTTAAAACAACCCCTACTTGTTGGTGACCTTAGATTTCTTAGTATTATCAACAACAAGACGTATATGTGCATGTTTTTTATCACCTTTTTCAGGGTTGGGTAATTGTTTCCTTTCCCCATGTTCACCCTCATCAAGGTCACTGTCGTTAGCTTGGTATACTTCGAATGCACCCAATACTTCTGAGGTTGTGGCATCTACAAGCTCGATATTTTCTCCATTTTCATCGAGCAAGGTGATGTTAAGCGTCAGCTCTGCAAAAGAATCTATAGCATAGCGATCTTTAAAGAGTCTTAAGATACTTACTAGGCTATCTGCGGCTTCCTCACCCGAATGCTGACCGTGAAAGATGATTTCCATCGCTATGCCCTCCGCCAAATGTGACCCAAAATCTGCGCATTTTAAAAAAGTCATAAAAATGAACAACTTCCTTGTATATATCACGCAAATCGTGTGCCATTTTATTAGTATTCTTACTTAGTTAGATGGTCAAAAGGGCAAAAAGTTGCAGGGGGTTTGGAGGATGGTCGGGGCGACTGGATTTGAACCAGCGACCACTAGCGCCCCATGCTAGTACGCTACCAGGCTGCGCCACGCCCCGAGGGACCGAAGATGATACCCGAAATCAGGCGTAAATCAAAACTTCGTAGTTGCGGCGAACGATTTCGCGTCCGTCATAGCCGATGTTGCAGTTACGACCGACCACTTTGCCGGGGTGGATTCCACCGCGGTAGCGAGCGCGGCAGACATAGAGCGGATGACCATCTTCACGACCACCAATAACCGCATCGCCTATGCGACCATATTTCGAAACCCAGCGTACGCTGTTACCAACGAGTATGCGAAAGTTATCACGCAAAATTTCGCGTCCACCGTAGGTAATATTGCAGCGATCACCTATGACTTTGCCTGGGTGCATGCCGCCGTGATAATGCGCCTGACAAATGACGAGTTCACGGCCTGGCTCATCGCCACCGACAATGGCGTGGACGGGTAAATAGCCGCGATAGCGCGCCCAGTGGACACCGTAACGGTAGGGATGGTAATGCCTTGGTCGATAGTCTATTGGTCTGTAGTGGGGGCGGCGGTAGTGATGGTAGTGGTGTATCGTGACAGGGTAGTCATCGTCGTAGGTGTGGAAACCAATACCAAAATGTTTATCGAACAAGTGAACACTTAAATCTGCGAAAGCGGTCCCTGGTAACGCAAAAACAAAAAGTGAAGTAAGCAAACAAAGAGTGCGGAAGATTTGTCGCATGGCATCTTACCTCTATTTTTTATAGGGATTAGCATTGTTGCCTAGGTATCCTGACTTTGTCAAGACGCTTAAACTGTCAATGCACAGCCAATGCTTCGTCGGGTTTACCGTTTTCGAGGAAGAAGACAAGTGGTAATAAAGCGAAGAAGATAAACGATACCATCCAAAACGTATCGTTGTATGCAATCATGCTCGCTTGTCTTGAGATTTGTGTAACTACACTTGAGATAGCTTGCGGCTCTTGGAGTTGCCAGCCCGGATGATTAAGCCATAGGGTTAAGTTACGACTAAAAGGACTAACATGCGCACTTAATTCTTGCCAATTGATTTGCGATTGATGACTTACCATCGTTGCGAAGATTGAAATACCAATCGAGCTACCGATGCTGCGCGCAAAACTAAATAAACCGGTTGCCTCAGGAATAGATTCTTTATCAAGCGTGACAAACGTTATCGTCGATAATGGAACAAAGAAAAATCCCATACCGAAACCTTGTACGGCACCCGTCCACATAATCGTAAGTGCATTCGTGTTGAGATTAAAAAGACTGATTGCATAGGTGCCGATACCCGAAAGTGCGATGCCGATCGCAAGTAAAACACGAGAGTCGCTGCGATTAATAAACAATGACACCACCACCATGCCAAGTGCGCTCGCAAAGCCGCGTGGGGCCATCAGTAAGCCAGTTGTTGTGACCGGGTAACCTAACAGATTTTCCAACATGATAGGTTGTATTGCGATAAGTCCGAGCATGCTCATGACATAAAACGTAATGAGTAATTCACCGATTAAAAAATTACGATTTAAATACAAACGAAGATTGATAATACTATTCTTAACTCTCACACCGCGAATAATGAAAAAACTTATCGCCAGTACCCAGGTTGCAAACAGTGCTTGAATCACTTTCGCATCAAACCAACCTTCGCTGTTGCCGCGGTCTAGAAAAATTTGTAGCGCACCGACACCTACGGTGAGTAACACAATGCCGATCCAGTCGATTTTTATTTTCTTACGCGGTGTTTCGATGACAAATTTAAGTGCCATGAAAAATGCGATGATACAAACGGGCGCGTTGATGAAGAAAACCCAACGCCATGTTAACGCATCGGTAATGTAACCACCTATCGTCGGACCGAGGATAGGACCTGCCATGATACCGATACCCCAGATTGCCATCGCTTTACCGTGTTCTTCTTTGGGGTAAGTGTCACGTAAAATGTATTGCGCAAGTGGGACGAGTGCAGCGCCGAACAAACCTTGCATCGTGCGAAAGGCAACAATTTGGGTGAGGTTGGTTGCAAACCCGCAGAGCATCGACGCAGCGAAGAAGCCGACGATGTTCATTAGCAACAGACGCTTGCGTCCTAAGCGTTCTACGAGGAAACCTGTCATCGGCATTAAGATAGCTGATGATACGATGTAAGACGTCAGGACCCAGGTGATCTGATCGGAGTTGGTACCAAGGTTGCCCATCATGGCAGGAAGGGCGACGTTGACAATTGTCATGTCGAGCACTTCCAACACGGCGACGAGCATCACCGTGATGGTGATCATCGCCCGTGTGAATGATGTGAATTCAGTTGGTTTCATGCTTGGGTGTCGACGGTGACCGCCGCACTAGCCCCTAATCTCAGTGGATGTTGATCATCGAGCTTATCAAGACTGATTCGAACTGGAAAGCGTTGTGTGACCTTAACCCAGTTACCGGTCGCATTTTCGGGTGGTAACAAGGAAAACGCGGAGCCACTACCTGCACTCATACTCTCAACTTTACCTTGGAAGGTAACGCCGGGGTACATGTCGATACTCACCTGCACGGTTTGGCCAACGCGAATACGTTTCAACTGTGTTTCCTTGAAATTCGCCTCAATCCAAGGTTTTTGGATTTCAACTAAGGCAAAAAGTGGTTTGCCGGCAACAACGAGGTCGCCTTGACGCAATGTGTATTTGCTAATCATGCCACTTGCAGGTGCATAGACCTTAGTGCGAGAGAGGTTAAGCAAGGCCTGATCTAAATTCGCTTGGGCAAGACGTACCTGGGCGTTGCCCGTCCTTTTGCCGCCGAGCTTGATGTGTGCTTGCTTAAGTGCGCTCTTGGCTGCTGTCATCGAAGCCTGTGCGACGCGCAGTTTCTCTCTCGCGGTGTCAGCTTCGGCACGCGACACTCGGCCTTTCCTAGCGAGTGCGAGTATGCGACCTGCAGTTTTTTCAGCGAGGATGAGGTGGGCGCCAGCTTCTTTCACTTTAGCATCAGCAGACATAATGCCTTTTTTATCAATGGCATGGGTTTGTTTAGCTAAATCGAGCTGCGCTTTAGCGCGCTCAACAGCGATGCGATAGGGCTCATCATCGATGGCGAAGAGTACATCACCTTTCTTCACGAACTGGTTATTTTCTACACGAATTTCGGTCACTCGACCGGCCGCTTCAGCAGCAATATCGACGCGATGCGTCTCAACATAAGCATCATCGGTTGAGGGGTAGAGTTCGGTATATTGCCAATAGCCATAAATACCGCCAGCTACTGCGAGCGTGACAACGGTGGCTAATGCAGCATTGAACCATGATTGTTTCTTAAACATACTAAGTGACCTCGTGCTAGCGTACTATTTATATTAATTTACACCCTCGTTCCTTAAGCATATAAAAGACCAATTGTACAATATTATCGCCTTTCTGTCCAATAAAGACCCATTTTATTACTTTTTCTCACCCCTACCCACTATTGGAGTATCCTCAAGCTTTCGGGCATAATACTATCCCATTTGTTCAACGCAGTAACTAGTCAAGAGAGAGTCAGTCGTATGTTTAGCCAGCTAGGTGAACGCCTAAATGCCTCATTACAACGTCTACGCGGTCGCGGTCGATTAACCGAAGATAATATAAAAGAGACCCAACGCGAAATTCGCCAGGCGTTACTTGCAGCCGATGTAGCCTTACCTGTTGTGAAGAGTTTCATCGCGGAAGTCAGTGAGCAAGCGTTAGGGCAAGAAGTGTTACAAAGCTTGGATCCCGGCAAACAATTGGTGAGTATCGTTCACCAAGCGTTGGTGCATGCGTTAGGTACAGAGGATGCGCCGCTCGAGATTGATAAACAAGCGCCCGCGATTGTTTTAATGGCTGGCTTACAGGGTGCGGGTAAAACCACAACGGTAGCAAAATTAGCGCGTCGCCTAAATGAAGTCGATAAGAAAAAAGTAGCTGTCGTAAGTACTGACGTCTATAGGCCTGCAGCTATTGAGCAATTGAAAACGCTTGCCCTCGAAGTAGGTGTTGACTACATCGATATTGCGAAACACGAAGACCCAGTTGTGATTGCTAATGAAGCGGTCAAAAAAGCTAAACAATCTTTTTATGATGTGTTGCTTATCGATACCGCGGGTCGTCTGCATATCGATGATGCGATGATGACAGAGATTAAAGCGCTACATAAAGCAACACAACCTATCGAAACCTTATTTATTGTCGACAGCATGACGGGTCAGGATGCGGCGAATACGGCGAAAGCTTTTCACGATGCGCTACCGCTTACTGGTGTTGTGTTAAGTAAAGCAGATGGTGATGCGCGCGGTGGTGCGGCGCTGTCTGTTCGTCATATCACGGGTAAACCAATTAAATTTATGGGTGTGGGTGAGAAGACCGACGCCTTACAAGCTTTTCATCCTGAGCGACTCGCATCACAAATACTTGGTATGGGTGACATCCTAACGCTTGTCGAAGAGGCTGAGCGTAAGTTAAGCGATAAGCAGCGCAAGAAGAGCGAGAAGTTAGCTAAGAAAATTCAAAAAGGTCGTGGGTTCGACTTAGAAGATTTTCGTGATCAGTTAACACAGATTGACAAAATGGGCGGTATGGCGAGTCTGCTCGATAAGATGCCGGGTATGGGTCAAGTCCCTAAAGGGGCGCTTGATAAACTCGGTGGTGGGGCGATGACGACGAAGATGATTGCTATCATTGATTCGATGACTGTCCAAGAGCGTCGTTTCCCTAAAGTGCTTAATGGTTCACGTAAGCGGCGTATTGCTAAAGGCTCGGGCACAGATGTGCCTGATATCAACCGTTTGCTCAAACAATATACGCAAATGCAAAAAATGTCGAAGAAGATGGCTAAGCCCGGTGCAATGAAGAAACTTATGCGCCAATTTGGTGGTCAATTGCCTCCGGAAGGTTTTTAAACTATTCCTCCAGGGCCTACGCATGAAAAATTAATGCTATAAATTGAATATAGGTTAGACTTTCTCCGCAGTTAAACAAAATCAAGGAGGAAGTGATGCTCAAGGATGGAC
>Ga0180433_10006400_pt1 | contig 15435 bp, 19 predicted proteins | sample SS_ome_8_FD_132980 | JGI IMG/M metagenome (GOLD analysis project Ga0180433, IMG submission 132980) | Hypersaline lake sediment archaeal communities from the Salton Sea, California, USA - SS_1_D_1 metaG | ecosystem: Environmental > Aquatic > Non-marine Saline and Alkaline > Hypersaline >... | reverse complement strand
GCCCCTCCAGGTAGATGGCCTCCGCGTACACGGTCGCCGTGGTCGTGCCGTCGCCGGCTATGTCGGAGGTCTTGGAGGCCACCTCCTTGACCATCTGGGCGCCCATGTCCTCGTACGGGTCGGACAGGTTGATCTCCTTGGCCACGGAAACCCCGTCCTTCGTGATGGTCGGCGAGTCCTCGAACTGGAGCTTCGACACGACATTCCTGCCGCACGGGCCCAGGGTCACCTTGACGGCTTTCGCCAGCTTGGTCACGCCATCCTTGATCTTGCTACGAGCCTCCGCACCGTAGATGATGTCCTTCGCCTGATCGTTCAATGCTCTGCCTCCCTCGGAAATTCGGTCTCGATGACCACCTGCATTCTATCCGCGAGTTCCCCGCGCACGGTGATGTACGATGGCGCCCAAAGCTCCAGGGACGCCCGGAGCCGCGAATCCAGGATTCGGCGGGTCTCCTCCGTTTCCGACCGGGTGCCGTCCCGCTGGAGCGGCAGCTCGATCGGCAGGTAGTAGATGCGGTCGTAAAGCGCCAGGCGAGGAAGAATCCACCGGTGGAGCACCTGGAGAGCCTCCTGATCCTTCGCCGTCGGTCGCATCTTCTCCAGCCCGTAGGCGTACCCGGTGAACACGGGTGTCTCGGCGACCACGAAAGCAGCGCCGGTGCTCCGGGCGTCGTCCTCCCGCCTGGCCTGCGTATCGAAGATGACAAGCTGCTCCCGGACGGATTCGAGGGCGCCGAACCTCTGGATATAGGTTCGGGCATACTCGGTGACGAACTCTACGGAGAGGCCTTTCAGGCCCACCGCGTTCGCCACGGCGCGAGCCAAGGTCGTCTTGCCTGTGGAGGGCGCGCCGACAAACCCGATCATTCGCTGCCTTGCCTTGGCCATCCCCCTATTATACACACTGCCGGACAACGGACTCGAACAGCCTCGCGGCCTTCCGGCGGTATTCCTCCAGGGTGCCCGTGTTGGCCACAGTGATGTCGAACTGCTCTGGCGGCATGTTCACGCCGTATGTGTCCGTGTGACCCGGCCGGGACACATGCACACCCACGGCGGCGGCTCCCATTCTCGCGGCTGCCTCCCTGATGCACGGGGGCTCGTGGGCGTGTATCACGTCTTGGATGCAGAACAACCCCACATCATCCCGCCGCTCAATGTCGGCCATGCAACCCCGAATGAAACACATGCGGCTCGGATCCCTCTGAAAATGCCATGTGACGAAATCGTCCATCAGCTCCCTCGCAGAGTGCCCGCTGCACTCGGGGAGGGGTGTCTCCTTCAGATCCCCGTGAACATGCTCGTCCGTGAGACTGAACATGTCCTTGATGTGCTGTCGCATGACGCCGACGATGGAGGCCGTCTCGGCGACTATCCCCGCCGCGAGTGCCCTCTGCACCAGCTCCTGCGCCAGAACAGTCTTGCCTACGCGCTTGCTCCCGTGGACATACACGATCATCCTCTGCACGACAAACCCCCTATAGATTGCAACCCCAGGCCAACGTGCTCGTGGAGATGAGCACGGGCAACTCGCGACTACGGAACTTGGCCTCGATCTCTCGGCGCGCGTCCTTGCCGAGCTCCCCGGAATGGAACTCGCAGCAGATTCCCTCGCGTCTAAGCATATCCCGCATCTCGCGACCCATTCGTTTGGTGTGGACGAAAACCAGCGTCCCGCCCGTCCGGTGATGCCGCAGCACAATCTCCCGGACGGCGTTGAACCTCTCGTCCCGGACCCTCGGATTCCCGCTGTGCTCGTAGGGCAGCCAATGCATGCGAAGCTCGACGGGCCTCCACGGTAAGTCTACCGTGACCGTCGGCATGCCGTTCAGGCTGGTCAGCCACCCCCTCACCTGTTCGATGTTCGGCAGGGTCGCGCTGAGGAATACGATCCTCGCCGAGCACCTCTCCGTGAACCTCATCAGGCCAACCTCAAGAGCGGGTCCCCGATCCGTCCCGAGCAGATGCGCCTCGTCCACCACGATTGCCCCAACACCGGCTATCCAGCCGGACTTCTCCTCCCCATGCTTTCGGGATCTTGAATCCAACATCTCGCTGGTCATCAGCACTATGTCGGCGTCGGCCAGCTCGCCTAGCCGTTTGGCACCGAGCTGGTAATCGCCCGTCATTATGACCAGCCGCTTCGACGAGAACGGGTGGGAGCCATCCGTCCACTCGTGGAACTTCTCGCTGGTCACCGCCTTGAGTGGCGACACATAGACGGCCCTGCGCCCCAGCGCGAGCTGGCGGGCGATCACCATCTCAGCCATAGCCGTCTTGCCGCTGGACGTCGGCGTCGTTATTATCAGGTTGCACCGCTTCCTGTGCAGGGCGTTGCGGGCAATGTACGACTGGGGCGGATTGAAGAACTCAACACCTATGCCAGGCTGATTCAGTCCGATGGGGTACTCGAAATCGGACGTCTCACTCAGCTCGCCGGCGTATGGCGAGGGTTCGGGATACGGCTTGGCCTCCGAAGCGTCCAGCGCGAGCGAAATCGTCCTCTTCCGCTGCTGGGAGACGAGCTTCAGCGCCTGGAGATAATCCTGCTTCTCCAGGGAACCGTTGCAACGGGTCTCGAAATACCTCGTGCAGCCGTAAAAAACCCGCCTTGTGGTCTTGGCCACCCGCCGCTCCAGCGGGGCGCCGCATTTCGGGCACGGAACCATCAGCGGAGCCTCCGTACCGCAGGGTCAACTTCCGCCGATGTCCTTGCGCATGCGCGTGCGCGCCTCCTCGGACATGACCGCGAAATTCGCCCGAGCAAGCGAGTAGGGGGTTCCGGCATCCGTCCAGTCATTGGCGATGACCCTGTGCCGCAGGGTGCCAGCGGACATGTAGTGGGCTTGGACATCGCTTATCTCCAGCTCACCGCGATCGCTCCTCGCCAGTTGCCCGGTAACGGAGAACACATCGGGTGTATACAAGTATACCCCGATTATGGCCAACGAGGACGGCGGCTCCTCCGGCTTCTCCAGCACCTGCGAGATCGCTCCGTCCTCCACCACGGCGACGCCGAACCGGTGCGGATCCGGAACCTCCTTCAGGAAAACCATCGCGCGGGCGGCGGTGTCGGCATCGAAGCTCGCGAACGCGTCACCGAGCGAGCCGAGCAGGATGTTGTCGCCGAGGAAGACACAGAAGTTGTCATCTGCCACGAAATCCCTCGCGAGTTCGAGAGCCTCGGCTATGCCGCCCGCTTGCTTCTGGTACTTGAATGTGAAGTCCACCGACCGGAACTCCGGCTCGTCGGAAAGGACTCGCACGATATCACCGACAGCGTTGCCGCCTAGGGTGACAAGTATCTTGTCTACCCCTTCCCGCATTAGCGACCGGATGGGGTAGTAAATCATCGGTTCGTGTCCGACTGGCAGGAGGTGCTTGTTGGTAACATTGGTCGCCGGAGCCAACCTGCTGCCAGTACCGCCCGCGAGAACAACTCCCTTTGTTATCATGCGCCGTCTCCCTCGTAGGTAGCCTCTATGCCGTTCGCCACTAAACTCTCCAGACCATGTACTATCCCGGTCTTCGGCCGCCAGCGATGCTCCTGCATGGTCGCCGCGCTTACTTGACTCCGCGGAACATCATCTTTCTTCTTGTAGAGATACTCGACCCGGATTTTCCGGGCCGTCAATTCCTCGATCCGATCAAGCACTTTTCTCACGGGGGTCTCAATCCCCGTGCCGACATTAGCCACCCCAACGAGCCCCCGATCGCGCAGGGCTATTTCCAGCGCTGCCACCGCGTCGCCGACCCACAGGAAATCCCTGGTCTGGTTCCCGTCTCCCGGAACGCGAATCACGGGCCTGCCCCTTCGCTTCAGGGCGTCGGAAATGAAGCAGTAGCCTTTCCGGGCCTTCTTCGCCAAGTGCCTGGCGCTGGGGCCGTAAACATACGGGAGGCGAATCGCGGCCCAGCGAAGCCTGCTGGCGGCCGCCAAATAAGTCACTATGCACTCGCAGTTGTGCTTGTGCACCCCGTACAGATTCGCCGGTCTCGACTTCATCGTGTCCTTGGCTGGCATATCGCACTGCCTGCCAAAAAGATAGTCGGCGCTGGAGGCGTAAACGAACTTCTGGACCCCGGCGCCTACGGAGGCTTCGGCGGCGTTCACGAGCGCATCAACATAGCGTCCGAACATGCATGTGTCCCACGCAGGGCTCGCGGGCGACACGTCAGCCAGGTGGCATACGACATCCGCCTGAAAATCACGAAACAGCGACTGCATGTCGGCTCCCGGTTTCGATATGTCCATCTCGTGGAAACATATCTTTTTCGGGTGCCGGCTGGAGAACGAATCTACACCGTGCGACAAATCATCCAGCGCCAGCACCGAGTGCCCGCTGCCCGCCAGCGAGAAACACAGATGCGTCCCGACAAACCCAGCAGCGCCAGTGACGACTACCCTCATGCTCGCACCTCGCAGGCAAACCTGAAGGATCCGTCGCGATCGATGCCCGTCAGCCTGCACGATGTCGCGTCAACATATTCGGACACCGCAGCGAACATCGGGCTTTGCTCGCTGACCGCGAGGCCGCCGTTCGCGATTCGGCGTTTGAGATCCTCGACCAGCACGCCGGGCATAGCCTGGAAAATCGCGGCCAGCGGAATCACCACTTCTTCCTCCCGCGATGGGGGCTCATTGTTCAGGGGCGGCACCTTGCAGAGCCCCGCAGACGACTGCTCACCCTGCCTGACGGTGACTCGCACAAGCCCTGGCGCAAGAGGCGGGATGGCGAATCGAGCAACCCCGCAGGACGCCTCGCCTTTCGAGCAGGCAATAATCCCACTGGTCTGCCCGTCAGCTATCTCGAGGGTGCACGGCCCGAGCCAGCGGCAGGGCACCTCGGCCACCCATTGCGAGGATGTTATCTTTTTGAATGCGGTCGGCACCTCTGCCTCCTAAGTCCAACCTCGTTCTAGCAAATACGCCATCGCCTCGGCCAAAGCCGGCTGATCCCGCCTGCTGCCGATCTCCTCGTGCACCATGCGGAACAGGCTTTTCATGCCGCAGCCGCCGCAGCCGCGGCTTTTCATTTTGGTGCCCAGATACAGCCGCACCAAATCCGGCGCACCTCGCTGTAGCGACGCGAGGAAACTTTGGTCTCTAAGGGACTCCGACACCACCCGGACACTGTTGGCGTCTTTGCGAGCCTGGGCAGTGGTCCTCCCGGGCCTGCGAGGCAGTTTGGACTGCGCCGGCTCCGGCGGGGGGACGGGCGAAGACGAAGGTGATGGGCCGTCGGCAACCTGACGGCGCCTGTGCTCCGGATTCGGCTGCGGTGGCTCTGCGGCCCTGCGGCTTGCCTGCTTGCGCGCATCAGATCGCCTGATCCCTTTGGCAACAGCTCGCCTCATGCCTCGCTATCCTTTCCATCCGACGCGGGCTCCGCGTCGATCATATCCTGTTCGCGCTCGGACCTGAGCAACTGTATCTCCCGTTCGTACTCGTCCGAGACCGATGTGTCGAGTCCCTGCATGGCCGACTTGATCCGGTTCAGCATCTCCGCCCTCATGGGCGCATCCATTTGCGCGGCCTTCATCACCTCATCCAGTCTGCCAACAATGTGCTTCACCGCAATGGAGAACCATAGCTGCTCCGCAGATCGGGCAAACGCGTCATCCTTGTCCTTGTTGTCGGGCAGGGTCCGCAACATGGCGAAGTCGAGTATCCTCGCGCTCTGGATGTTCGATTCGTTGACGGCGACCTTTGAGTCCGTCTCCGCCGCCTTGATGAGGTTCCCGTGCAAGCCCTGTAGAAGTTTGCCGAACTCCTTCATGGCGGTCGCCAAATCAAACGTCCGACCACTCTCCCGCCTCTCCGCAATGTCCCGCTTCATCTCGTACAAGTTACCGATCATCTCTTCAACCACGAGATCCGCGACGGACAACTTATTCATGCCCCGCTCCCTTGCCTGTTTGAACAGATTGGGGCCCTGGGGGACCAGGGGCGTCTCCTCGGTAGGCTTGGATTGCGGTCGCTCCGCGAGCAGTTTGGACCACTGGTTCACGGCGGCGCCCTTGGCATCAACATGTCCATTGAAGTGGACGGCAAGAGTCGTCGGGGTCAAGGGGTGTCCGCCTGAGACCCGTCGATAATCGTCCTGGTGGTCCTGGATCAACTCCTCGTACTGTTGACCATCCAACCAATCCCTGTTCACGGCGAACGACAGCTCGCCGGAACAGAGAAGGCATTCCGGTTTTGGCTTGAGGAAATTGGCGACCATTTCCCGCGCAGCTTGGTCGCTCTCGTTTTTTCCGGGAATCGCATGCTCGTCGCTCATGACCGCCTCCGCACCACGAAATGCTCGCCGAAGTGTCGCGACAGGAGCTCCGTGCTCAGCTCGAATTCCTCCTCCCGGCAGGCGTCGGCATATTTCTCGATCAGGATGGGATAGGAATCGCCCGCAAACCTCGCCGAATGTATGTGGCCCACCACATCCGGGGGGCTGTTTAGCTGGCACAGCGGGCAACCGGGCGCCGGGGTCACGCGCAGGGCGACCGTCGGGTCAAAACCCGTACGCAACTTCAGCGATATGAGCTTCCGGCCATATCTAGTATCTCTCCAGTCCGTCATCGCACCACCTCGGCTAACGCCTCGGCCCCGCGGGACCGTATGAAATCGGCCGGGTCAAGCCCGTCCGGCAATGTTACCAGCGTGGCCTCCACCCCGGCCCGGCGTAGGGCGTCCACGGCGGCCGCTCCGCCATCCTGGCCAGCCTGATCTGGATCCATGACAACCCTTGCGTACTTCGCGTACATCGACAATATGTGCGCACTCTCGTCCGTAAAAGCCGTGCCGGACGCGGCTACGACATTCCTCACCCCGCCCTGATGCGCGGCAATGCAGTCCGTATACCCCTCCACCAGCACCACCGTGCTGGTCTCCAGGATGGCCGTGTGCGCGTGATTGAGACCGTAAACCATAGCCGATTTGTTGTAGAGGAACGTCTTCCGGCTGTTTATGTATTTGGCGGAATCGCCCTCCCGCATCGCCCGACCGCTGAAGGCGACAACCCGGAACTTGCCCCTCTTGTCCGGCCACCTGATCGGGAAAATTATGCGATCTCGCAGGAAGTCCCTGTATGTGCCGTCGTCCGTGCGGCAGATAAGGCTTATCTCGTGAGCCAGCCTGATCTTGTGAGCGGCGTCGGGCGTCGTGCACAGAGCCCTCCTGATCGCGTCATCTCGCGGGGCGTAGCCTAGGCCGAACGCCCGTATTGTCGCGTCCGAGAAGCCCCGGCCGCGGAGATACGCCATCGCGTCCTGATTCCTGCGAAGGTTTTGGGCGTAGATGTCCGCCGCCCTCTGCATGAACTCGTACGCGCAGCGATAATCCTTAGCGGCTCCCATGCTGGATTCTATCGCCGGCTCCGCGTGTCCGGGAGCCACTATATGGCGGGACCCGGGAGATCGTCTGGGACAGTGTAGCCGGGCTCCACGTTATCCATCTCGGGATGCGCCACCAAGGTCGGATCGAGCTTCGCCGGGGGCAGGTCGGAGGCCCGCAACTCCGGTTCCGGGTCGATCGCGGCCGCGGCTTCTCGTGCTATCCCGTCGAAGTCTATGGAAGACTCGGGCACCAGCGGCCTCGCAGCGTCGTTGCCGCTGTTGGCGATTCGCCGATCTGAAGCGCCCCCTGCAACCTCGCCGTGCGTCCGGGACGCTGCGGCTACAGCGGCCTCGGCGCCAGGGTGCTGCGAGAGCAGTAGCTTCGCCCGGCGGCGGCCCAGGCTCCGGCGGAGCTCCGACACCGCGGTATCCAGATCGCCCTGAGCCCGCTCCAGACACTCCTCGAAGAGCCTCGCTCCGGTGTCATCGTCCGCCCCGAAGCCCAGGTTCGCTCGTCGTACCATGTCCCCGATATCGTCCGGGCAATCGGCCTCGAACGCGGCTACCCTCTTCTCGCCGAACAGCGACAGGAGGTTGGACCGGATACCGTCTTGTGGGACGCCTCGGGCGGCGGCGGCTTCCGCCGCCGACCGCAAGTCGTCGTCCAAATGCCCGATCGCACGTGGCTTGTCCGCGTCCGGCATCGTCCGCGGCAACTGCCGCCCGGTGTCTATGCGACGGGTCTCGGTTTCGGTCGGGCGGCTCATGATGCTGGCGTATTGCGAGGGGTCGTCACCGCGCGCCTCCATGATGCGCTCTGCGCGCCGCTCGCCGTGCCTCGCCACTAGCGTCTCGCGAACCTTGCTCATGGTGTCGCAGGCTTCCTGCTCCCGCTCGACGGAGGCCTGTCCCCTCGCGGCCGACTCCACCAACTGCGAGACAAGGGAGCGGTTGCTGCGGAACCAAGCCTTGGCTCGCTGGGCGCCGAGTTTGGACATCGCGCCGCCCCGCAGCTCGGCGAACGTCGCCTCGGGGGTCCGGGCCAGCTTCTCTCGCACAAACGACTCCACCTCTGCGTCGTGCTGGGGCTGGGGCCTGCTGGACGCCTCGACGGCGCCTGGCATCCTGGGTCTGCCGGTGTCCCCCTTGGGGGTCCGCGGGCGGCCTATGTCCGTCAGGAACGCCGACACGATACGGTCGTACTCCTTCGGATCGATCGCCTTGGACTCACCGACATCGACCGCCTTTTGAGCCTGGGACACTTGGCGGTCTGCCGCCTCCGACACCCTCGCAAACTTGTTCAGCACCCTGCGGGCCTGTCTGGCGCTCTTAACGGTCGGATCGGTGTCCAGGGACAGGTTGTACCTCATGCAGAAACCACCCCTGTTCAGTGTGCAGTCCCCGCACCGACTGGCCGGCTTGATGGCCTCAAGCGCCATCTGGCCTATCTTCTTCTGCCCGCCCAGCATCTCGTCCATCTCGATATCGTCCTGGAAATCGGACGCGTCCACATACAGAAAGCCTAGCCTCCCGTACTTGGACATCACCTCGCCGCCGCGGGCTGCCCAGAACGCCTCGACCCGAGCCGCGGGATGCATCAGACGAAGAAGCCCCTCGATCTGCTTCGGACTTTGTCCGGCGTACAGCCTTCCGGTCACGAACCTCGCGATCTCCTCGTCAACCGCGCCCCAGCGAGCCTGCTCCTCGGACTCCATCTCCGCCGCGAGGGTCGCGAGATCGTCGGATACATCCCGCCCCTCCGCGGCCACGCGCCTAACATCGCGCCGCAGCTCGTCCTCCAGCGCCTCCGGATCGAGCGGATCGGCAGACGCCATGCGCACAGTGTCCCCGTCACCCTGTTCGGACATCAGATCCTTCAACTCATCCTCGGACAACGAGCCGAGCAAATCCGCCTCCCACTCGGCTGATTTCCGCGACCCCGAGGACTCGCCAAGCACCCCGCTCAATCCGCTGTCGAAAACACCGTCCTCTGCCATAGCGACCACCTCACTAATGCACGTGCACAACCCTATAGCCTTGACGACGAGCCGCGTGTATCGCGTCCATGACATCGTCGGCCGTCGGATTCTCCAAGTGTATGCCCGCGGCGCCCCGGTCGTGACTGACGCGGAACTCCGGCACCCAACCGCGCTCCCGACCCAGCACGGATTCGATGGTATCCCAAGCCGCCGTCCGAACTTCCGGCTTCTTGGACGCGGTCTTCCCGACCTCCGCGCGGCTCACCAAGTCACCATCAGCAGCCCACAACTCACCAGTAACGGTGTCTTGGTACATGTCCCTTGAGACCGCGCTGAACCTGCCCGCCCGGCGAAGAGCCCTGGCGGCGATTCGGCTCATCTCCCCTTGAGCCACTATGCGATCCATCTCCTCGCGGTGGGTAACGGCCGCGAGATCGGTAACATCGAGCTCCCCCAAAAACCCCAGGGCGTCGCCTCGCATCGAGCCGCTCGCGGCCTGCTCGCCCTCGACCTCGTCCGGCAAGCCGATAAGGCTGAAGTCAATCGATTCGGCCGCTTGGTTGTCCCTCATGCCGGCCGCCGATGCGGTAGTCTGCTGCTTCGGCTCCAACCCCTGCGGAGTGGGGTGCTTCTGCGTCCTGCCTGCCGAGTCCTCGACCTCGACCACCCCCTCGTTCGTTTGGTCCTCGACCACTTGGAGTTCTTCGCCATCATCGTCAACGACCCAGTCGCCCTCCTCGAACGGTTCGGTCGCGGCCGTCTGGGCGAGGCCGGGGCCCTCGTCGGCGTTGTACGGCTTCTCCTGGTGCCACCTATCCGGCCGCATGCCGACGGCCGCCTCCTCTTCGAGCAGCCCGTCGTCGTCCCCGGCGAACTTGTCGCTGTTCTTCTCTCCGGCGCCGTCGTTGAATGTGCCGGGGCTCTGCTCCATCCGCTCAATGCGGTGGTAACCCGTCGATCCGCCCGCCTCCCGGCTGCTGGCCTCTTTTGCGATGCCTTCCTCGTCAACGCCCACGAGCCGCACCACCGTGCCTTCCTTCAGCTCCCAGAAGCTCTTGGTCTCGGCATCCTGATATAGGTTTCTGTTGCCTCGACCGGCCAGTCGCACCGTGAGGAATCTCCCTGCGCGGCGGAGAAGTCGCGCCTCGTGCGGGGTCAGGGCGCCCTTATCGAGCATCTCTTTCACGGCCTCGGGCGGTAGCATCACTCTTCCTCCTTCACGAACACCTGGCCAGCGAAGTCCATCTCGTCGCACGCCTGCTTCTCTGGCACGATCCACATGCCCGGGGCGCCTTTCCGTGAGGCGGCGATGTTCCGCTTGCTGAGCGGGACATGCTCACCGTGCGTCTTGGCGCCGGGCACCTCCTCCGGCTTGATGAGGCGCATGGTCTCCGAGCCCTGTCCGTCACTGGCCGACCTGTCGAAGACGACTTTGTCGCCAACGACCTTCCAGTTCTCGTCGGTCACCTTCGGCACGACGGGCCTCTCGACCATCCCGTCCGCGCTGGAGAAATGGCCGCCGTAGCCAGGGGTCGGGGGGCCGTGGAACTCGTCTGGGCCGCCGCCGCCAAGGAGCGCGGCCACTTCCTCTTCCCCGAGCTCCTCGACGAGGAGTTCATCCAGAAAGCTCTTGTCGTCGTCAACCCTGTTTCCGCTCACTATTCACCCCCCACCTCGAAAGTGGCCACCATGGCGCGGTCGTTGGACTGGGAGAACGCAAACTCGGTGAACTTCAGCGTCCTCGCCGCCGTCTCCGGGCTCATGCCGCCGAAGTATTCGCCAGCATTGCGGCCGACGAAATCCAACACGTATTCGGCGACGGCGTCGGGCAACCCGTCAAAATCTATTCCCAGCTTGACCAGCGCATCGCCCGGTTTGATGGGGAGCATGTCGGCGAAGCTGACCGGAAACTTGAGAGCCACCTTCCCGGTGAACCTGTCGCCACCGATGGGCTTCTGCGTCGCGAGGATCGCATCCATCTCGATGTCCTCCACGGCCACCTTCTGCACAGTCTCCTCGCCGGGGGCTCCGAGGTCGGAATCCAAATCTCCGCCCAAATCGCCGGCGGGCGGAGCATCCAGGACGGCCTCCTCCGCGGACTCTACCTCTATACCCTCGTCAACGCCGTCGGGCGGGGACTCCGCGTCCGGGCGCAGCTCCCCGACTTCCGCGTCCGGCTCTACCGCGATCGTGCCGTCGCCTCGGCGGCGGATGACCGGCTTGTCTATGTACTCGAAATCCCGGAGTTCGCCGGCAACACTGCGGACCTTGGCCACGAAGGAGTCGGCGAACTGCTCGATGGCGTCGGGCGTGGCCTCGAACATGAACGAGGTGGTGTCACCCTGCTGGAGCACCTCGACGGTGTCGTTGACGATGGTCGCCACGTCGAAGCCGGCGATGACGGCGTTCAGTATGGCGTTGGGCAGGTTGTCCCCATCCAGCACGTTCTGCCTTATGGCCGTTTTGTTCTGGCCCATGTGGTCCCTCCTAGTTATTCACCACCGCCCCTTCTCGACGCGGCTTCTTCGCCTGGATGTCGAGAAGGCTGTTGTGGGCGATGAGGTCGCTCACGACCTCGACATACCTCCGCAGCTCCTCCCTCTGGCCCGCGGCGAACGGGGTGCGGATAATTCTCCTGAGGTGCCTGTGGCCGAGCGTGATCCTGCTGCTTACCGCCGCCTGCGTGATCCTCAGTTCGTTAGCCACGATGTCCTGACTATGGTGCCGCAGGTAGAGCATGATGGCCTTCACCTGTCTGTCCGTGATCCACCTCTCAAGCACCTCCTGCATCCGTTGGAGGTCGATGGAACGGTTCCGCAGCCACATCCTCACGCGGAATATGGCCCGCTTCTTGTAGTAGGCGACCATCTCCTGGCTGACATTCAGCATGCGCGCGATCTCCCGCTGCCGCTTGTTCTGGAAGAAGCTCAGCAGGACGACTTCCCTCTCCAGCTTCGGCAGAAGATTCCTCACGATGTAGGTCACATGCTGGAACTTCTCCCATTCGGACTGCTCGAAGTCCTCCACGGTGCGGCTCTCCAGCCGGTGCGGCATGTTGTCCGTGGTGTAGAACTTCTCTATCCAATGGCTGAAATCGCGTTCATGATACGCCATTTTGCCCCTCCGTGTCCTCCGCGCCCTCGGTGCCCTCCGTACTATCGACCTTTTCCGAACGGGGCTCACTCAAGCAGGACTGGCAAAGATATTGCCCGTCACGGAGCGTGCATACGCCCTCTTTGCGGCAGGACGCACACTTGCAGTTCGCCGTGACACTGGAAACCGGAGCCGGCGTCCCGACCTTTTCAAAGCCCATCACTACCTCCATGCCGCGCTATACGACACTGTCCACCCCCAGCGACAGGCACACACTGTGCCCCACGCCAGGTGGGCGCAGCCAGACTCACTCGGCCAAGAAATGACAAAACGATATTAGGTCCCCTCCCATCGGCACGACTCCGGGTCTACCGCCGGCTGAAAACAGAACAGCCTAGGCCTGCGGTAACTGGCCTCGGTCCGCCCTTGAGACACAAAGGCCACCACGGTTCCGACAATCTGGCGGCGGTTCTTCCACGCGTAGTGCCGCTGATCGACTGTCATGCCGTCCAGAGAGGCCACGCGCCGCAGCTCCCCGCCAGGAAAATGCTGGCCGACCACCAGGCTCCCGGCCATCCCGAGGAACTTGCCGCGGCCCTCGGACACGGCCATAACGACCGCGTTGTGCGTCTCCGTCCGCCTGTGCACGAGCCAATCCTTCGTGCTGCCGCTCGGATATGGCGACGCGATCCGCTTCAGCGATATGCCCTCGACTGACTTGTCCTGGAGTAGCTCAAGGCCGAGGCCGAGGCCGTCATCGCCGGACTTCGACTCGGGAACGAACGCGCCGGGGCCGTTCGGCAACACGCTCTCCAGGAGCCGCCGCCTCTCGGAGAGCGGCCAACTGTCGATCCTGTCGCGGCCGAACTCCAGCACATCGGACACCGCCAATCCGGGCGGATCGCCAGGTAGGCCGGGGAGCTTCTCGGCCGGACAGGACAATCGCCGCAGAAGGGACTGCCAACCAGCTCCGCAGGTCAACTTGCCGTCCAATAGCGTCCCGCAGGGGAATCCGGCGGCGGTGAGCTCCTCCGCCACGGCCGGGCTCCGATCCGGTATATTGATATACTCCGGCCTGGACGCACTGCCCGGCGTCTTGCCGGCGAACACCCAGCCGGACTCCGTCAGCATCGCCTGGCACCGCACGCCGTCGTACTCCGGCTCCACCCAGAAACCCGCGGACACGTGGGTGTAGATGGCCTCGCCAACACCTCGACCGGCGGGGACAACAAGCCTGGAGGCCGTGGGCAGCTCGGCAAAGTCAATCGCCACGCACCACCCCCGGCGCGCCGAGGTTGAGAGCGGCGCAGATCGCCCGCACGCCCTCCTCCCCGGCGAAATAGTCGCGGTACTCCTGCGGTAGGAATCCGACGGTGCGATCCCAGAGCAGCTCCGTTATGTTCCACGCGGTGCCGCACCCGGCGCACACGAAACCGCGTATCGGCGTACTGCGGGCCCCGTCCGACGTCGGAAACATCTTCTTCTGCCCGCAGCACTTCTCCGACGCTAGGCGAAGGAGCTCGGCAGCGTTCCCGGCATCGACGAAGCGGCTTGGGATATCGTGTATGATGTCCTGCGCTCGCATGCCACCCCCAACAACGACGATTCGATTCGCGTCCTGGCGCTTCCGGCCATGACCGGCCAGTGCATTATCTCCAGGACCGCGGTGAACAACCCCCTGTATGTGTCGTACACCTTCCCCTCGACAGCCAGCTCGTCCCGCAACACCGCGACGGCAAAACTGCTCGCCTCCGGGTCGAACTCGGCCGGGAGCCGCCCCAGGAACGCGTCGCACATCTTGAAGCCAGCGTGTGCGAGGCCCCTGCGCCGATCCTCCAGGACGCGGAACAGCCCGCCGATGTCCGTCGAGTGGATGTCGGCGCCGGGCGGAGGGGGCGGCGCGCGCCTGGGGCTCCACGCCGTGCGCCACAGCAGCAAATCCGCCTCCGGCTCGCCGCTCGGGCCGATTCCGGCGACCGACTCGGCCCACCCCCCGAGCATCGCCTTCTTCTCCTCGAACCCCGACCTCCTGTGGTCGCAAATCGAGGCGAACACCTGCGCCGCCCTGTCGGCTGTAATCTCGCCGCGCAGCGCCAGTCCGACCACGGCCGCAAACGGGTCGGCGGGCGGGGAGGACTCGATCCAGGCCGCCATGTCGTCGAGCGCGCCCTTCCATCCCCGCTCGAACCAGGCGGCGGCGCAAGCAGGGGCATCCGCCCGCAGGCAGAACCTGAAGGTGTCCCGCCCCCAGGGCACCCGATCAATCGTCGTAACTGACTCCGCCACTGCCCGCCTCCTTGACGCCATGCTCCAGCACCACGCCCAAGTCAATGCACTGATCCCAGTCCACCCGCACCAGCCGTGCGCATGTGGTGCACACGAACGCCAGGCGGTATGTCAGCGGATCGGACGCCTCCAAGACATGGTGCTGGCGATCCTTGTGATCCCGGAGCGCACGCTGGTAGTTGAACAAATCCGTCGTGACCTCTTCGATCCTGTCACCCCTATGCAGCGTGCCGCATGTCACAACCCGGCCGCACTCGTCGATGTCGCCGACCTCCTCCCCTTCGCCGGCCGCCCCGACCACCTCCAGGATGGGCGTCCTGACCCAGATCAAGGGACGGCCGGGGGCGGCGACGCCCAGCGCGGCCCAGTGCAACCTCTTCAAGTCGTCGCACGGGGAAAAGCGGTAGCCTAGCGCCTCGTACTCCGAGACGGTGGCCAAGTACTCGTCCCTGTTCTCCGCAGTCACCACCACGGCTCCGTGCGGTATGCTCTTCGGATTAGGCACCCGTCCCCTCCTTCCTCGCCCGTTCCCTGACCCTCTGGAAAAGCGGGCGGGAGCGGCCGATGACCCGGCCCTTGAACTTCGGGATGCGGCCCTCAGCTACGCATTGCCCGGCTCTCTCCCTGATCTTCTCGACCGTCCTCTGCGCCTCGTGGTAGCTGAAGTTGTTCAGCTCTATCGCCCGGTGCATCCGCACGGCCTCGGTGACGCAGATGTAGTAGAGCTCGTGCCGCACCGCGT
>Ga0180433_10006399_pt1 | contig 15437 bp, 12 predicted proteins | sample SS_ome_8_FD_132980 | JGI IMG/M metagenome (GOLD analysis project Ga0180433, IMG submission 132980) | Hypersaline lake sediment archaeal communities from the Salton Sea, California, USA - SS_1_D_1 metaG | ecosystem: Environmental > Aquatic > Non-marine Saline and Alkaline > Hypersaline >... | reverse complement strand
TCGCAAAGTGAAATCTTTATTTAAATCCTGATCTGTGCTACCTTTTCAAGCAGGTTGTTCGAGTGAAATAAAACAAGTTTTAAACAAAAGCGTTGGAGAAAAAACATGTCCGTTATGCGTGAAGTCATAGCTGTTTTTGAAGGGATCTGGAAAGAATTTACGGGGTCGATAAAAAGAAAAGTTAGCAAACAAAAAAACGATAGGTCTACTCAGGTTTTTCTTTTGGTTTTGTTGCTTGCGGCGGTTGGTTATGGTGGATTTCGGGTCTACAAATGGAGAATAGAACAGCGTGAATCGAAAGCGCATACTATGTTTGGAGAATCAATTCAGCTGTACACGAAGGCGCAAGCAGGAGATGAGCAGTGGGACGATGTTGTCGGTGCTTTTTCTTTAGGGTATGAGCAAAATAGTTCTTCACAAATTGCTCCGTTTTTCAGATTGTTTCAAGCTGACGCTCTGATACAAGCAGGTAAAAAAGAAAAAGGTCTCGAGTTAATGGATTCTGCAATTTCTGAGTTGCCAAAAAACAGTCCGTTTGCTGATTTGTACTCCATAAAGCGTGCGTTGATCAATCTTGATTCGGAAGATGAAGCAATCAAATCAAAATCTCTTGAAGCATTAGAAAAAATTTCTGCTGATTCATGCCCAGGTCAGGCTCTTGCTCTTTATTATTTGGGCTCTTACTATTGGCAACAGGGTGATACTAAAAAAGCGCAAGAATTATGGGCGAAGTTGCCGAAGGCGCAGGAGGATAAATATGGAGCGTTGGCATCAGTTAGAAATATGGTAGCCAATAGGTTGGGCTCTTAGGTCTTTAGAGAGAATAAAAAATAATGAATAAAAAAGTTAGAGTCCGGTTTGCGCCATCGCCAACCGGATATTTACACATCGGTTCTTTGCGTGTTGCAATTTTTAATTGGTTATTTGCTCGTCACAATGGTGGAAAATATCTTTTGCGTATAGAAGATACAGATCTTGAACGTTCCAAAAAAGAATATAGAGATTCAATTTTACGAGCGCTTTCTTGGTGTGGCTTGAGTCATGACGAGGATGTTGTGATTCAATCTCAGCGAGCAGATCAGCATAAAAAATTTGTTGAGCAATTGTTACAAAATGGCAAAGCATACAAATGTTATTGTAGCCCAGAAGAAATTGCGCAACGGCAAAAGCAGAAAGGCGAGCATAATGATTTATTTAGTATGTACGATGGTCATTGCCTTTCTCGTGAGTCAAGTTCTCCTGATAAATCCCATTCGTCAGGCTCAGGGCAGGCTTTTGTTGTTCGTTTTAAGGTTCCGCGAGAAGAAAAAACAATTACGTTTACTGATTTAATTCGCGGGCCAATTTCTTTTGATGTAGATCAGTTTGATGATTTTATTATTTCTCGATCCGATGGCTCTCCTGTGTATAATTTGGTTGTTGTTGTCGATGATGCGCAGATGGGTGTCAGCCATGTTATTCGTGGAGAGGATCATATTTCTAATACTCCAAAACAGATTATGCTTTACAAAGCTTGTGGGCTGTCAGTTCCAGAGTTTGCGCATTTGCCGCTTATTTTGGGGCCAAGTGGTGATAAATTAAGCAAGCGGGATGCGGCAACCAATGTGCTGGATTATCAAGCAAATGGTTATTTGCCAGAAGCGTTGGTTAATTATTTAGTTCGCCTTGGATGGTCGCATGGAGATCAAGAAATCTTTAGTAAAGAAGAAATGATTGAGTTTTTTTCTTTAGATCAAGTTGGCAAAGCGGGTGCAATTTTTGATTCTGTAAAACTTGATTGGCTTAATGGAATGTACATTAGACAGTTGGATGCAAAAAGTTTATTGCAGCGGATGCAAGATGATGTTGATGCAAATATTCTGACAGAACTAAGTTCTTGGACTGAGCAACAGGTTTTAGATTTGATTGATTTGTACAAAGATCGCGTCAAAACACTTGGGCAGTTGAAAGAACAGCTTGTGCTTTTGTACAACGGATGTGCAGAGTACGATAAAGCGGCGATGGAAAAATGGATAAAGCCGGAGACAAAGCAATTTTTACAAAAGCTTTTCGATTTGCTTGAAACAATCGAGCCCTTTCAAAAAGAAAATCTATCTTCAGCTGTTAAAGCGCTATGTTCAGAGTTAAACATCAAATTGGTTGCTTTGGCGCAGCCGATTCGTATAGCATTAACAGGGACAAGTGCGAGTCCCGGGGTCTTTGCGTTGCTAGAACTTGTTGGCAGGCAAGAAAGTATCGATCGGGTTACAAAACTAATCAAGCAGCTCAATTAAAAAATACCGCCTTGTGTAGAAAAAAGTAGGGTAAAGGACAATGCAAGGGGGGTCCTATGAAGATTGCTGCGCTATTTCCCGGTTACGGGAGTCAGTTTGTTGGTATGGGCAAGAGTCTGTACGATGAATCACGTCTTATTCAAGAATATTTTGAGCTTGCTTCTGAGTGTCTAAAAATTAATTTTGTGCAACTTTGTTTTGCATCTTCTGATGTAGAACTTTCACGTATGGAAAATGCGTATGTTGCGCTTTTTTTAATTAGTTCTTCTATTTTCGATTTAATTAAGTCTGAGGGTGTTGAAGTTGATACCGTCGCAGGATACAACATTGGTCAGTATGCGGCAATGCATGCAGCAGGAAGTTTGAGTTTGCCAGATGGTTTATATTTGTTGAACAAATATGTTGGCATGTACAAAGAGTTGCTAGAAAATAGTTCTGTTTCTTTTTATAGAGTTTCAGGCTTGGATGCAAAACAACTGCAACGTTTGTGCGATGAGGTGAGTGCAGAAGATTCATTTGTTGCGATTGTATTGTTTGAGTCTGAAAAAGAGCAAGTTATTGCTGGACATGCAAAGGCAGTTTCTGAGGTTTTGCCAAAAATTATTGATTTAGAAGGAATAACAGAGCTGATTGGGCCAGAGGTTGGGCTGCATTCTTCTATAAAACAGGATGTAGAGAAAACATTTAAAATGTATTTGCAAAAAGTAGATTTTAAAGATGCGACGACAGAAGTTTTATGTAACGTAACCGGAAAAAAGACACGAATAGGAAAAGAGTTGCAGGGGTGTGCGGTTGATTGGATTACAAATCCGGTTATTTGGACAAATGTTTTGGACCAGCTAGGCGAGTATGATTTGTTTATTCAGATTGGACCAGGAACACTGTTGCGTGATATGCTAAAAAAACGTTTTCCAGAAAAAGAGGTTGTGGCGATCAACACAAGAGAAGACATCGAAAACCTGAAAAAAATTCTTAAAATAGAGCCAAAGGCTGTGGAGAAATAAACAATGGCAGAGTTTGACCGTGCAGATACATTTGCAAAAGTGGCTGATATCATTTCTAACAAACTGAGTGTCGAAAAGCATCTGGTTTCAGAGGCTGCAACGTTGCAAGATCTCGGAGCAGATTCTTTAAGCACCTTTGAAGTTATTTTAAAATTTCAGGATGTGTTTGGTATAGAAATTGATGATGATACAGCAGACAATCTTTCTTCTGTTGGGCAGGCAGTCAATTACATCCACTCGCGAAGGACCAAGTAAAGGGCTGCTATGCAAAAAAAATCAAAAGAGCAACTCTCTAAGCAAGAAATTTTAGATTTTTTGCGCAAAAACAAATCTTTTTTCAAGAAGCAATTTGATGTTGATGCTATTATGCTGTTTGGTTCGTATGCTCGTGATGAAGCTACAAAAGAAAGTGATGTTGATATTTTGATTGATTCTCACAATAAAAGTTACGACAGTCTTTTTTCCATGAAAGAACTTCTAGAAAAACAGTTTCAGAAAAAAGTAGATATTTTTTACAAGGATTCTGTTCGTCGTTTCATCATGAGACTCATAAAAGAGGAGCTGATATATGCCTGATCGGCTTTCAGAGTTTTTTGTGGTGGATATTTTGGTTGCTATAGATAAAATTTTGCGTGGGACTGCTGGACTTACATTTGAGCAGTTTGTTTCTAGTGAAAAAGAAGTGGATGCAGTCTTGAGAAATCTTGAAATCATTGGAGAAGCAACGGGCCAACTTCTAAAAGTTGATGATTTTTTAGATAAAGATAATGAAGATTGGCGTAAGATTGTAAATCTCAGAAATGTTATCATCCACTTTAAAATGCTGCTCCCCCTTTAACCCATACACCATACTGAGCCATAGTATTTTTATCCGGAGCAGGGTAGTAGGGATAGTCATTAGGCCGTACCCCTTCAAATTCAATCTGGAAACCGACACCGATAAATGGAATAGCCTTTTGGTACAAATCCTTATCCCAAGCATAAGAAAAATGTGTAAATAATTTGTGTGTGATTGATGTTGGTGCTGCGGCGGAACACAAATCAAGATCATTAGCTGAAATAAATGTTTGGGTGGTGTCAGCATTATTTTGTTGGTTTTGGGTTGTTAGTACGTTGCCAAAAACCGTTGCATTGCTTTGTGTGTTATTTGCGCCAGCGCCGGCAACGTCTTGAATTCCTTTGAGTGCATATTTATTTTCTGCAATGGTACCACACAATTGAATTTTTTCTTTTGTTCTAATCCAACCGTTATAACCTAAGTCAACGGTCCATCTGGTGTCATTATACGTTGCCATGATGGTTAAATCTGTTTTAAATGAATTCCAAACTTTGCAAGGAAGGGTCGTTTTGTTGATTGCTGGAATGAGTGTGCCTGTATAATTTCCTGTTTCATCAAATTCTTTTAGTAAAACAAACCTGCTTGCAAATTTGGTTACTAAACTTCTTGGGCATGAGCAGTTACGTGGAGATTTAAAATCAAAGGTTCTGCATTGCCGTGCTTTAAACAATCGAGTAAAGTTGGTTTCTACGTTCAGCATAACTTGGCGAGTGACATCACCTTCCCATAATAAAATTCCGCCATTAAATCCGACGCCAAATTCCCAGTGGTGTCCGTTGCCAACAACCGGCTCGAACATGTACACGCCGTTTGGCCGTGAACCTGCAGGACCAGCTGCTTGCAAATTAAAGCCGAGATGCCCGCGTTTTCTACGGATAAAATTCCAACCGGCAGCAAACCAAATATCGGAGACGCCGGTTTTTTGTACACATCCAATTTTTCCAAATTTAATTCCTTCTTTGACATCTCCCCATGTCAAATCGCCGCCAAAATATTTCTCTGGGCTTGCAGCCGGTGCGGCAAGTTCTCCTGTGGCCATGTATTTTTCTGGGTATGGCGTGTTGTTTCCTTCAAACAATCTGTTTTCTTGCAGACAGATCCAATGTTTTGTCCAGACTGCAGGTATACTTGCTTGCATGTACAGGCCGGGGTACAGACCATCAAGGCCAACGTACAAATTAAAATCCATCACAAAGTTACGTGCTTCGGGGCAAAGTTTAAGGGTCCCTTGATACTCTGGCGACAAACCAAAATAGTCTGCAAGAACGTCTGTGTTTTCTCTTGTGCTTACTTTGCTTCCGGAAAATTTTATTTCATTGGTTCCAAAAAAATATTCTGCAACGCGACGAGTTTTAAATGCGCGCAAATATTCAGCGGTGGCAGAAAAAACACCGTAGTATGTTTCGCCTTTTGTTTTGTTCATGTATGGAGTTTGTCCAACTAAACGACGTGCGCTGTTTGTGGTTTGTGAACGTGGACTAAAATAAGTTTTACCAAACAGGTCTTGTTGTGCGTAGCTTTGCAAAGAGATGAAAACAATGCATGGAATAAGTTTCTTGAAATTTTTTTTCTTCATCTGTCCCCCCTTGTGAAGAAAGTGTTGTCCCCAGGTTTGCAATCAGCATACTTTTTTACTTTAACAGAGAGCAAGAGTTAAAAAAAAAGGCCCGGATTTCTCCAGGCCTTAAAAAAAACTAAACTAGTTTTTTATTTATTTATTCAAATTCAATACCACCTTTCACCCAGATACCCCATTGTGACAAGGTGCTATAACTTTCACACATTTTACCAGCAAATTCTATTTCGCCACCAACACCCAAAAATGGAATGTTGCCGCTTTCACGTTCTGTCCATGCGTAGTTCAAGTGGCCAAATATTTTGTGTGAGATTGCGCTTGGTGTGTTGCAGGTTTCCAGATCATCGGAAGAAAGCAGAACTGGTTGGTAAGAGGTAGATTGGAAAGAACTAGTGGTGTAATCGTCAATGTTTTCGGGAACTTCGGAGTAATAGGCGTGGTCTGCGTTATCAATGCTTTTGTTAAAAGTGTGAAGAATATTCCATTTTGTTTCGATTGGGGTATTTGTTCCTGCATTAATGGTTGCTTTGCTTTCTGTTGCTGAGACAGGAGCTGGATCACCATTGCTTTGTCTGAATCCAATTATGAATGCATCACCTTTGAGTGCGTATTTATCTTTTTTAAGTGTGCAGCCGGGACAGAATTTCTCTCCGGTGCGTCCCCAGAAGTTATAACCTAAGTCAAATGCGAAGTTACTGTGCTCGTACTTCATGGTCACTGCAAATTCTCCCTGCACGTCTATTGTTACATCTGTGCAGCAGGTTGTTTTGTCAATCAAGTGAAATAGTCTACCGTTGTATTGATGGTTTGGTGCCGTGTATACCGCAGGATCTTCGCTTGTCAGGACATAAAGATTTTCAGAAGGGGACTTCATTTCTTGAATCAGCATGTAGCGGCTGTTTGGATTATTTTTTAGATCAAATGATCTCCACTGTGTTGCTTTAAACAGGTGTGCTAGACGTGCATCAAAATACAAAGATATTGCACGCTCTTCTGTGTTGTCTTCCCACAATCTCATGTAGCCGTTGCTGCCAATGCCGAGCTCGAAGTGGCCGCCGTTTCCTGCAATTGGCTCAAACAGATATTCTCCACATGGTACGTTACCAGTTGGTATGCCAATAAAGCCCATCAGCGCACATTGGTAATCGTCGCCACGCATTAGGTTGCAACCAAGAGCGATGCGTATATCTGCTAAACGCAGCACAGAACGTTTGCGAGTGCTGATTTTGCCATACTGCAGTGGTTCTACCAAGTCTCCCCACATGTAGGTGCCTGACATTGCAGCGGTAAAATCTGCAGCCAAGCTATTTCTGCCGATTTCTTTTTCACCCATGTAACCAGGATCAAAACCAAGAACACCCGATTCGGTTCCACAGTCAGTGAATGTTTCACACATATTCATGGCGCGACTTGCATAAACAACTGGTGCGGTAATGTCTAAGAACATTCCTTCACGGAAACCGTCCATGGCAAGGTGTACATTCAAATCGGTAATAAAGTTATAGGCGCGTGGTGCAAAGCGGACAATGCTCTGAAAATCGGTAGGCAGTCCAAAATAATCTGCAAGCCATTCATGTTCTGTGCGAGCTTCGTAATTTGGATATCCTTTGCGGCTACCAGAAATAAGTAGCCTTCCGCATTCTTGTAAGTCATCACCAAAGAAATATTTTGCAACGCGCAGAGGTTTTAAAGAACGAGTATATTCTGGAGTTATAGCAAATGCTGCTGACCATTTATCTTTTTCATACTCATAAGCCATTGGCTGCCAGCCAACGGTTGTGCGCGCTAAATTCCAGTGTTGTGGGCGAACAGTGAAAAATGGTCTGCCTGTGGAGCAGCAGTCTTGACATGCGGTGTCCCACTCCATTTCACAAAATTTTTCGCAACAGCCAATTGGGCAGCAAGAAGAAATTATTGTGTTGGAATAAACGAGTAAAATAAGTGGGAATAAAATTTTAAAGAAACGCTTCATGGAAAAAGACTCCTTTTTTTAAGAGGCGGTGAAACTGTTTTTTGTTTTTTTACCGGATAAAAACTGTTGATAGTTTTTGGTATAGCTTCTCCTTTTTTGTAGATCTACAAATATTCGCAACAGGTTTTCAAATGTTATCTCTTGTTGTCTGCCGTTTACTCTAAAACAAATCTGTTTGGATTTCAACTAAAAAGACCCGGGGGCAAGCCCCGAGCCTTTTGTACTAGTTTCGTTTCGCTTTCGCGTATCGTTTTTTAAAGATACAAATTAGTCGAAAGCAAGTCCGCCTTTAAGCCAGATTCCCCACTGGGAAAGTGTGCTGTAGTTTCCACAGGTTTTGCCTGCAAATTCAGCTTCACCACCAAGTCCCAAGAACGGAATCCACTCTTCTTGCTCCATGTCATCTTTCCATGCATAGCCGAAGTGTGCGAACACTTTGTGTGAAAGTGCACTTGGTGTTTTGCAGGTGTCAAGGTCATCGCAAGAAAGGAACACAGGGTCAACAGATGAGCTTGTTTGTCCGTTAACAGTTCCTGCTGCGCCAGCTTGGCCAGGTGCCCACATGATTGCATTGGTTACAACGTTTCCAGCTGCTGTTGAGTATGCCAATTTAGGGTTGTCAATTGCGCCGTTGTATCTGTCAGCAACAACATAGTCTGTACCATGCACAGTGTTTGTGCCTTGATGGATGTTTGCATCTTTTTCTGAAGCTGCAAGTGCGATCGCGGTGTCAGCAAGTGTTGCTGAATCGGAAGCGCCGAATCCGTAGATGAATGCATCACCTTTTAGAGCATATTTGTTTTTTGTGATTGAGCAGCCGTTGCAGACTTTTTCACCGGTGCGGCCCCAAATATTGTAACCAAGATCGAAGCTCCAGTTGCCGTTGTTCCAGGTCAACTTAAGAGTTGCTTCACCTTGCACTGCAACGCTGACATCTGTGCAGCAAGTTGTAAGGTTTGCAAGTGGCATCAGTTTGCCTTCTGCGCCTGCGTACTGGTAGGTTGAAGCAGGTTGGTCTGCTTCAGCTTCACCAACATACAGATTTTCTACGTCTGTGTTCATTTCTTGTACAAGCATGTATCTGCTGTTTGGTTTGTTTTTCAATTCAAATGTGCGCCATAGTTTACGTTTGAACAAGTGAGCAACGTTTGCATCCAGGTAAATCCAGAATGAGCTTTCTTCATCATCACTGGTCCAGAGACGCGCGCTGGAGGTTAAACCACCACCAAGCTCGAAGTGTCCACCGTTACCAACAACTGGTGCGAAGAAATAATCGCAGCAGCGTTTACCACCGGTTGGGAATCCTGCCAAAATTTGCAAGCCAAAGTGATAGTCTTCATCTTGCAAGAAGTTCCAGCCAAGTGCTGCTTGAATGTCAGATAGTCTTGTTAGTGTGCGTTTGCAGCAAGAGCAATCAATTTTGGTGTACTTCAGTTTGTTTGTCATATCGCCAAAGGTATGGCAGCCGTTAATCATTGAGTCACAAAACTTTGAAGCAAGGTTTGCGTTTTCAACGGAGCTTGTGGACATGTAACCCATGTCGTATCCGTTTGTTCCAGATGATCCTTCAGTTTTTGAAACGCTTTCGCAAACGTTCAATTCCCATTTAGTGTAGGTAATTGGCGCATGGATTCTGAAGTACATGCCATCTGTTACGTTGTCTAGCCCAAGGTACAGGCCAAGGTCTACCATAAAGTTAGACACACGTGGTGTAAATCGAACGGTTGATTTGAAGTCTGTTGGAAGTCCAAAGTAGTCTGCCAACCAGTCATTTGCTCCACGGTTTGCAACTTGGCTACCAGAAATGGTAAGACAGCCACCATTGTAGTCTTCACCAATTAAGTATCCAGCAATTCTGCATGGTTTGAAGGAACGTGTGTACGCTGGTGTGATATAAAACGCACCGTACATGTCTTCCATTTCATACTTGTTGATGCATTGTTGCCAGCCAACTAAGTCGCGTGCAGTGTTCCATGATTGTGAACGGATTGACATACATGGATGTCCGCCTCCACAAATGCAGTCACAGCAGTCTTTGCAGTCGCAGCAATTGTCGCTGCAGCAATCATCACAGCAGCATGATGCATCGTTCGTGCAGCAATTGTCAGCAATTAAGGTGCTCATGCCGAAAAGCATGAGGGAGGAGAATACTAATCCTTTTAGCATTCGATTCATGAGAAAGCTCCTTTTGGAATGTTTCAAGTATAGAAACATTATTGTTTTTATTTTATCGTATATTTCTTTGGTGATGTTTTTTTAAAGACGTGTTTTTTAGATGCTCCTCCTCTCGTTTACTTATTACAAAAAACTCTGCGATATCTTTTTTTAATTTTAAATCTGTCACATTATAGTCCTGCTGTTTTAAACTTGCAAAGAAAAATTTTATAAAAAGTTGCAGTAGGTCGAGGTTATGGAGGGGGGTGGCGTGCGAAAGGCCCTTTAGTTGCGGTCTTTTTGGGGGTGTGTATACGTGTGGGCGCTGTGGGAGAGTTTTTTCAGCAGATGCAAAATAAAGATGGCCCGGAATTTTCCGGGCCACGTTGCCTGTTTATTTAACGCACGTTAATCAAAGGCCATACCACCTTTAACCCAGACACCCCATTGATAGAGTGCGCTGTACTGACCTTTTGTTTTGCCAGAAAATTCTGCTTCACCACCAAGACCCAAGAATGGAATCCACTCGTCTTCATCTTTGTCTTCTGCCCATGCATAACTGATGTGTGCAAACACTTTGTGAGAAAGAGCTGCAGGTGTTTTGCAAGTGTTGAGTGAATCGCATGAGAGGAATTTATGTCCACCGTTATCTGTGGAGTTGACTGTATAAGGCGTGGTGTCATTAGGGGCATATTGTGGTATAAGAAGTATATCGAAGAGACTTACATCAGCTCGATCGGGTGAATCAATGTTTATATTTTTTCTTTTATTTATATTATAGGTTGAATATGGGACATATGGAGATGTTATTGGTGTATTGGTACCGGAATGGATATCTGCTTGACTTTCTGTTGCTCCAAGAGCACTTCTTTTTGAGCGGTCATTTCTTTGCCAAGCATAGATCCATGCATCACCTTTGAGTGCATATTGTTTCTCTGGAATGCTGCAGCCTTTGCAGACTTTTTCGCCAGTGCGTCCCCAGAGGTTATATCCAAGGTCGCAACTCCAGTTGCCATTGTTGAAGGCAAACTTAACGGTAAGCTCTCCTTGTAGCGCAACACTTACATCTGTGCAGCAGGTGGTGATGTTTGCAAGAGGTTTGAGTATCCCATTGTACTGATATTCTGACTCTGTACCAACGAACAAATTTTCCGAAGGTGATTTCATTTCTTGTACCAACATGTATCTGCTGTTTGGTTTATTTTTAAGCTCGAAGGTGCGGTACATTTTACGTTTAAACAAGTGGGCAAGGTTTGCGTCTAAATAAACATAGCATGAACGCTCCTCGTCATCACTTGTCCAGAGCTGTGCGCTTGATGTTAAACCAGCACCAAGTTCGAAGTGACCACCGTTACCAATGACTGGTGAGAACATGTATTCGCAGCAGCGTTTGCCGCCGGTTGGGAAGCCTGCCAAGATATGGAACCCTAAGTGATAGTCTTCAGTTTGTAAAAAGTTCCAACCAAGTGATGCCTGAATGTCAGACAATCTTGTTTTGCTGCGGGTGCAACAACCTGCGGTGATTTTTGAATATTTAAAAAAATCTTACATGTCACCCCAGGTAAAGCAGCCGGTGATTGCAGATTCAGAAAATTTCAGAGGAAGTTCTGAGCGTTTGATGGTGTCTGTCCACATGTAGCCCATTTCAAAATCGTTGACACCTTTATTGATGACGTCTTCACAAACCTTCATCTCCCATCTGCTGTAAACAATTGGTGCATGAATTTTAAAGTATGAACCTTCAACAATTTCATCAAGGCCAAGGTACAGGCCAAGATCTACCAAGAAGTTAGAAACACGTGGTACAAATTGAACGGTTGATTTAAAGTCTGTTGGAAGACCGAAGTAGTCCGCTAACCAGTCGTTTTCGTTACGGAATTGTGACCTGCTACCAGAGATGGTAAGTTTGCCTTTTTTGTAATCTTCGCCAAACAAGAATCCTGCGGTTCGACATCCTTTAAACGAGCGAGTAAATTCTGGTGTGATGTAAAATGCGCCGTACAGTTCTTCCATCTCGAACTTGTTTATAAACTGTTGCCAGCCAACTAAATCTCGTGCTGTGTTCCAAGATTGCGAACGAGTTACGATGCATGGGTATCCGCCACCGCAGATGCATTCGCAGCAATCTTCATCGCAACAACAATCGTAGTCACAGCAACTGCCGGAGCAGCTTGAGCAACAGTTGCCCGAGCCGCAACCGTTAGAAAGAATGCTCATTGGTAAAATCATGAGCGAGGAAAATACTAACAATTTTATTATTCGTTTCATAAGAAAACTCCTCTTTGGGTTTTAAAAATTATTCAAATGCAAGTCCGCCTTTAAGCCAGAAGCCCCATTGTGAAAGTGCAGTGTAGACACCACTGACTCTGCCAGAAAATTCTGCTTCACCACCTATGCCCAAAAATGGTGTCCATCTGTCGTCGTCTGCGTCATCTGTCCATGCATAACCTAAGTGAGCAAATATTTTATGAGAAAGGGCGCTTGGTGTTTTGCGTGTGTCTAGGTCTTGGCAAGAAAGGAAGATAGGGGTGGATGAAGTTTTGGTTTGGGCTGTATAGTCAGTGCTTGTCATTAATTCAATGTTTGCTGGTTCATTTGACCATGCTGGCATCGCATTGTCAATGCTTGGATTTGCGATTTGCGTGGTGTCCCATTCGGTTCCAATAGGGGTGTTTTTACCAGCATGAATATCTGCGCCATTTTCTGTTGCGGCTAGGCCAACAGGAGTCCCGTCATCATTTATGAAGCCATAGACAAAGGCGTCACCTTTGAGAGCATATTTGTTTGACTGAATTTTGCAGCAAGCGCAAATAGTTTCACCAGTACGTCCCCACAGGTTGTAGCCAAGGTCAAAGCTCCATCTACCGGAGTTGTAAGTGAACTTTGCGGTAAATTCACCTTGGACCGCGACGCTTACATCTGCGCAGCAGGTAGTGATATTTGCAAGTGGAAGCAGGTTTCCGGTATACTGGAATGGTGATACGGTTCCGTTATTTTCTTCTCCGTAAAATAGACTTTCTGCTGGAGATGTCATTTCTTGTACCAGCATGTACCGACTGTTTACTTTGTCTGTCAGTTCAAAAGTGCGCAGCAGTCTACGCTTGAACAAGTGTGCGGCGTTTGCGTCAACATAGACCCAAAGTGAACGTTGCTCGTCATTACTGGTCCACAAGCGAGAACTTGCAGTGACGCCAGCGCCAAGCTCGAAGTGCCCACCGTTACCAATAACTGGTGAGAACATGTATTCGCTGCAGCATTCTTTGCCACCGGTTGGGAATCCGGCCAAAATTTGCAGACCCATGTGACGGTCTTCGTCTTGGAAGAAGTTCCAGCCGAGTGCCATCTGCAGGTCAGACAGTTTTGTTTTTGTACGTTTGCAGCAGGCAGCATTAATTTTTGTGTACTTGAGAGGTTCTGTCATGTCGCCCCAGGTATGGAGTCCGTTGATCATCGAGTCAGAAAACTTTTTAGCAAGGTCTGCGTTTGCAACGGCGTTTTCATCCATGTAGCCAGCGTCAAAGCCGTTTACTCCGGCAAAGGAACCAGTTTCACAGAAGTCTAGTTTCCACATGGTGTGCACAACCGGCGCGTGCACTCTGAAGTACATGCCATCGCAAACGTTGTCGAGGCCAAAGTAAACACCAAGGTCTACTAAGAAGTTTGATACACGAGGTTTGAACCGAACGGTTGATTTGAAATCTGTTGGCAGTCCAAAGTAATCAGCAAGCCAGTCATTTGCTCCACGGTCTGCAACTCTGCTACCGGAAATGTTTAACTGTCCGCCGGCGTAGTCTTTACCAAATAGGTAGCTGGCAATTCGACAGGGTTTCATTGATCGGGTGTATTCTGGCGTTACATAAAATGCACAATTAAAATCATCTGTTTCATACTGATTAATAAATTGTTGCCAGCCAACTAAATCTCGTGCCGTGTTCCAAGATTGGGAACGGATTGGCATACATGGGTGACCGCCACCACAGATTTCGCAGTCGTCACAGCATATGTTGTTACCACAGCAACATTCGGTTGCACTGCAATTGTCACACCAGTTATTACTGCAGCTGCCAACAAGAGTGCTCATTGGCAAAACGATCAAAGAGGAGAACACTAAAGCTTTTAGCATTCGATTCATAATAAAACTCCTTTTTATGTGTATCGTTTGTAGAAAAAATTATTGTTTTGATTTTTTTGTTTGTTTGGTCAGAAGATGTGCTACATGGACTTGTTCGCTTCGATACTCCTCCTTCCGTTGCCTTTTTATGTAAACCTCTACATTGTCTTTATATTGTTTACAAGTTGCTTCATTTTTTTTGTTTTCGCTTCACTTTAAAACAATTGGCTCTCAATTTCAACTCTTCGATATACCTTCGTCAGGCTCCCCTCTATGCTTTTAGCTACAAATGGATGGGGCAAGTTGCTTAGGACAGGGCCCTCTATTTACTTTTTAACAGACTTACTTCCTCACATCCTTCGGTACACCTTCGTTTTCACTTCGGTTACTCAGGACACTCAGGAAGGTGGAGAGGAAGAGAGATTGTTTTTAAAGTAGGAAAATTTGTTCGGCAAGGATTTTTTCGTTTATGTTTTGTGAAAAATATAAAAAAAGCAACAGATCAAAGACCGTCCCTGGAACGGAAGTTGAGGGAAATAAAAAAAAAGACCCGGGACAAAAAGTCCCGGGTCCTTTGTACTAGTTTCGCTTGCTCTCGCGTATCGCTTATTAAAGATACCGATTAGTCGAAAGCAACTCCGCCTTTAAGCCAGATGCCCCATTGGGAAAGAGCGCTGTAGTTTCCACAGGTTTTGCCTGCAAATTCAGCTTCACCACCAAGTCCCAAGAATGGAGTATAGTCATCTTCGTCCATGTCGTCATTCCATGCATAGCCGATGTGTGCAAAGATTTTATGAGAAAGTGCGCTTGGTGTTTTGCAGGTATCAAGGTCATTGCATGAAAGGAACACAGGGTCAACAGATGTGTTTGTTTGACCAGCAGCTTGTGCGCCAGCAAGTGGTGTTGTCCACATTATGCGGTTTGTTGCGGTTGCTCCAGCGGCTGCAGAGTATGCTAAATAAGGGTTGTCAATACGAGGGTTTTTTTGATCAGCAGCAGCAAAGTCTGTACCGTAGACAGTGTTGGTACCTTGGTGGATATTTGCATCATTTTCTGATGGTGCAAGTCCTATAGGAGCGTTTGCAGTAGCAACAGCAGCATCAGAAGCAGCAAAGCCATAGACAAATGCGTCACCTTTCAGCACATATTTGTTTGCATCGAATGAGCAGCCTTTGCAGACTTTTTCACCGGTGCGGCCCCAAAGGTTATACCCAAGGTCGAAGGTCCAGTTACCGGAGTTCCATGCAAATTTGATAGAAACTTCACCTTGTACTGCAACGCTAACGTCTGTGCAGCAGGTTGTGATGTTTGCAAGAGGCATAAGTTTGCCTTCGCCTGCGTACTGATAGGTTGATTCTGGTTGATCGTCAGCTCCAGCAGCGGCACCAGCGTACAGGTTTTCTACAGTTGTACCCATTTCTGCAACAAGCATGTATCTGCTGTTTGGTTTGTTTTTCAATTCAAAGGTGCGCCATAGTTTACGTTTGAACAAGTGAGCAACGTTTGCAT
>Ga0180433_10006397_pt1 | contig 15444 bp, 9 predicted proteins | sample SS_ome_8_FD_132980 | JGI IMG/M metagenome (GOLD analysis project Ga0180433, IMG submission 132980) | Hypersaline lake sediment archaeal communities from the Salton Sea, California, USA - SS_1_D_1 metaG | ecosystem: Environmental > Aquatic > Non-marine Saline and Alkaline > Hypersaline > Sediment... | reverse complement strand
GGCCCAGGGTGTTGAACAGGTCAATACCGCCGTCGGGCAGATGGACAAGGTGACGCAGCAGAACGCCTCCGGTGCGGAAGAATCTGCATCGGCGGCAGAGGAATTGTCTGCCCAGTCGCAGGCGGTCAAGGGCATGGTGGATGAATTGATTTCTTTGGTGGGCGGACACCAAGGGAGTCGGTCTCAGCAGTCCGCATCGTCGAAGAGTGGGGGATCGAAGGCGGGCCGTCAAGGGGCAACACGGGTCGTGTCCGGCAGCAAGAATCGGTTACATCCACACGGAGGTGTCCATGCTTCATCAAGCGAAGGCATATCATCCGAGGAATTCCTGGGGCTTGAGGGTAAGGGCGATTTGACCGAATTCTGATCGAAGCTCAACATTCGGTGTATAGGTGTCTGCGGGCGAGCGTTGCATTCTATGGCGGCGCTCGCCCACGCTTTTTGTGACACCCCAAAGAAAGATAGGTGGTTCGGTTAGCACGTGACGTGCCTGCAACATCGCCACGGGCCTGCTTCGCTGGATCGCGATGGGCAGGCTCATGCGATTTAGGTTCCGGGTACCTGGCGATAAGGCCTTCCATGTTAAGGAGATAGCGCCATCCGCGGTCCTGAGCTTCAATCTTCGGGAGGCTCAAGACAAGGCCCGTACCAGGCCGCCATTTACCTTCCAGGAAACCATCGTATCCCGCCAATCGTGCCGCAGGTCAAGCTGTTTCTTCCGAAAGCGACGGGCAGAAGGGGGTTGTGAGATAGGCCGGCGTTGACTATATTTAAAGGTTCAATTTGGCGTCCAGCGTGATCTGTTGGGCGGAGATCACGTTGTGTGTCGCCAGCGAAACGTGCCATTGAGCCATTCGTGCGTCATGTGTGGATACGCATGGTATCCAAACACCACAGATCGCCATGGTGATGCGGCTTTGCTATGGTGTTGTTTTGTGAAAATCACTGTGGTTCATGGAAGAAGCGGGTTCCAGGTCAGGGGTAGACCATGATCGTATCAGTGTACCCCCAAACCCCTCGCATCGCGGACCGCTTGCGCGGCCAACGGCTTCTGGTCACGGGAGCGACTGGACTCCTAGCCAAGGTCTTCGTCGAAAAGCTGCTCCGTAGCGTTCCGACCCTTGAATGCATTTATCTGTTGGTCCGACCCGGATCCAATGGACTGACCGCTGAAGAACGTGTCAAGCAGGAAGTCCTGGGCTCCTCTGCCTTCGATCGGCTTCGCGCATCGTTGGGGCCTCGATTTGACCCTCTCTTCGCGGAAAAGATTCGGGTGGTCAGCGGCGATCTTGCCCAAGAGCGTTTCGGGCTTTCACCTGAGGACTACGCCGCGTTGACCCAACAGGTCACGCTGATCGTGAACAGTGCGGCTGTCGTGCGGTTTGATGAGCGCCTCGATCTTTCCCTTTCGCTGAACACACTAGGTCCTCGCCGACTCCTGGCTTTTGCACGTGACTGCAACAATGCGCCGTTTATGCAAGTCTCCACGTGCTACGTCAGCGGACGGCGCCGTGGTGATATTCCCGAAGAGATCGCTGCGCCAACCAACGGCCAGCACATTGACGTCAACGCGACCATCGACGAGATGCAGGCCGTCTGTGAGCGAATATTGGCGGCAACGGAACAAGATCCGCGGTCACGACGGGATCAGCTCATCGCGTTGGGTATGGATTACGCCCATCGCTATGGATGGAACGATACCTATACCTTCACGAAGTGGTTGGGGGAGCAAGTCGTCAACCGGGAGCGTGGCGACGTTCCCGTGGTGATTTTACGGCCCGCGATCATCGAAGGTAGCCTGGAAGAACCGATGCCCGGCTGGATCGACGGACTCCGCATGGCTGATCCCATGATCATTGCTTATGGCCGGGGCAAGATGCCCGAATACCCTGCGATGCCCCACCTTCCGATCGATATCATTCCGGTTGACTTGGTCGCCAACGCCATGGCTGCGGCTTTGCCGACGCGCAATGGAACAAGCGAGTTGACGGTCTATCAGGTCGGCTCAAGTGCACGGAACCGTGTCACCATCGGCGAATTTTGCGGCTACTTGATTGAGGCATTTCGGCGCTATCCCATGCTCGACAAGATGGGTCATGAGATACGCACCGGATCGTTCAAGATTGTCGATCATGAAGCATTCCGCATGAAGTGGGAAAAACGTTTACAGTGGGCGATGGCGTGCCGTACCCTGCTGGATCGCTACAAAATAATGGCCAATTGGCGCCGCAGGATCAGCTCGACGATTGCACACATTGAGCAACTGCTGTACTACGCCAAAATCTATTCACCCTATACGCACCTCGATTGCCGGTTTCTCGACGATCGGCTGCGTACGCTTGCCGACACCCTGCATCCCGAAGACCGCAAGGCGTTCCCGTTTGATGCGGAAGCCATCGACTGGCCCGACTACGTCATTAACCGACATATCAGCGGACTGCGCAAATTCGTACTGGGTGGGACGGATGGCGGGCAACGCCCCGTCCCCATCGCCAATGAAACGAAGCCAGACGATAAGGCGATTTGCCGTGCACGACTCGAAGCCCAAACCATCTTCGATGCTTTTGAACGGGTCGCCAAGCTGTGTGGCAACAAGGCGGCATTGCAAATCCGGCGAAACGGTAAATGGGTACGTTATACCTATGCCGAAGCGTTGGCTGCAACCGGCGATATCGCGCGTCGCTTCAAAGAGTGTGGATGTACGGTGGGTGACCGTGTTGCCCTATGCGGCGAGAATGGCCCGGAGTGGGGCTTGACCTATTTGGGGGCGATGCGCGCGGGACTGACTGCGGTGCCGTTGGACCCACAAATGCCCCCCAAAGAGGTCATCGATTGCGCCCAGTTCGCTGAGGCCAAGCTACTCTGCGCAGGTCCTAGCCGATTCGATGCGTTGTTATCGGCGTCTTCTACGTGTAACAACGAACACGACCCACCGTTGGGCATCGTACGGATGGCTGAGCCCTTTGTTCCCTTGCCTGGCGCATCGCACGACTCCGCGCCACCGACAACCCCGATCGAGCCGGACCCAACCGCGTCGATTTTGTTCACCTCGGGCACCACGGTGGCACCGAAAGCCGTCCCGCTCACGCACGCCAACTTCCTTGCTGAGGTACGATCCCTGCTGCGCGTTCACGCGATGGGTTCCGCGGAAAATTACTTGTCCGTCCTGCCGATGTACCATGCGTTTGAATTCTCCAGCGGATTCCTCTCGTCCCTGCTTTCCGGTGGAACCATCACCTACGTGGAGCAACTGAAAGGGCCAGAGATCGTCGCAGCCATGCAGGCCACCGGGACGACCGTGATGATGGTTGTCCCGCGACTTCTCAAGCTCTTCCACGAATCGATTCAACAGAAAGTTCAAGCATCGGGTTCGGTTGCTAGGGTTGTATTTCGTCTGTTGAACTTCTTGTCCGACCTGTCGGGCCGACGTTGGGGCAAGGTGTTGTTCGCCCGAGTCCATCGTCAGTTTGGCGGGCGTCTTCGCATGTTCGTCACCGGCGGGTCATCGCTGGATCCTAAGTTGCATGCTGCATTTGCGCGAATGGGTTTTACGGTTTGCGAAGGTTACGGACTGACGGAAACGTCGCCGGTCTTGACCGTTAATCCGCCCGGCGGAGGCAAACCGGGGTCCGCAGGCCAAGCGGTTCCGGGCGTTGAACTGGAAATCCGCAACGCGAACAGCGACGGCGTAGGCGAGCTGTGGGCGCGTGGGCCAACGGTCATGCAGGGGTATCTGAAGAACCCCCAAGCAACGGCCGAGGTGATGCAGGACGGGTGGTTCCGAACGGGCGATCTTTGCCGGCGCGATGCGGACGGTTATTACTACATCATGGGCCGGGTCAAAGATCTGATCGTAACGGATGCGGGCAAGAACGTTTATCCCGACGAGGTCGAAGCACGGTACCAAACGCTCCCGTATGTCAAGGAGCTTTGCGTCGTGGGCATGCCGAACCCATGCGGCTTCGGCGAGTCGGTTCATGCGGTCATCCTTCCGGACGTCGCCGCATATGCAGGTTCCAACGGCTCGACGATTGAGCAACGGATCCGGGAAGCCGTAGCGGAAATCAGCGTAACCATTCCCCCGCATCAGCGAATCCAAGCAATCCATTTCGGCGACACGGAACTGCCTAAAACCTCGACGATGAAGGCCAGGCGAGGCGTCATTCGATCGCAACTGCTGAAACGTCGAGCCGGACACACGTCCTTCGTTGATGTCGAATCCGTCAAACAATCAGCAACCAAGTCCGCCGCCGACCTCGAACTCACAGACACCCAGCGATTCATTATCCAACTGGCAAGTCGTGTCACCAGCAGGCCGGAATCCGCGATTCATCCGGACAGCAGCCTGTCGCTCGACCTGGGCGTGGACAGCATGATGAAGCTTCAGCTGGTTACGGAGTTGGAAAGCAGTTTCGGCATGAAGTGTTCCGACGAGCAGGCCGCCGCGATGGCACGGGTGAGCGACCTCTTCGCATGGGCGGGGCATCGCAAGCCGGCAAAAAGCAAGGTAGCTGCATCCGCTTCTTGGCGGCAACGCTTGTTCCAAAATCAAAACGGTGGCCGTTCCAAAACCGACGGCAAGGATGGCCTCTACGATCGAATGCCCATGCCATTATTACCTGCCCGATGGGCGGTTCGTGGAGGGTTGGCCCTGTTCTTCCGATCGTATGTGCGTGTGCAGGCTGAAGGCGTACATCACATCCCGCGCAAAGGCGCTTTCATCCTCGCCGCCAACCACGCGAGTCACCTCGACGCCGGATCCGTTATCACGGCCGTCGGGAATCGGCGTCGCCTCTGGGTGGCCGGTGCCGAGGACTACTTCTTCAACACGCAGATGAGAAGCTGGGTATTTGGCCGGTTTTTTGATGCGATTCCATTCGATCGGTACACCGAAGGCGTAAAAGGTCTGCGCCGATGCCTGGAAATCCTCAAACGAGGCGAAGGCGTGCTTTTTTTTCCCGAGGGCACACGGTCAGCAAGTGGCCGTATTCAGGAATTCAAGACCGGCATCGCGATCATGGCGATCGAGTCGAATGTACCGATCATCCCCACGCGCATTGACAACAGCTACCAGTTGTTCCGCAAGGGACAACGCTTCATTCGACCCGGTGTCGTTCGCGTGACGTTCGGCGAACCGATCTCTTTACAGCAATGGAACAGTCACCCAACCCTCAACGATTCGTACGAGCAATGTCGAGAGCTGGCCCAATACGTGCGCTCACGCGTCGAATCCCAGGGTGGTAGTACTCCCACTTGCTCGCGTTCCATGGTGGAGGCCGGCACATGACCCGGTCGGCTGCGTTCTTCGACGTGGACGGCACGCTTGTCGGGAAGAACGTCGTTGATTACTACATTTACTTCCGCAAGCAAACGCTACCGTATGTCCTTCGCCCCCTATGGACCGCAGCCTTTTACGCGACCAAGGGGCCCTATTATCTGGCGCTCGATAAACTAAGCCGTACGCGTCTCAACGTCGTTTTCTATCGAAACTATGCGGGTTTGCCTGCTGAGGCGGTACGGACACAAGCTCATGGCTGTTTCGAGGACGTGATTCGACCGAATCTTTTTGCCCAAGCACCGGCCTGCATTGCACAACATCACGACGCCGGCCGACGAACCGTCCTCGTCACGGGTTCCATCGATTTCCTCATGCAACCCATCGCGTCTTTTTTGGGGATTCAAGACATCCTCGCTCCCAAGCTGATCGAGCATGAAGGACGATTTACCGGCGACTTGGATGGCCCACCGGTAGGGGAAGAAGAAAAAGCCCGCCGGATCAAAGCGTTTGCCGAGGCTGAGGGACTGGACTTGTCAACCTCTTTTGCCTACGGCGACAGCATCGCAGATTTGCCCATGCTAAAAGCTGTTGGCAACCCGCATGTGGTCAATCCCGACAAAGCACTGGCCCAAACCGCCAAGCAGAGGGGCTGGCCAACGTTACGCTGGTCGGTTGCACGAAACACCGATTCCCCATGTCGGACACAAGCTTCATGATCGGCATTCAATTCCGAAAGAGCATCCCGCGCTACTTCGCGCTGCGAATCATCGGCCCACGTTGGCCGGGGATCTATTCCGGTTTCGCTTCGTCGATCGCATTGCGTCGTCTACCGGAGCCCCCGCTTCCCACGCCGCAGTGGGTGCGTGTCCGGCCCCTATTGAGCGGCATCTGCGGATCCGACCTGGCCACCATCTGTGCCAAAGGGAGCCCTTACTTCTCGCCGCTGACGTCAACGCCCTTTGTGGTTGGGCACGAAGTCGTCGGCACAATCGCCGAAGTTGGCGCGGAGGTCGAAGGACTGCAAACGGGAGATCGTGTGGTGATTCAGCCGGCATTGGGATGTCGTGTGCGGAACATCGAACCGCCGTGCGGAGCGTGTGCTTCAGGACAGCTTGCCCTTTGCCGCAACGTGACCCGCGGCACGATCAGTGCGGGGATCCAAACCGGGTTCTGTCGCGATACCGGCGGCAGTTGGAGCGAAAGTTTTGTTGCCCACACCAGCCAAGTTTATGCGGTGCCGAGCCAGCTCGAGAATGAAGAGGCGGTACTGACAGAACCGTTCGCTTGTGCGCTGCATGCTGTCTTACGGGCCCAACCCCACGACCGCGAAACCGTTCTGGTCGTCGGTTGCGGAGCGGTTGGTTTACTTGTTATCGCCGCCATTCGCGCCCTTGGTAGTGCTGCTCGAATCGTTGCGGTTGCCAAATATCAACATCAAGCGGAACACGCCCGCCGACTTGGCGCCAACCAGGTATTGATGCACCAACGTGATGTGGTTACCCGTTACGCGATGATCGCAGAAGCACTCGGTGCCGAGCTGCACCCACCGGAAATCGGTAAGCCCACGGTGCTCGGGGGTGCAGACGTGACCTTTGACTGTGTCGCGTCCTCGGCCAGTATCGACGACAGCGTTCGGTGTACGACCGGCGGCGGCAAAATGGTCTTGGTGGGAATGCCGGCCATGCCGTCCGGCATCGACTGGACGTCCATCTGGTACAAGGAGCTGTCGGTCCACGCCGCCTATGCCTACGGCCAAGAGGAATACGGCGGACAGACGCGAATGACGTTTGACCTGGCGCTGGAGATGCTGACCCAAAATGGCGCCGCCGTTCGTCGCCTGGTGGGTGAACCGTTTGCATTGCACGACTATCGCGAAGCGGTGCACACCGCGCTGTCCACTGGCCGAACAGAGAGCGTCAAAACGGTATTTCGCATACAATCCGACTGACATCGAAGACGGTCGCGCGAGAGAACACGAACATAAACCGAAGCAGGCAAGCCGGTCGCGGTTGACGCCCTGCTGCAAGAGCGAAAATGTGAGTACGAGCGAGCGTATGCAATATCTGATCGTCGCCAACCCAACTGCCGGACGAGACCGGGCCGTCCGGTTGGCCAACGATGTCCACCAGTTACTTCGCCAAGCGAGTGCGACCAGCCGCATGATGTTCACGTGTGCGAAGGGTGATGCGGAAGCGTTGACGCTTGAAGCCCTGCAACAGAGACCGGACACCGGCAACTCGACATGGTGCGTGGTCGCCTGCGGCGGTGACGGAACCGTCCAAGAGGTCGTCAATGCCCTGCTGGCCGCAAAAAACAAGGACGGAAGCCCTCTGGCGAACAACGTCGTCTTGGGCCTCGCACCCGGCGGAAGGTGCAACGACTTCGCCTCGGCGTTTGGCATTCGACCTGACGCTCGACACATCGTGCGTGTGTTACTCGATGGCCAAGCCCGTCGCATCGACCTCGGGCGCGTCGGTGACCGATATTTCTGCACCGTGGCCACGATGGGTTTCGATGCGGCCGTTTCGCGATTCGTCAACAGCATGCGAACACCGCTGGCCGGCACCATCGCCTATGTGTATGGTGTACTATGCGTTTTGCCCTTCTATACCCCGGTCGAAGCGCGTCTTGTCTTGGATGATTCGACGGTGAATGGACGTGTCTTTCTTGCAGCCAGTGCCAATACATCGTCGTACGGCGGACACCTCCGCATCTGTCCCGATGCCGATGCGGGCGACGGTATGCTGGATCTTTGCCTTGTCGCTCCGATCGGGCGCTGGCGTGTCCTGAGACTTCTTCATCATGTGTTGCGCAGCAAACATGCCAGCCTACCCGAAGTTCGTCTGGTCCGAACCCGCTCGGTACAGATTGAGTCCACCATACGCCAGGAGATTTGGGCGGACGGTGAATTCATCACGGAGACCCCCGTGACCGTGGAGGCGATCCCAAACGCGATAAGCTTGTTGGTCCCTAACACGAAGAGGAGCTGAGTACTGTAACGATGAGATTCTACTGGCAATTCTGTCGACTTATTGCATTCTTCTTCGCGATCCTTCTTGTCAAGGCGCGCGGTTACGGCCTGCGCCATGTTCCTCGCACCGGAAGTGTGCTTTTGGCATGCAATCATCAAAGCTTCATGGACCCCATACTCGTGTCGATGTTGCTGAACCGTGAGGGCAACTACATGGCGCGCCATACCGTGTTTGTAGGCCGCTGGCTCAAGTGGTTCTTTGGGTCGTTGAATACCTTTCCCGTCCGACGACAAACAGCCGATCTCGGCGCGATCAAGGAAGCGCTCCGCCGTCTTAAAGCGGGGAAACTCCTGGTCCTCTTCCCGGAAGGTACGCGGTCGTACGACGGACAAATCGGGCCCATGTTGCCCGGACTGAGCGGAATCGCCAAGAAAGCGAAGGTCCCGATCATACCGACGCTGGTCGACGGGATGATTCAAGCCTGGCCCCGGACACAGTTGTTACCTCGGTCCGGCAACGTGATTGTCGAATACGGCCAGCCGATTATGCCGGAAGACTATGCCGAATGGAGTTCGGGGGAACTGACGGGCGAAATTCGACGACAACTCATCGCGATGCAACAACGGTGGCACGACCGCTTGCCCGAACGGAGGTTGCCATGGTACAAATCAAGGACGATAACATGACACCAAACCATAAGTGAGCTTGCCTTGACATGAATGAACAAGAATCGCAACCCCGATTGGAACTTGCGATCACTGCCGCACGCGAAGCGGGCGCCAAGACACTGGCGTATTTCAATCAATCCAATTTCGAAGTCGAATGGAAACAGGACGGCACCCCCGTCACCGTCGCCGATCGTGAAGCGGAAACACACTTACGATCTCAGATCGAGAAACACTTCCCCAACGACGCGATTCTCGGCGAAGAATTGCCCGACCGGCCCGGAACCTCAGGCTATCGCTGGATCCTCGACCCCATCGATGGAACAAAATCGTTTGTCGCGGGCGTCCCGCTCTACGGCACGCTCGTCGGCGTCGAATACGAGAACGGTTGCGTCATCGGTGCCATGGTCTTCCCCGCATTGGACGAATACATTTATGCCGCCCGTGGACAAGGTGCTTGGTATGTCCGGGGAGTAGCGGAACCTCGACAAGCCCACGTCTCATCCGTGAACCGGCTGTCTGACAGCCTGTTTTGTGTCACATCGTCAACGGAGTTCGTCGATACGAACCGGACATCGGTCTATGAGCGTCTCAGTGCCCAAGCTCGCGTGACACGGGGCTGGGGAGACTGTTACGGCTACATGCTTGTCGCAACTGGTCGTGCGGAAATCATGGCCGACCCGATCCTGAGTCTCTGGGATATGGCAGCTCTGCCAGCCATTCTTGAAGAAGCGGGCGGCACGTTCTCGGACTGGCAAGGTAACCCAACAATCTACAGTAACGAAGGCTTGGCCACCAATGGCCACGTGCTCGAAGAAGTGCTTGCGGTGACGCGAGCCGAATCATGAACCGGCCGGCTGGGACAAATGCCAGGCACGCAGCAACTCAGCAACACTCCACGCCTGGGCAACACAACCTCGAGCCGTGTGGGGCGAATCGCCATCAAAGATCTCGCTAACCGAGCCGATGCACGCATCATCGAGATGATCGATCAGCGGCTCGAGTAACTTTCGCATCGTAGAACACGCACTCGGCGAGAACTTGTTGACACGCAAATAGGCTTCCACGTAAGGCCCGATGAGCCACGCCCAAACCGTACCTTGGTGGTAAGCGCCGTCCCGCTCGAAAAAGCCGCCTTCGTACCTGCCACGGTACGAAGGATCTCCCGGTGCTAAAGAACGCAGGCCGTAGGGCGTCAACAACTCCTTCCTAACGCAGTTGACCACGGCCTGCTGCCGTTTCGTGCTCAAGGCAGAATGCGGCAAGCTGACCGCAAAAATTTGATTGGGACGAATGGCTGGGTCCGACCTCGATTCCTGCACCACGTCGTAAAGGCACTGCAACTCGTCGTTCCAAAAGGTAGCGGCAAAAGACGCGCGGACACGAGACGCCAATTCGGCATACTGTGATGCCCGCCGAGGATCCACCGGCTTGATCCTTGATGCCAAGACGCACAAGCCGTGATACCAAAGCGCGTTGATCTCCACAGGCTTGCCGTGCCTTGGTGTAAAAACGACGTCCCCATGTTTAGCATCCATCCACGTCAACTGCGTCGAAGGATCGCCGCAGACGACCAGCCCATCGTCATCCATGTGGATGTTGAAAAGTGTCCCTACGCGAAAGGCCTCGACGATGCGTTCGCAGGCTGGCCCCAAAAGTGCATCCCATGCAAAGGTGTCGCCGCTTGCTTGGCAATAGGCATCCGCAGCGTGAAGAAACCACAAGCTTGCATCGACGCTGTTGTAGTCGCAACCGTCGCCATAGTCGCTGAAGCGGTTGGGAATCAAGCCATCTTGTTGGGCGGAAGCGAAGGTCTCGAGCACTTGCCGAGCTTCGGAAAACCGCTGGGTCTCCAGAAGCAAACCAGGCAACGCGATTAGCGTGTCGCGCCCCCAGTCTCCAAACCAGTGATAGCCCGCCAAAATCGTCGTCGAATTCGTACCGTCGGCCCGACGCCGGGTGACGACGAAAGCTTGCGCCGCTTCGAGCAAACGACCCTCCCTCGTCGTTTCACGAATTGGCGTATTGGCCGGCACCGCCATGCTCGCATGAGGCATCGCATCTTGGCCAGCAAAGTCCGCGACGGCACGCAACACCACCTCGACCGAACCGACCCCACGTGCACGAAACCAACCGGGCACAAAAAGATCCTCATGATCGTCTTGGCCGCGCGCCGACTCCTCACGGTACATGAATCCGTACCACCAATCGGGTTGTCGATCGAACGCAACGGCGGGGCCCCCGTCGGTCCGAATGGCCTCCAGCCACAAACGCGGGCCGTTGGCAGCGGCATCCACATGCACCTGGCCATCACATTGCCCAACGGCAAAACCTGGATCAAAGTAGCGCGTAAGCGAGTGAAAGTCACGCATGGCCACCAACGGACACAGCTCCAATGAGACCTCTGTCCCCGCAGGTCCCTGCAACTGATACGCCACCCACACTTCGTCGCGTCCGTGGGGCAGAATGATCCGCTTGTTGAAACGCAACCCATCATGTTCATACGCGAAACAAACCTGCGGCATCGGCAGCGCGTTGGTCACCGTAAAATCGACCTGATGTTCGAAGCCGTGGGGATGGAACGCATGCACGAATTCGTAGTTCGCGAATTCTACGCGTTGACCTGCCACGCTAACACAATCGAGAACACTGGAAAGCAGAAGCCATCGTTCGAGCGGCGGCCTGGCCGGTGCGACGAGCCAACCGTGATAACGCCGTGTCGGTACACCGACCGTTGTCCCGGAAGCGTATCCGCCACGTCCGTTGGTTATCAGCCACTCACGTTTGATCTGATTCTCGAAATCTTGCACGTTCGCACCTAAAACCCGAGTACAAGCGTATTTCTTCTTCGCAGAAGGGGGTACAACTTAGCCGAAAATGAACAATCACAACGACCGGTCCCCTACAGACCTTCCAGCAACCCCTGGACCCGTGCACCATTGCGAAAACGTTATGGGTGGAACCCCAGCCGCCGGCTCGTCAACACGCCGATGACTATGTGCGCGTTCCACGCAACCATCAGCTCAAACACGGATGGGCTGTGTTTTGCGGCGCAGCTGCGCTTCGATTCGTGAACGCAGGTTGTCCAAGACATTCATGAAATTAATGTAAGAGTCGTAGGGCGAATCGTACGGGTTGAAATATTTGTGGACGTCACCATCCGCAAAATACTTCGTGCATATGTAATAGAAGTGATCCGACGTTTGCAGCCGGCGCCAGTCGTGCAGCAAAACAGGATCGCCGGTGGCTTTGACTTCCCGTTCCAAACGATAGACTTCATGCAGCGCATTGGATTGCATCGCATTGCCGAGCCAGGCAGAAAGATCTCGCTCCGTGTCGGCCCAGCTTATCATGTGAGGCACGTCATATTCGCCAGAAATGGGGTAGGCATCAACCACTTCGGAAGGGGTCTTGAAGTCGTTGTCCCGGTTGCTCAAGATTTCACCCGGCAAGTGAGCGAGGAAATCGAAGATCCCCGTGTCTGCCCACTGATGTTCACCCAGCGTCTCATAGTCCATAAACAGGTTCACGCTGTAGCCGTTCCCGTTGACTTGGTTGACCCAGCGGGCAAACTTTTCCGTCGTTAAAGGCCACTCCGCCCATGCGCGATTGGAGAAGCGAAAAGCAATGTCGTCGCTTAAGCGGTAATTCTTGAGCAACAAGACAAGATTCTCAGTGCTTGGGCTTCGATAGAGGTAGGTGGGGGAACGGTAGGAGAGAATGTGATCCGCCCCTTCACAGAGGATGCCTTGAAATCCCATGCCATCGATGAAGTGGGCGAGATCGTTGTTGTAGATGAGCTCGGTATTCCTGAAGACGGTTGGCTTCTGCCGGAAAAGGCTCTTGATCTTGTCCCGGTGCAAATTGATCTGCTCAGCGAACTCTTCACGCGAATAGAGAAAACTCAGCGAATGGTAGTAAGTTTCGGCAAGGAACTCGACGCAACCGGTCTCGTTCAACTCATGAAACGTATCAAGAACTTCGGGGGTGTATTGCTCGAACTGGTCCAGCACCACACCCGTCAGTGAGTAGGCGACACGAAAACGACCCTCGTATCGACGAATTAAATCGAGGATGAGACGATTGGCAGGAAGGTAACACTTGTGGGCTACTTTTCGGCAAATCTCCCCATTCTTGTAGTCGTCGAAATAGCTGGTGTCGGTGTCAAAAATACTATAACGCCGAAGCCGCCAGGGCTGATGCACTTGAAAATAAAAGCAAATGGAAGCCACGTGCCGCACCTTCCCTTCTTTGATGTACGGAGTTAGCGAAACGCCCCCCGTCCAGGGACAACGATTAGGCGACAACCGAAACGCATTATAGCCCCCTCGATCTCGCTAAGCAAAGGGTTCTATGTCGTTTTAACCGATCTTCTGGGTCGTTCCTGAAAGAAGCGTGTGATTTTGCGACGGAGAACCGACAGTCGGCATTATGCTTACTGAAGGGGTAGGTATTCACCCCATCCGTGCCGGCTAACAAGAGGCAACAAAAAAACGAGTGCTCCGCGCCAATCGGTTGAGAAGTTACCGCAAACGAAGCGGGCGCAACGGACGGGACACATGTCCGTCTGTCGCGCCCAGCAACACAAATCGGATAAGGCCGAAGTTGTTGACCTGTACGTATGCGCCTTTTAAACGAGGCTCGTTCTAGACTCGACGCCTCATCGCGACCAAGCCCAAAAAGGCCAGCATGACGAATCCCGAGCTCAGCCCGAAACCACAGAGCGGGGGTACGGCTGCAGGCTGCGGAGCGCCAGACTCAGTTTCAGCCCCCAGCGTCTGCTCGTTCCCATCGCTGGAACCGGAACTGTTGCTAGCTCCATCGGATGCTTCATTAGCATTAACCGTACCACCGCTACCTGAGCTGCTACTCTCGCTGGAACCACCGGGTGTCGGCGCACCCGAAGCACTACCGCCACTCAGGACCGTGACCACCGTTTGGGCGGCGACCACTTGTGGGGCAGAATCGGGAGCTGAGTCGGTCACGGTTACTGTGTAAGTGGTCGTCTTGGTTGGCGAGGCAATAGGGATCAAAATGTTCGTCGCTGAAAGCGTGGTGCCCTGCGAGCCGTCGTTCGCCGTCCAAGCGATCGTATACGGCGTGATACCCCCCGAAGCGCGCCCCAATAACTGGACGGATTCGCCTTGACCGATGATGTACTCTTCCTGGTCAATCGTCACCTCGAGCTCATCGGCAACGGTCACGGTCACGAACCCCGTCGCTACGCGAGCGGCCGGATCGTCGCCCAACTGGTCGGCGGCATCCTGCATGTCCGTTACCGTTACACGGTAAAGCGTGGTCGCAAGCGGTGAGGCCGTCGTGGAGAAGGACTGCCCAAACGTCAGGCCAGCGATTTCGGTCGGGTTAATAATGGAGACCGTCTCCGGCGGCAAAACAAACGGCGATTCGTCCTCGTCGTCCTCATCCGCCACCTTGACGTCCGTTGTTGGATCAAAGACGGCTTTGTAGGTTGGATTTCCGCCGGTCGCGGAAAACGTCAGCACGACACTCTCGTCCGGTGAGATCACCTTGTCATCGGGTACGGTCACGGTCAACTCCTGGTCGGGCTCAAGCGTTCCCTCGATTTTGACCAGTTCGTCGCTGCCACCCTCACCGTCGTTGGCAACCGCACAGTCAACAATATCACTCGTAAAACAGTTGGGCGTATTGATGAGAATCGTCTCCAACGAGTCCGCAATGATCGCCGGATCGCTCAGCCGATAGTCGGCCGTATCCGTACCGGGACCGCCGTCCAGCGTGTCCAGTTTGATGTGCAACGTGTTCGCTTGCCAAACGTCGTCATCCCCGCGCCCCATCAGCAAATCGTTACCGTCGCCGCCCCGTAGAATGTTCTCCCGATGGTTCCCCTTGATGACATCGTTGAAATCCGTACCGATAACGTTCTCGACCTCGACAAGACGATCGAATCCAGACGTCTGCGTATTCTGCGGCTCAGTTTCGCCAAGGTTGACCACAACACCCTTGGTCCCGCCGGCCCCGTCCGCCGGCACCGTGACATCATCGTAACTAAGCCAGTCGTACTCGGTTTCGTTTTGAACGCCAGGCGGAGTCAGTGGAACCGGCCCGCCAATAATCGTGTCGTCACCGCCTCGCGCTTCAAGGAAGTCGCTCCCAGGCCCCCCGTCCAGCTCATCATCGGCCGCACCACCGATAAGGAAATCATTCCCGCCATCAAGCTCTCGCGTTGAAACAGATTGGGCCAATCGCCAATCGTCACCGAATAACGTGTTAGCGAGAATCTGGTTACCCCAGATGACATCACTGCGTCCGCTGCCACGCACGATTTCAAAGAAATCTTGAGCGATGATTTCGGCACCACTTGCAAGCGTGAGGCGCAGGGTCTGATTGTTGGCGATTGTATCGAGGCTTCCACTTCCATCCGAAGCCGTGCCGGCACACTGAAACGTCCCCGCGCCGCATGCCGTCCCGTCCAGTGTCTCGGGATCCTCGCCTGGGAAATGACGCGTGCCACCTGGCAACGGCGTCAAGGTCCCTACTGGGTTAAAAG
>Ga0180433_10006395_pt1 | contig 15448 bp, 12 predicted proteins | sample SS_ome_8_FD_132980 | JGI IMG/M metagenome (GOLD analysis project Ga0180433, IMG submission 132980) | Hypersaline lake sediment archaeal communities from the Salton Sea, California, USA - SS_1_D_1 metaG | ecosystem: Environmental > Aquatic > Non-marine Saline and Alkaline > Hypersaline >... | reverse complement strand
TCCTGATAACCGATATCAATAACCCGGCAGCCACCGCTGTTGCGCAGAGTGAGATACCGGTCGTGTGGGACACGTTCGGCATGACGCAGACCGCCGGTGATACCGCCGGGATGGTCGTGTTCAATCACGTACCGGGTGGCGCGAACGTCCTGTACATGGACGGTCACGTCGAGTGGATCGCATACCCGACGAGGTTTCCGCTGACGGACAATCCGCGGGTACTCCGCGAGGTCAGCCATTTCGGTCTGCGATAGCGCCAGGTTGATCGGCAGCATCAGGTGCGCGGCGCAATGCGGCTGAACGCAGCGACCGCCTTAACAAACCCGTGCGGTTTGCCGATGTCGTAGCGTTCGTCCTCGGTCTCGTACGCGTAGAGGCCGCCGCTCTCTTTCCTCATCAATTCGAGCGCGTTCGTGAGCTGAATCTCGCCGTTTTCCCTGATATTCTTGTCGATATGAAACTTGATAAAATCAAAAATCGCCGGGAATAGCAGGTACTGGCCGAACAGGCAGAGGTACTCGCCGACCGGGAGACCGTCGGTGCGGAGATATTCCCGGGCGTACGCCATGGTCGGTTTCTCCTTGATCTCGAGCACGTCGAACACTCCCGGTTCATCCTCGTAGCTGACACCTCGGATAGTCCCGAACGATAGCACATCCGCTTCCGGCGTGCGTTTCACTGCGAGGATGCTCTTGTCGTACCTGTTGAGCAACGCGACGAGCCGGCTGGCGCACGGTATGGAGTGCCGGGAGACGCAGAGATGGTCACCGAGCATCAACAGGAACGGTTCGTCGCCCACCCAGTCGCGCGCACAGTACACCGCGTGACCGAACCCTTCCTGGACCTCCTGGGTGACGTAGGATATATTCCGGGCCAATCGAGCGAGGTCGTCCGACTGTTTCTTCGCGGTCGGCATCTTCGCGACAGCCTGTTCGAGATCCGGCCTTAACGTTCCGCTGAAATACCCCTCGAACAGTTCCCTGTCCTCACGCTGAACGATGAGACATACTTGCTCGATGCCCGCCCCGACAGCCTCTTCCACGATACGCTGTATCGCAGGTTTCACGATACCGTCCCGATCGACAATCGGGAAGAGCTCTTTCTTGACCGCCTTCGTCGCGGGGTACAACCGTGTCCCATGACCCGCAGCGGGTATGACGGCTTTCCTGACAGTGTTCATTGCTCCTCGATGTGCACCCATCGTTCCATGCCGATCCCGTCGCGCCCTATGTCAGCGCCTGCTGGATGTTCCGTGATTTCGTATTGCATGAGGTTTTCAGCTACGTTTCCAGATCGCGGAGCGTATCGGGATCCATGAGTTTCCGAAGCGACTCGGGAACCTCCATTTCGGCGCGGCCTGCCGTGCAGTGGTCGATACTCCGCATTACGCCGAGGAACCGGTGGTACGGGATTGAGACGATCAGATCTTCCGGCTCGTAGGGACATATTCGTCGCGCCGTATAATCCAGGAAGCTCACGTTCAACTCGCCCGTGACTATGGGATACGCTACGGCCTGGTGGCATGCAGACCCGGACATCTCGATACGCGGCGGGATGCCCGTATCGTACCCGTCGAGCGTCACCAGCCGGCACGCTTGCAGCGCGTTACATATGAACAAGACGATATCCGGGCGAAATTCCGCTTTGTCCATAGCCGACAGGACAACGTGGTCCGCGAGACCGACCGGTGGCGGTGCGGTCAGCGCCTGCGCCCGATGAAACGTCGCTATCGAACAGAACAGCTTTTCACCGTTGACGAGAAACTCTTTGAGGGCTTTGTCCGCGTCTCCCGTAGGTCGTTCGCCGAGACCCAGGTGCCACGTTCCGCCTGGACACGCGGAAGTAGACTCCGTAAGATCAATCACCTTACCGTGGCTCGCAAGGAGAAGCGCGTCGCACACCCGATGTTTTCCGCTTTCTGCCGCGGCAGGCGGCTGCATCGAGTAGGTGACGGCGACAGGCTTGCCTTTGAGACCGAGCAGTTCCTTTATCTCGGTTGCGTAATCATTCCATTCCATGATGTACGACCCTCTGGTTGGCGCGCACGGGCCGCGCGAAGTCAGCTCGACTTCTCAGGAGCACTCTTCCGTCGGTCGACGAGCAGTGTGCCGCCCACGGCGACATTCTCGGGCGGATTCTCCTTGATCACGACGACGATCACGTCTTTCGGCAATCCATACGCTTTGGTTGCTGCCTCCGTTATCTCGCCGACGAGCGTCCGTTTTCTGTCCAGCTCCTTGATCGGTGGTCCCTCTACAGTGATATTGGGCATCATCAGGTCCTCCCTAACCTGTCGAACATATCCAGTGAGCGTTTCGTCGCTTAAACATGGCAACGCGAAACGTCGAAGGCGTACCTAGGATTGCGGCTGCCTGTCTGGCACCGCTTCGATATCCAGGTCAAAGCATCCGACATCCAGTTGTGCGAGCCGTCGTTTCAGCTCTTCTCGTTCCTCCTTTCCCCGCGCGACGAACTGTGCGCACCCGTCGCCTTGTGACCCGACCCCTTTCCCGCCCCAGATAAGCTCCTGTATTCCGGGATAACTCAGCACCTTATGGAGCGTCGGCGCGGTGAGTTCCGACGGGCACGCCGGCGCCATGAACTGGTCGAACAACCGCTGCGCTTCCGTCATTAGTGTGCCGACCTGCTCGGCGTCACCTTGCTCGACCGCTTTTCTCGCGTCCGCCAGGATCTCGGCATTGACCGGCCCGAGGTAATACCGCACATCTTCGCCGATCTTGCCCATACCTTGCGGATAGCAACTGTTGAGATCCGCGAGGATCTTCATGGTATTCTTGCCCGCACGGAGGTCAACTATCAGCATGTGGATGTCCGAGCGCGGATGGAGCTCATCGATCTCCATGTCGTCACCGTCAAACGTAAGAAACACGGGGATCTTGCCGTATGCGCATCCTTGATCCATCCGGCCACACCGTGACGGGGTTGTAATCTCTCCCAGGTACGCCAGTTCCATCTCGCCGCGTATGGTGAGTTTCAGGTCGTACAGGCGGTTAAACGCGCGTGCCGTGAGAACGCACACCGCCGCGGACGACGACAACCCTTTTCGTATAGGGAGATTCATCGAGTCGCTGTCGATCTTCACGCCGCCCACCCGATGGCGTTTGAGTATCTGGTAGGCGACACCCGCGCAGTAGCTGTAGAACCCTCCTCCCCGGGCACATTCCACCAGCTTGTCTTCAGCCATCTCGAGCGAGTGCGCTCCCAGTTTCCGTCCGTCTGGTAGAGTAGAATCAATGACCAGCTTGTCCGGATGACTGCTAACGCTCGCGCGTATACCCTGGTCCGTGCCGATAATCAGACAGTACCCTTTCGCCACAGTCGAATCGATTCGTCGGTACCCGCCCGCCCAATCGGAATGTTCCCCGAACAAACACACTCTACCCGGTACAAAAAGTTTTATCTTCTCGTTGTCCATCACAGTACCTTCCATAGTCGCACGGAACCGTCTCTGGCGCGAGCATCACCACACATTGCATTCCGTAAGCATCGGGTTCTCTGCACAGAAAACTTTTGGAAACCCCACGTTGATTATAGCCCGAACAGAGCCGATCTTACAACTCCGCAGCCGAATTGCTGTTCCTTGACAGGAGAGGGCATTTTGCTTAGAGTTCATCCGGTTGCTGCCAGTATTGCCGGGATATGAGGTGGTATCGAGGTTTAGCGCGTCAAGAAGAAGTCCATGGGTAGGTTGCCTGAATGCCGGTATGGTTTTACAAAACCCGGAGCGGGGGGAGGCTGGTGAATGATTTGGCACATGTGACTGCGAGGCATCACGCAGCAGCCATGCTTGGACCCCGGGCCGGAGCTTGAGCAATGGTGCGTAATCGCCACGTGAACAACCTTGACCGTGACTCAGCGTGGACTGCGCGGTGGCCGAGACGGTTGGTGGTCAGCATTGCCGCAATGTGCGCTGTGCTGGCAGTTTTGTTGCACTTTTCCGACTTGCCCACTCTGTTCAGTTATCTGCGGGGTATATCGGTTCGTTACGTTCTTCTTTGTGTTCCGGCATTGGTGGCATCGTGGACCTTGCGAGGGAAACGGTGGCAGATAACCGCCCGCCACGCGGGAACGGATGTGGGCATTCTCGATGCGGTTGCGCTCGCCACCGCAAGCAATTTCGCGAATCTGCTTGTGCCCGCCAGAGTCGGAGACCTCCTTTGGATCAATGGTGCAAAGGAAAGATGCCACGTCGGGTACGGTGCCGCGTTGATTTCGGTTGGCTTCTGTCGACTCGCTGATTTGGTTATGATCGTCGTGTTCGTAGCAATAACCTCATCTCTGGTTGTATCAGACGCGCTGCAGGCGCGACCGATAGCGTACATGGCGTCAGCCGCAGTCATGCTGTCGGTGCTGTACGCGGTCTACTATGTGGGAGTGAAGCGTAACAAGTTTCTGCTCCTGTTACGGGGCCCGCTTACACGGCTGAGACGGATATACCAGTCACTTCGCCGAATCTTGCTCATGCTTGTGTCGAGCAGGCTGCTATTGGTGCACGTAATTATCATCTCTGTCGGCATCTGGATCGCGGACATCGCGGTATTCGTTCTTATGTGCGCTATGCTCGGCATACATCCCGGCCTGGCGGTGATGGTGTTCGCCTGCAGCCTCGGCGCGCTGACGAAGATCGTCCCCATCACGCCGGCGGGCATCGGCACATTCGAGGGCGCCGCAAGCCTCGCACTGACCTCTGCCGGGGTGGAGTATGACGCGGCGCTTGCCGTCACGTTGATTTCGCATGCGGTGGCAAATGCGGGAGCATTTCTGCTGGGCCTTGCGGCACTGTGTTACTTGGGCCTCGACATATTTCGGGTTGATTTTCGCGAAATCTCCCAAAAGTGCCGCAAGTATTTAGCAGAACCGTCTGACCCGAGTTGAACGAAGACGTCGGTGACACAATCCCCGTGCTTAGCGGGAAATGGAGCGGAGGCGTTTGCGATAACACCGCTGCCGATCTGACGGCTGCCCGTTGTGTTCCATCGATGCTCTCGGCGAACGCTCGCCTCACTGCAAGGGCCCGCCTTGACGAGCCGTTGCAACGTATAGCATACTTCAAGCAGACGAGTATGCTTACCTGGTATCCTGACGAGGGGAGGGAATGGCAATGCGCAATCAAGCTTACGAGATACCCTTACGAAAGGTCGGTCAGGATGTGTTTATTTGGGGTAAAGCCCAGATCCTCGCGCCCGAAAAGATCTCTATCGGAGATTCTGTCATTATCGACGACTTCGTGTTCCTTATGGGAGGTGAGGAAACCGTTATCGGGAGCTTTATCCACATTGCGGCCTTTTGCTCTCTCGTAGGAGGCGGCCGGCTCATTCTTGAGGATTTCTCCGGTATTTCTGGAGGATCCCGAGTGTACACTGGGAATGAGGACTATTCCGGGGGCTGTCTGACAAACCCTGCAGTGCCGTTCCCGTATCGGGTTCCTATTCGCTCATTCGTTCATGTCAAGAAACATGCTATTGTCGGAGCAAACTCCGTCATTCTGCCTGGAGTCACCATCGGTGAAGGAGCGGTAGTCGGAGCCAATAGTCTGGTAACCAAGGATTGCGATCCGTGGACGATGTATGTTGGTTCGCCAGCCAAGCCTTTGAAGGAACGACCCAAAGAGACAATGTTGAGGTTGGAGAGTGAATTGCGCGCGACACTGTATGATGAACAGGGGCGATACATTCCTGCGGATAAACGGAAGTGACAGGTAACAGGATGTCGCTTTGAGGGGGGGGTCATAGATGACAGAAGGTCGCAGAGAGTTCTCCATAGGGGAAGAAGCCGAACTGACAGGAACGATCAGCGATGAGGATATCAGGACGTTCGCTCAAATTTGCGGCGATGAGAACCCGCTGCACCTGGATGACGAGTATGCACGCGGAACGTTTTTTGGCGGCCGCATCGCCCACGGTATGCTGGTATCCAGCCTGATTTCGGCGGTGCTTGGCACAAAGTTGCCAGGCCCCGGCGCTGTTTACCTCAGCCAGCAATTGCGGTTCCTGGCACCGGTGCGCCCCGGCGACACGGTGACTGCTCGCGTTGAAGTATCGGATTGGGACGCAGCCAGAGGACGCGTGACGCTCCTGACCGAGGTGGTAAATGAAGGCGGTGTGACCGTAATCACCGGCGAAGCCCGACTTGTTATGGCAGCGTTCTTGAAGAAAACCGAGTAGTCACACTTGGCCGTTGGTCCCTGCCGGACGACTCACCGCCGAAACATCTCCCTGATCACGTACCGGGGCGTTTTCTGCGACGCGATGAATGCGCGGATAGTAAACTCGCCGATGATACACAGGACACCGACGACGATCAGCGCGGCGATGACAATCGCGTTAAGCAACAAACCGTTTGAGACCTGGCTCAGCACCTGGAAGTCTGTAAAAGCGCTGAGCAGAACCCTCGCCACGAACAGCAGAGCGAACGTAAGGCATACCACGGCCAACAGTTGAAACGGCCGCTCCGAGAGGTTCACGAGGTTCTCCATATTGTATTTCCACAGCTTCCTGAATGTCCAGCCGGACTTGCCGTATTTTCGCGGAAAATGTCTGACAGGTACTTCTGAACACCGTTCCGCCTTGGCGATGACGTTGGCGGGATTGAACACATGGAACGGGCCCAGGTCGAACGCGCGCAGAAGTTTCGCGTTGAACAGCTTGAATGTACAGCCAAAATCGCGAAATTCCGACTGGGACACATTTCTCATGACGATGTTTGCGATCTTCGACGGCAAGATTCTGAAGAAAGAATCGTTTCTGTGCTCGCGATATCCGCTCACCACATCGTAGCCGTTGTCGTATTCGCGCACCAGAAGCGGGAGATCTTCCGGCGCCAGTTGTAGATCGCTGTCCATGAAAAGAAAGATGCCGCCTCGCGCGTGACAAATCCCGGCGGTAATGGCGGCGGCCTGGCCGGCGTTCTTGAACAGGTCTATCACAGCCGCTACATGCGCGTCCTTCTCGAAAATCGTCTTTAGCTTCTCGAACGTTTCATCCGTGCTGCCATCATTCACAAAGATGATCTCGTGGCTTCTTCCGAGAGATTGTAACGCCTTGGATAAACGCGAATGGAACTCGTCAATGCTGTTTTCCTCATAGTAGCACGTTATGATCGCGCTGATTTCCGGGTTTGATGTGTCGTTACGCGCCATGCAACGTTGGCCCTCTCCCTGCATGTGACCCAGAAAGCCTTTGGGCCTGCTGCTGCTCCACAAAGATAAATTGTCGAACCTTCTTCGCGCCGTCAAAACCGATACGCGCGTTACTTAACGTAGCCGAGTGCGCGGAGCACACTCAGGGTCTTGACTATCTCCTCCTGCGTTGTAGCCTGCGACTCGAACAGACGGGCAAACTCCGCCTCTGCCTTGTCAGAGCGGGGCACAAGCACGAAACCCTTGAAGGCAGCCCAGTGCGATCGGTCGCCTTGAGCTACCACCGCGTCGAAACAACCGTCCCGGATGTCGTACGTACCGAGCTCGACAAGGACGTACTTGCCCGTCTTTTCCGCATGCGGATTGCATTTTATCGTACGCAATTCCGGTTCGTCTTCCACCCTCACGCTGAGCGAGGATGCCGGGTGCCCTTCGTAATCCTTACAACAGTATACCTCCATCAGTGCTTTGTACTGCCCTTCGCGCACCTTGGCACGAAACGGAAGTGGTGGTGCGTCCTCCGAGAACGACGCGGCGAACAGTTGGTTCGCCCACAACAGCCATTTGTTGTCGGCTTTCCCTTGAACTGTCGGCGACTGGTCCGCCGCAACGATGGCAGCCTTCTCGGTCTTGGGCAGGATCTTTCCCACATTCAGGAACACCGCCATGAGCGGCAGGCGCGACAGCGCTTCCCAGCGAGGTATCATCTCGGCAAACACGAACCGCTTCATTTCGGCAGCCGCGCCGCGGTGGTCGTTCAATACGTCAACTCGACCGGCGATCAGGTCAGGCACGGGATAGAGGTGTTCCGCTTCCGTCTTGACATTATACTCGTATTTGAATCGGTCGCCGCGCAAGCTCAGGAGCGACCCCGAGGAGTCTTTGACAAATGCGTAACGATGAGGAGCGGGCGCGTTCGAATCGAAGGTTACCGGGACGAGGCTTTTCCCGTCGAACTCGGCGTCGGTCGTGAGGCCCAAGAAATCGACGAGCGTGGGAGCAATGTCGGCGTTCTCCGTGACGCATGACACGCGCTTGCCGTGAGGCAGCCCCGGCCCGGCAATGATGAGCGGAACGTGAATCACCTCGTCATAGGTTTTAGCGCCGGCGTGAGCGACGGTCTCGCCATCTTCGCCCAACGCCTCGCCGTGGTCGGCACCGACGATGATCAAGGTGTTTTCAAGAAGACTTCGCTGTTCGAGTGCCTCTATGAGAACGCTGATGTGCGTATCCGCGAAAAGTATCGACCCGTCATGTAGACCCCGCAAATACTGCTTGTCCGCTTCCGAAAAGCGTTGCCCATCGGCCCTCTTCGCGCCATACCTATTGCTCTGCTTAAGATGTTCTGCATCGTACGTCCTGTCCAGCCACCGGTCGTACGGCGGGTCGAGATAGTGAGGGAAGTGTGTGTCCCACGTGTGAACGTAAAGGAAAAATGGCTTGTCGCGCTGCGAGGAAATGTAACGAGTAACCTCGACGTTGAGCTCTTCGAAAGAAGGAAGAGGTGGGATACGCGGAGTGACACCTATGAACCGTCCGAACGCTCTCGGAAGCCGGTCGCGTAACGAAAACCACGCATCGGCTATCGTCACCATCGCCGTTTCATACCCGTTTTGTTCGAAGATTTCCGGCAGGAGCTGTTCTTCTTCAGGAGGGAGCTGCACGTTGCGGTACTGCTCGAAGACGCCGTACTCGCCAAGATATGCCACCGGGAAGTATCGTCCTGTCATGTATGAGGGTACTGAGCTAATCGTTTCGACGGACTGGGCGAAATTCTGCTCGAACAGCACTCCTCTCGAGGCGATTTCATCAATGTTGGGCGACGTTTGGCGCTCGTAACCGTAACATGAGAGATTTACTCGACAGGCATCCAGGAGAATCCAGATGACGTTGGGCTTGCTGGTTCCAGCCCGCCTTTCAATGTCCACCTGCCGTTCGGCGGCGGACGCCGTTCCGCCGGCCCCCCAGAGTGTGACCGCGAGCAGGCACACCGTCCACCACGTCCGGAACACCTGTCCCGCGCACGCCCCTTTGCACAGACTGCTCCAGGGCCCCCCGAGCACAGCTATCAGTTTGGTCGGCACGCGTCTCACCGTTGCAGTCATGCCGTGCAATTCGGCAGTTCTTTGAGCAGCATGCATATCGTCTTTACGGCCTCTTCGTCCAGTGTTCCGTACAATGGTAAACACAGAACCTGTTGTGCAACGCGTTCTGCGACAGGCAGATTACGTGGATCTGCCGAGGGCAGAGCAGAGTAACATGAATACGTACTGCACAGGGGATAGAAGTACTTGCGAGGATGTACATTGAACCGTTTGAGCAGTGTGTATAGTTCGTCGCGACTCATACCATATTTCTCGGCTTCTACAAGCATCGGGAAATAGCAATAGTTATGTCTAACATCCGACATCTTCTCTGGGAAAGTGATGCCGGGGACGTTCTCAAGCTCTCGCTGGTACAGGTGGGTCAGGTTGCCGCGATTCGCTATTTCCTCGTCAACGATGTCCAGCTCCAATAGGCCAAACGCCGCCTGAAATTCATTCATTTTGCCGTTGATCCCCGGCCCAATCACGGTTTCTTCATCCGCGATCCCGAAGTTTTTTAGAAAGTCGACCCGCCGTTTTTGAGCGGGGGTTTTGCAGACAACTGCGCCACCCTCGACCGATGTGAAGAGCTTTGTGGCGTGGAAGCTGAGGACTGAGACGTCGCCGAACTCGAGTATGGACCTGTCTTTATACCGTACCCCGAAGGCGTGCGCCGCATCGTAAATCACATGCAAGCCGTGCCTGTCGGCGATCTCCTGAATCTCCTCAACGGCACACGGGTTCCCGAAAACGTGTACGGGAAGGATAGCCTTCGTGTCCGGGCTGATCAGCGGCTCGATTCGCCGTGGGTCCAGGTTGAGGGTCCTCTCGTCGATGTCACAGAAGACGGGCCGAATCCTATTCCAATAGAGCACGTGCACCGTGGCTGGAAATGTGAACGGCGTCGTAATCACCTCTCCGCCGTTTATGCGAAGCGCCTGGAGTGCCACCAGGAGCGCGATCGTGCCGTTGCAAAACAAGCTTACGTGTTCAACGCCGAGGTATTCGGCCAAACGTCGCTCGAACTCTTCGTGGAATTGTCCCACGTTTGTGAGCCACTGCGAATCCCAGATGCGCTCTAAGTGTCGGCGATAGTCTTCCAGGGCCGGCATAGTCGGTTTGGTCACCCTGAGGGGCTCAGGAAATGCGTGCTTCGAGACGAGACGATCTATATCAGTTGAGCGGGAAGGTTCTTTAGTTGAAGAATTCATAGCCAGAGGCGTATTCCCGTCGCCGCAAACCTCGCGAGCCCGCAGCACTGTGCCGCCGTTCAGTATGTGGAGGGCCGTCTGTTCAGGTTCTCTGAGCGTTTTCCCCCAGCAACCAGCGAGCATAGATGAGACGTGCTAACGTGTCCCATTTGGTTACCTTTCTCCCGAATTCAGAGTATACGCCCGGCCGAGTGCGCTGTCAAGCGGGTTTGGGGCATGATCTCGTGGATTCGCGTAGACGAAGTGGCCCTGCCATTCTTGACGCATTTAATGTGCATATATAGAATTGTCTCCGTCAGAACACAAAGGTGGAGCAAAGAACAGAGGCGCCTTCTTGTTGCGGCGGAGGCGAGAGCGGCAGAATCCGGAGAGACGATTGAGGAGCACCAGGTTCCTTAGGCAAAACGGTGAACTTCTTGCGCTGGCAGCTATTGTTGTGGCTGCGTCCGTCGTGCGCCTTGTCAACCTTGGCTATTACAGCCTGTGGTACGACGAGATTGTCGTTGCGAATCATGTTCGCAATGCTGCGTCCTTGAGTGAATTGGTGGAGAGCGTCAGAAACACCACCGGCGCAACGCCTCTTCACGAGCTCGTATTGTCAGCATTCTTCCGTTTTAGCACGTCAGAGTTCACAGCCAGGTTCCCGTCGTTCCTTGCCGGGGTGGCAAGCGTGGTTGCTATCCATGTTCTGGGTCGGCGCGTTTTCAACAGCCAGGTTGGACTGTTGGCAGCGCTGCTCCTGGCGTTTTCGCCCTTCCATATACAATATTCGCAGGAAGCCCGATTCTATGCGATTTTCGTGTTGTTAGCGATTTGCTCCATGATCGCTTTTCTCCGGTTCGTCGAGCGGAGAACCTACCCCCGTTGGATCGGGCTCGTTGTATGGCATACATTGTGTCTCTGGTCGGCTTACTTTGCCGGTTTTGTCATGTTGTTTGAGGGTCTCTATGCGACGTACCTCGTCACGCGCGACAGGTTATCAAGGACTACCACGGTGGGGATGAACTGGAGAGATTATCTGGCTTGTGGCGCGGGCCTATCGCTGGCAGTGGTGCTATTCCTGCCGTGGTTCTTCTATGCCCGGGTGGGTGAGGAGGTGTCACGGGGATTCCATACGGCGCTCAACTGGCAGTGGGCACTGTTAGTGCTCCAGCCACTGAGCGCGGGGTCACGACTGAGCGTGGCCATGTTTGGTCTTGCGTTTATGGCGGGACTAATATATTCCGTGAGGTTGGGACGGCACGAAGGTGTGCTGTTGGCGAGCATCGCGGTAGTATCGCCGTTTGCGGTACTGCTGCTGGTCAACCATGCGGGCTACTTCTTTGCTCCGAGACAACTTCTATTCATACTGCCGTCATTTCTGCTATTAGTTGCGGCGGGAATTGCAGGTACAGCGGAGCTATTGGTGCTACTCATGAAGCGGTTTCCCTCGCGGAACCTTAAGGCGACGTGTGCGTGGGCTGCCGCGCTGCTCATATTCGTCCCGCTCGATGCCAGAGAGGTCGTGCGATACCATAAAGACTATCGAGGTACGCCGGACTGGAAACATGCGACGGTGTACCTTTACCGGAACGTCGGTGCAGAAGATGTCGTGGTAAGCATGAAGGCCTTCGACGGCGCTTTTTGCCTAGAATACTACGCGCCAGCCGACCTGGACGATCAGATCGTGGACGTGAAAGATCTGCCGGAATGGCAAAACCGCTGGCGGAGTTTGAGAGGCCCCGACACTCTGCCACGGAACGTTTGGTTTGTCTCGCCGAAAATGCTGGAACTGGATGGTAAATCATTCCAGATCGTTGCGTTTCCGAATTTGAAGATCGTGCGCGCAGAAAAGATGTCGCGAACATGGGATGGGCTGTGGGGACTAGTTGCGGAGCAGGTGTTCGCAGCGTCGAAGACAACCGGGTACCGGAGGGGACGGGTGCTGAGCGAACTTGGCGAGATGTTAGCAGCGGTTGGCAAGCATGCGTCGGCGTATGAAGTGGTCCGCGATCTCGCATCACAGTACCCGCACATGCCGAACTATCAGCGGCAGCTCGGTGAGCTAGCCGTCAAGCTTGGCAAGCTGGACGTAGCGGAGCAGGCATTTCGGGCAACACTCAGGCTGGATCCGGAAAGCTATGCATTTTCGCAGCTCGCCGACGTGCTGCTCAGGTTGGGCAAGCGCGATGAGGCCGTCGAGGTGGTCCGTAAAGCTGTCGCGGCGCGGGACGAACCATACCGTCGCACATGGCTCGGGCTTGTATATGCCGTAGCCGGGAACCACGACCGTGCGGAGGAGGAGTTCCGCAGGGCTATTGCCATGGCACCCAATTACGCGTACGCACATTACCGCTTCGGCCAGTTTTGTGCTGCCCGTGGCAGACTGGATGATGCGGTGTCTGAGTACAGGACGGTGCTCGAGCTGGAACCTGCAAATTCGGCGTTTGGCTTGCTCGCCGACGTACTGCTTGAGATGGGTAGGTATGATGAAGCAGAAAGAGTTATTCACGATGCGATCGCGGCGAAGGACGAACCGTATCGTCGGACCCGGCTTGGCATGGTGTACGCGGCGTCCGGGAAGTATGATCTCGCCGAGGAGGAGTATCTCAAGGCGATTGCGATGCAAGTGGATTATGAATATGCGCACTACCGGTTAGCACAACTCCATGCCAGGCTCGGCAGGCGCGACGAGGCTATTGCTGAGTTCGAGACGGTCTTGAGACTTGTCGACCCGGACAGTGCGAGGGCCAAGGCAGTGCACGCCGAGCTTGAGAAGCTGAGGAAAGGCGGCCCTTCGGGTGAGTAGCGTCCTGGGAGGAACGAGCAAGTCGGGCTGTGGCACTACGCGCATGAACAAGGTGAGCGTTTTCGCGCTGGTTGCCATCGTTGCCCTTGCAGCGACGCTGCGGTTGATACACCTGGGCCACGATAGCTTCTGGAACGATGAGCTCATCGTTCTGACTCACGTCCGTAGCGCCGACTCGTTGGGTGAACTCCTCAGAAATATACAAAAGACCAATGGTGCTGCGCCGCTGCACGAGCTGATCCTGGCCGGCTGGCTGCGTCTCGGGGGTTCCGAGTTCATGGCCAGGTTCCCCTCGGTCGTTGCCGGCGTGGCGAGCGTCGTTGCCATCTATTTTCTCGGCCGTCGGATTTTCAACAATCACGTGGGGCTGCTGGCAGCGCTGCTTCTTACCATCTCGAGGTTTCATATACGGTACTCGCAAGAGGCCCGGTTCTATGCCATATTCGTGCTGCTGTCATTGTGCTCGATACTCGCGTTTCTTCGGTTCATCGGGCGCAGGACCCCGCTGCGGTGGTTCACGGTGGTGATGGTGCACACCGTATGTCTGTACTCGGCGTACTACGCCGGATTCGTGATGCTATTCGAGGCTCTCTATGCGACGTATTTGTTGGTGAGAGATCGCGTTTCAAAGGCTGGAGAACCTGTGATGACGTTGCGGACGTACCTGGCTGTGGCCGCAGCGCTGGCCGTTGCAGCACTCCTTTTCCTGCCATGGGTCTTCTATGCCGGGGTGAAGGAGCCGACGACGTTAGGATATCCGCACACACCACTCAACTTGGAGTGGATTCTTTCGGTTCTTCGTCCCATGAGCGCCGGATCGCTGGTGAGCGTCGCGGTATTTGTAATAGCGTTCGCGGCAGGAGCGATGTATTGCAAGAGGAACGGACGCCATGAGGTCGTTCTGCTGACGCTTATCGCACTGATGTCGCCGCTTGTAGTAGTGGTGACGCACAACCTGAGCAACTTTTTCTACCATCCGCGCCATTCCCTGTTTGGTTTGCCTGCCTACCTGCTGATGGTGGCGGTCGGTGTGTTTGCCATAGGCGAATACCTGGATCGTCGCGTGATACGGTTGACAGGGCGCAGAACGCTGTCTGCATGGGCGCTTGTGGTAGCGGTGTTTGTCCCACTTTGCGTGTTCGATCCGACCGATTACTATGACGATCGGGTCATAGACTGGAAGGGCGCAGCGGCCTATCTTGAACGGGAGGTCGCGCGCGACGAGATCGTGATACGGTTCGTGAAACCGGATGACAGGCTCTGTCTGGACTACTACACGGGAGCCGATCTAGCGGAACGGGTATTTGATGTAGCACCTGTTGCGAAATGGTACGATAACGGGGGTTCTTCGCGAGGTGGTAGACCCCTGCCAAAGCGGTTCTGGTTCGTGTGTCGGGAGATATACGAGCTCCAACCTGCACTGTTTGAGTTCGAGCCATTCGGCAGGCTGCACGTTGTGTGTAGAAAGGAGGCCTTAAGAGGTTGGGAGGATCTCTGGGATCTCCTGTCGGATTACATATGTCTTGCGTCGAGTGCGTCCAACGAGATCGGCCGGTACGTGTTCTATCTCCTTAATCAAGAACTTCTTGGAGAGGACGCCCTGCCGTTTTCATACAGGTTGTGCCAGGAAATTACGCGGCGGTATCCGGGCAGAGGGGAGTTCCAGAAAGAGCTCGCGGAAACGGCATTCAGGATTGGTGACGAAGATGTTGCCGAACAAGCGTCGCGCGCTGCACTGGAGCTGATTCCTGATTGGATTGGGTTCTCGCGTCTCGCCGGCATTCTGGTCAAGGATGGGCGGTATGAGGAGGCCGAGGCGGTCGTCATGCGCGCTATTGCTGCACGTGATGACCCGTACAGTCGGACGTGGCTCGGCATGGTGTACGTCGCTGTTGGGAAGTATGACCGAGCTGAAGAGGAATATCGTAAGGCGGTAGCCATGCAGCCGGACTATGAGTACGCACACTACCGGTTAGGGCAGCTCTACGCAACGCTCGGCAGACGTGAGGAGGCTATTGCGGAGTTCGAGACAGTCTTGAGGCTCGTCGAGCCCGGCAGTGCAAGGGCTAAGAGCGTAAGAGCTGACCTGGAAAAGCTTGGGCAAAGTCGCCCGTCAAACCAGTAGAGTCTCGTTGTCCGTGTTGCGTTTTCCTCGAAGATTCAGCAGCATCGCCGCAACATTTTTGATTGACCGATCGGGTAGGGG
>Ga0180433_10006392_pt1 | contig 15451 bp, 11 predicted proteins | sample SS_ome_8_FD_132980 | JGI IMG/M metagenome (GOLD analysis project Ga0180433, IMG submission 132980) | Hypersaline lake sediment archaeal communities from the Salton Sea, California, USA - SS_1_D_1 metaG | ecosystem: Environmental > Aquatic > Non-marine Saline and Alkaline > Hypersaline >... | reverse complement strand
CTAAAGATTCTACTTTTAGTGTGTTAACACTTAAATCATTTACACTAATGTCGTTAAAATAACCAGAAATAGCATTTATACTATTTGTATCAATTGTAGTAGTAGAAGTTCCAACAGTCATTAAATTAGTGACACTCAAATCATAAATAGAAGCATGACCATTTACACTTAGATCAGTAGTATATATTGTATTAGATACAGTAATATTGTCATTAAATTGAGCACTATTACTAACTTGTAAGTTCCCACAATCGACAAGAGAAGTTCTTACTGTATCACTTAAAAGTTCGGTGCTAATTCCAACAGTTAAAATATGTTGAACACTTAAATCATATATAGAAGCATGTGTGTTTACACTTAAATCAGTAGTAGTAATTTTATTAGTATTATTAATTGAAGAGGAAGAAATATTTGTAACATCCAAATCATTTACAAGTATATGAGACGCACTTATATCATTTACAGACAAGTCAGTAATTGTTACTAAAGAAGCATCTTGCATATTAATTGTATTAGCATTAAATATAACATCTTGTCCTCCTAATAAACCTGCTTGTATAGTTAAATTTTCAACATTTTTAGATCTTAAAATTCTGGATTCAACTTGGTTTCCTGTAATTCTAACATTACCAACATCCATTATATTTGTAACGCTTAAATCATAAATAGAAGCATGATTATTTACACTTAAATCATTTGTAGTTATATTATTAAAAATAGCAATATTCAAATTAATACTGTTAGCACAAATATCATTTACGGATAAGTCTCCAATAATTACTTTATTAGCAACAAATTCTACATTTTGTCCTCCCAATGGTCCAGCTTGAATAATTAAATCTTGAAGAAGAGGAGAATAAATAAAGGAAGTATTAAGAGAATTATCTACAATAATTAATCCAGCATTTACATTATTAGCTTTCAAGTTATTAGTAGAAACATCATTCGTATCGATATATGTAGTGGAAGTTCCAACAGTCATAACATTAATTACACTTAAATCATATATAGTAACATGTCCATTAAAAGAGGCATCTCCATTAGCATGGATATAAGCATTTTTATTATTATTTAAATAAAAATTAATATCTCCACCTGATAAATCTAAATTTCCTGATGCATCATTATTTCCTCTGTCTATTGTTAAATCTCCATAAACTTGTAAAGCATACGAAGAGCCACTAATATCTCTATTATAACAAATATCAATTGGTTGTCCAAATAAAGGGGGATTAGAGACAGTAATTCCTCTGAAACTTCGAACATGTCCTTGTGTATCACTCATTCCAGCAATTCTATCAATACCAGTTCCAGGGTTAGATGAGGCAAGATTACCATCAATAGAGAAAGTCAATCCATTTTCCCAATTTCCTGATAATATATTATCAGAAGTATCATTATAGACAGTCATAGTATTTCCATCAGCTCCAGGAGATCTAAATAAATTTAAGGTTCCTAAAGCGGTATTACCTTGTAATGTAGTAAGAGTTAAAGTTTCGCCAATGAATCCCCCTAATTCAACAGTAGATCCGTCAACTAATAAATTACCACGAATAATTACATTGGTGCTACAATCTCCACTTGAACCGCCAACAAAAATGTGATTTCCAGCCCCAAAATAATTGGATTTACTGCAATCTGTAGAAGAATAAATAGGTCCAAGATTTCTAATACCAGTGCTAGATTGAATACCAAAATTTTTAGAATTTGATAAAAAACTAGTTATATTAGAAGAAGCATCTAAAGTAGCAGCACCATTATTACCTCCTGTAACTTTTAAAATACCTGTAGTGGAATTAGGACCACTTGGACAACCATTAATATTTACTGAATTGTTAATAGTCGTTGGAGTGCTGTTATTATTCGAACAACTACCTGGTGTAATAGGTCCAATTTTAATTTGTCCAGCTTCAATAGCAGCTACTAAATTACATATTTCTTTATCATATCCTCTGCTTCTTAAATAACTTCCATAACTATAGTAAGTTTCTCTACATGTATAGTTTGAATTGGCAGACATTTATATAATTACATTATAAAAATTATATAAATTTTACTTTATTTTGGAACAGGAAAAGGTCTTTGATGTTTTTCAACAACTAGAGGTTCAGGCATAAAAGTTTTTAATCTTTCAAAGTAAGAAACACCTGGTAAACTTTTAAGCTCTGGAACTACAGGTTTTTGAGGATTTACTAAATTAGTAGAGTTGATTCCAAATAAAGCAGATTCTATTTCTACAGAATTTTGGGAAAATGCTTCTCGTGGCATATGACTAGGTGTTATTCCCATACATGGCAAAGCGTTATTATATGCTCTTCCGACTTGAGAATATTGATATTGATTATAACCTAAAGATTGTTTATAACTTTGTTGTTGTTGACAATAATTTCCTGGTGTATTGTTATTTCTAGTAGAGGCCATATTAATATACATGGATATTATTTTGATTCAAAACTATCCAATAAATATTGTAATGGAGTCTCTAAAGGAAGTTGATTATAAAAATGGTATAAACATTTATGAAATAAATCTAAATAGTCATAAGAAAACAAAGTCCTAAAAATTAAATCATTATATATGGTTCCTTTATAAGGATGTTTTTCAAATATATTTTTAATAAATTCTTCATCTTTTATAGAATTGAATAAATGATCTATTTTATTATTTATGGTTTCTTCTTCAAATTCCTCCATATTAAAAGTTTGTAGCAATTGAATTTTATATAACATTTCTCTCAGTCCTATTTCTTCTTCATCGTCTTCCGTTATTAATTTATAAGTACATAAATGATTTAATTGTAAATCAGTCATATATTAATTTAAGTATTTGTTTTTAAGTATTTAATATTGATACATAGAATGTCCATTTTTATAATCTTTGTCCTTTTGAAGTTCACGAGAAGGAACACCTCCTCTTATCCATCCATCAGCAGCAACACCTTCAACTAAATTAGCAGGGTTGGTAATTGAATTTTCAATAGAAGGAAGAAGAGGATAATTTTGGTAAGGAATATAGGATTGTTCAGTAGTGGTATTAATACTCTTTTTATTTTGAATCATGTCTCCTTGTTGAATGTGTGATTCCAAAACAGGATTAGAAGGACCACGGCCTAAATAAGGAACAGTTTTAAAAGGACGCTCATATAAACTGATGCGGCATTTAGGATGGGTATTAATGGTTCCAATTAATAAATCAGAATTAGGATCAATATTACATCCTCCCATACCAACTTGAGTGCCAGGGGCACCTACAAAAATACCAGGTTGACTAGTTGCAAATTCAATAGGTCTTTTAAGACCACAATCTTGAACGAAATAATTTGTTAATAAATAATTGGCAGAATTAGCATTTTGAATATTTTGTTGACTCATAGAACAACTATCATCACCAATTCTGGATAATCGATCAAATCTAAAATCTCGTGTATAAGCAGCCATTTATATATATATTTAAAATAATATTTTTCTAAAATATATATTTAATTTTGTCCAGTAATAGAACCAATTCTAGGATTATTTTTCATTAACATGAAATCATTACCTTCTTTGCCTGAAGGCATATCTCCATAACAAAATTCTGCAAATCCTTTTTGATCATTTGGAATAGTTGTATTAGGTGTGGCATAAAAATTATGTTGTGCAAAATCTTCAAATTCAAAACTATCGCCTAAAGTAGCAAACAATCTTTTTTTTAGTTTTTTATCATTATTAAAATTGGATATTACAAAGTCTTCAGTATCATCATTAATTTGTTTTTCAACAGCTCTATTATATGCTGGTGCTGCCATTTTTCTCTTGGGATTATATTTTATCTCCGGTAACAATACATTCATTAATGGATTTTTTTCAGTTGGATTTGTAAAATTACATTTTACTGCATTATATACACTAGGATTTGTAAATGCTTCATTAACAGCTTCTTTCTTATTATCCTCTTGTTTTAAAGATTTAGCATAATAAAGAAAAACGATTACACCTAAAGTTATTGCACCAGTAATAAAAAAATTTAATGATTGTGTAATTAAATATCCTAAAATAGTTAATATAATAACCAATCTTGTTATAGCATTTATTTTTTGATTTCTTGTCATACCTTCTTTTGGCCAAATTTCATTTAATTGATTCTTTTTAAATAATACTAATGGGTCATTAAACCAAATATTTGTAGATTCACTTGCCATTTATATATATATTCTTAATTATTTATTTTTTATTCTTCTTCTTTTTCTTTTTCTTATTAGGATTATCACTTCCTTGCGATTTTTCAGGTTTATCTCCTTCAATTGAAAAAACCAATTGCTCAATTTCTTCATTTGTCATTGGTGGAGGTTTTGGTAAACTATTTAAATATTGTTGATGTTCTAGCTCTTTTTGCTTTTCCATTGATTTCTTTTTTATTCTTTCCTTCATTTGCGCAACTTTTATATTTTGATTTAATTTACCTTGCATTGCCCCTAAATTTACTTTTTGTCCTTTTCCCAAGTTTAATCCCATCTGTCTCATCATTGACTGGATATCTCCCATCCCTGGCATATCTTTCATTTTACTTAATAATTCACTTGCCTCTTGCATTATTTCACTCTCTTTAATTTCTCCTGACTTTATCTTACTATCTAATTTACCTCCTACATTTTTTACCAAATTCATCAATTTACCTGGATTTTTAAATAATTGTTGAAAAACATCATTTACCGACTGTGCATTCTCACTATTTAAATTTAATTCCTCTGCTGTCTCTTCTGCTATTTCCTTTGCTAAATTCCCCAATTTTCCATCTAATAATCCATTAATATGATCTTGAATATGTTCTGGTCTTGGTAAATTTTCCATATCTATACCTGATATATCTATTACATCCTCTCCTCCCATCATATTCTGTAAATTACTCATTGTTTCCTCTAATTTCTCTTTTAATTCATCCTCATTAATGGCTTCAAATAATTTTGCTGTATCCCCAAAAGAATCTTGAGAATCTACCTTTCCGATTACTGTAAATAAAATTAATTGTAAATATTTCCATATTGTCTCTTTTGTTTTTTCAGAAATATCTTCTTTCCATAGCTTCTTAAAATCAATTCCCGGTAAAAATTCTGTATTTATTTCTTCCTTCTGAAACATGTCTTCATTTTTATATAAAATATCAAAAAATCGTTCTGGTAAAACCTTTTTAAAATATTCATAAATGTTTTTTACACTTTCTTTATCTTGATCTTCCTTTATTTTTAATAAATTCTCATCTAAATTTTCCTTATATTCTGGAAAAGTAAACAAAATATCATTGATTAAATCATAAATCAATTTGGGAAAATCCTCTGGTAAAGCCTCTTCTTTATCACTTGATTTAGACATTATACAATTTATAAATAAAATTTGTTTAAATCAAACTAATTAATATATATTTTTGATAACTGATTTAAATTCTTTAAATATTGAATTGTTTTTTTCTTATTGGCTTCCTCTAACTGTCTTAAAGGTTCTCTTAATTTATCAATCCCTTGTAAAACTTGTGAAGAATTCGGATTCTTTTTTAAATCTTCGCTATAATCTTTGGTTAAAAAATATTCTATATTTTCGTTTTCTATTTCTTCTTCATATTTTTCACAAACATATCTATACCATACACCTATTATCATTTTAGGATTTGCCTTTCTTAACATCATTAAACCTGTTTGTGTAGTTTTAATATCTTTATTTTCTGGAAATAATACGACTACATCCTCTAAAAATTCTTCGAATTGGTTATTAAATCCTTTTAAAATAGCACTTTTATCCATTTATAAATTAATATATTAATTGTTTTTAAATATATTAATTTATTATTTGTTTATTGATATTCTGCATTTGTAAATCTTTATTTCTCTCTGCTTCCATATCTTTCATTGCCGTTTCTCCTACTTTATCTGGTGTCCAATTATCGGGTGGAGTTTCTATTTTAAAATTGTTTTCTACTGCTGCATAGTTATACATTTGTCTTAAACCGCCATCCCCTTTGGCTAGTAATTCATCACTTCCTTGATCCCAATAGCTAAATGTATCACTTGCCACTCCAAAAGAACCAGTATGATCTGATCCTAAAGAAAATGCTAATGGCTCTCCATTAAATCCTGCTGCTTCTAAATTCCTATATTCTGTCTGGGGATTTAATCTAGATTCTATTTCTTTTCCAAATATTACTGCATTTCCTTCTTTTAATAATAACATTGCTGGAACTTTGGTAATTTGAGGGGGTAATAATATTTTTTGTTGATTTTCTAAAATTACATAAGTTGCTCCATTTTGATTATCTCTAAATCTTTTATCAATACATATAAAATGTATTTCATTTTTTAATTCACTTTTAGAAAGACTTCTTAAAATTCCTTTACTTTTTTCACAGTAATTACTATAATATAATACTAAACTCATTTATATTTTACATTAATTATTTTACCATTCTTTAAACTTATTTATTTATAAAAAAATTGATTTATAAATAAATTTTATTTATATTATATAAATCATAATGATGGAACCTAAGATTACAATTACATCTGAAGAAAATAATACTTTATATTTTACTCTTTCTAATACTCCTACCAGTTTAGCAAATTCCTTGCGAAGAATTATTTTATCTGAAATATCTACTGTTGTTTTCAGAACATTTCCTCATTCCGAAAGTAAAGTTGACATTATTACTAATACCTCTAGATTTAATAATGAAATTCTCAAACAAAGAATCGGATGTATTCCTATTTATATTAATGATAGCGAATTCCCAATCGAAGAATATACTATTGAATTAGATGTTAAAAACGATTCTGATTCTACTATTTTAGTAACTACTAAAGATTTTAAGATTAAAAATATTAGCACGGATAAATATATCTCTGAATCAGCTGTTAGAAATATTTTCCCTTCTGATCCTGTTACCAATGATTTTATCCCTATTTGCCGTCTTCGTCCTAAACTTTCTGATAACTTAGAAGGTGAACATTTACTATTAAGCGCTTCTTTAGATTATGGTAATGCTAAAGAAGATGGTATGTATAATGTAGTCTCTACATGTTCTTATGGAGCTACTATGGATAAAGTGCAAGCAAATGATAAATGGAATGATATTCAAAAAGAATTAGAAAAAAAGGGATTATCGAAAGAAGAAATTGATTTTGAAAAAGATAATTGGTTTTTATTAGATGGTAAAAGAATATCTATTCCTAATAGTTATGATTTTGTTATTGAAAGTATCGGAGTATTTACTAATTTTGCAATTGTTTATAAAGCATGTGATATTATGATTAAAAAATGTAGATTATTAATGTCTCTCTTTGAAAAAGTGGATAATGCCCCTGATTCCAAAATTAAAATCGAAACCAATGAAAATACTACTATTTCTAACGAATTTATTATTACTTTAAAAGATCAAGATTATACAATTGGAAATGCATTGGTATATTTCTTATATGAAGACTATTATATTAAAGATAACTCTTTATCCTTTGTTGGTTTTAAAGTTCCACATCCTCATATTCCTAATGGAGTTATCCGTATGGGTTTTAATACTCCTGAAACACAAACTACAGTTATTCAATATCTAAATACATCTTGTCAAAAAGTTATTGAAACTTTTATAAAAATTCAAAATAATTTTAAATAAATTATCTCAAAAAACTTAAATAAAAAATAAATTTATAATATTTTTATTTTTTATTTTATTTATACTGTTGCCTCTTGTAATACTTCCTCTTTTTGTTCTTCCTTTTTCATTTGGGTTCTCTTACTATAATTCAATACAAACATCTGTTTAGCTGGATGAATCGCATTGAAATAATTAATTACATATGACTTATTAATTCCTTCCTTCTTTGGCATTAAAGTTGGTATATAGTGCTCATGATGTAGTTTATACATATGTGTTCTGTAATTTTCTGGAAATGTTTTTAATTCTCGCTCCTTCTTTACATAACATTTAATATAATTCATAAATAATTGATTAGTATAATCATGCATCAAATTCCTGTATTCATTAAACACCTTCTTCTGCTCTGGATAATATTTCAAATATTCTGCTATCTTTCCTTCTTGTCTCAAAGCTAAATATTGATATTGCAATTTGGGTTGATTTCCTCTTAACTTTCTTACATGTTCATAATTCGGATTTCTAAATTTATATCTATTACCTTCTTTATCTTTTATAATCACTCCTACCGTTGAATATTTTGTATTCATGGATGCACATGTCTCTTTACATTCATTTAATTCTGTCTCCGACTTTACAGGAATACACCTTGGTAATCTAATATTTGGTAGTTCTTTTACTAATTCATCCATATTATCATTCCTAATAGTTACTGAAAGACCATCTATCTCATAAATTTCTACCAAGTATAATCTCTTTTCTACAACATTTTTAACAATTCTATTTCTTGGATGTTGAATTACAAAACTATACATATATTTTTTATTTAATTTGTCTCTCAAATTGGGACATAATTCATTTTCAATTTCCTCAAACATACTCGAAAATGTATCCTCACTCTTAAATCCATTTTCCATATAAAAGTTCAATTTTCCTCCTACACTTGTCCTAGTAGCAATTTGCCAACTATTCTTTTCTTTCTCATAAAACATATTAATCATGGTTCCTTCAATAAATTGTTCTGAAACATACTGATCTTCAGAAGTAATATTAATTTTTTCAGTATTTTGTGATTTGGGAGGTGCAAAACATACGATTGTTCCATCATCTTTAAAAATTACTGATCTCAATAAACCAATTGTGTTTTCATTTTCTCTTGCTAACCATTCCTTATCATACTTTAGAATATGGTAATTTACACCTCCAAATTTCCATGTTTTTAATTTCAAATTTAGAGATTTTGCTATTTCATCTCTAGAAAGAGAATTATCATTATTAAATAATAATTCACTAATTCTGGGTACATTCTGTAGATTATAACTAGCCATCTTATTTATTATATTTTAATTTCTTTAATATATTTTTAAATCAATTTTTTTCGTATTTCATATTAATTTCTACTGTTACTATAAAGTAATGGAAAAAGATAATTCTATTTATTTACAATTAGGAGATATTATACAAATTGATGCACCATCTAATCCAGATATTAATCAACATAACTTTTTAATAGATTATATTGATTCCAAAAAAATTATTATTATTGATGAATTATCTGGAGAGAAAACTAAATTAAATATTAATGAAGATGGTAATCTATCAGATGAAAGTATTAATTCTATTACTATTTTAGATCGTCCAGAAAATAAAGGCTATGCTAGGCAAAATAAATTATTACCTGAGACCTTTATTGATATTCATTTTGGTGGCGATTTACCTTTAACTATTACTGGTGAAATTACAAATTTAGAAGAAGACATGATTGAAGTTAAAACCTATGACAATGGAGAACTCATTTATCTTGATTTTGGTTACAAGGGTATTCCAGAAGATCTTCCTATAGAAAAAATTGTTATTAGACCACCTCCTGAGAAAAAAGATATTTCTAAAGAGGAAGAAGAAAAAGAAGCTGAAATTACCCCATCTGAAATAGAAGATTTGGAATCTCCTGTTATTCAAGTTCCAACTGAAACTATAAAAGATAAAATTAGGGATATTATTATAGAAGCAGATGCAATTGAATTTGGACCTGTAATTGGAGATATTTCTCAAGTAGTTGAAGTCGATGAAGAGAGAAAAAGATTTAGTTTAGATTCACAAGTAAATGATTTATTAGATGAATTATTATCATCGTATCCATCAGCCGAAAGAACAAGAAAAGTGTTAAATAATATTCATATTCAAATTGAAAGATTCAAACAATTAAGAGAGAAATTCTCTCAATTTGATAGAAATGGCAATGCTATTCTCCCTTTAACCAAGGGAGCAGATTTTAAACCATTAATAGAACATTTACATAATCTTAATCAAAATCTTTATTGGATGATTCCAGTTGCTCAAAACCAGAAAAAATTGTATGATGTAGATATAGATATAGAAAATCAAGAACCATTACCCGATGTTATTGATCTAACAATGGCAGAATCTAGAACTAGTGAATATGAAATAAGAGAATTATACAAATCTAATACAGATAATTATACTAATTATATGCGAAAATTAAATCCTTATTTAACTCCTTTTTCTAGTATTGAATATAATGATTCTCTTACTATGAAAGAAATTAATAATAATATTACTGCTGTAATTGACAATTTAAATGATTTTTATTCCAGTGTTTTCTCTCAAGGAAGAGTAAAATCAAAAAGATTTTTAATACAAAAATATAATTTGGGTTTAAAAAAACAGCAAACAACTTTGGTCACTTCCACTGTTTTAAAAACCAAATCAGTTCCATTAACTAGTAATGACACCATTTCTGTCAAAGCATTTATTTCCTTACCTACACCAGTAATGCATTTTTCAAATATTAATTTACCTTCCACAACTATTTATGATAAATCAAATTTAAATAGACATTTTATAAATTATTGGAAATTATTCCGTGAAAATATGAAATATAAAACATCTTATATAGAAGATGTAAATAAGCCATTAGAATTCGATGAAAATGATTATTTAAAAGAGGCAACCCAATATTTATTAACAGAACAAAACAATGATCCAGATAAATATCAAAAATATTTAAATGCAATTATTCCAAAGACCAGGGTATTATTTAATTTGGTTAAAAAATATATTCAGGGTAAATTAACACTAGTATCGGTTATAAATTATTTACAACCATTTTTAATTTATTTAGATGATATATCTTTCAAACAATATGAAACTATAAATGAATTCATTGAATCAAAAATATTAGAATATAAAAAGAATTATCTTGAAAAGAGAGATAAGTTTAAAATATTAACATCAGGTATAGATAATTTTAAATATGAATCTATTCTTTATAAAATATTAAAAGGCAGACTAGAGTTATCCGGTTTAATCATGGATTCTTATGGGTTTGATGTAAATTATAAATACAAAGGAGATACAAATAATAATAATATATTATCTAATTCTGAGATTCTAAGGAAAATAATTTTAACGGATAATTCTTTGCTTTATAATACCACATTAACATTATTAAATATTGATTTATTTACTCCTTTTGATTTTGATACTCTTTTTGAACAAAAGAAGAATGAATTTGATAAGAATTTAAAAAAAGAAGATGCACAAAACGAATGTAAACAATATGTATTAACAAAAAGATATATTGATTTATCTGATTTATTAGAAGATAATGAAAGTCCAGTTTATTTTGACAAGAAATATGATCCTACTGTTTATGATATTATTAATGAATATCAAATGGAACAATCTCAAATGGATGATAAAACATTTAAAAACTTTTTAACTGAAAAACTGGTTCAAAATATAGGATTAAATAAACAAGATGCAAAGTATGAAGCAACTGCTATGATTGAAGGTAAAAGAAAAGTTCAAGATGGACAATATGCTGTATTAGAAGTGGACAATATTGATAATGTAAAATATTTTTATTACAAGAGAGAAAATGAAAAATGGGTAAAAGATGAATCTATTGCCTCTAATTCGTTTTATGGCACAAATGAATTATTTTGTAATGTTCAACAAAAATGTATTAATATTAATGATACTTGCGCGGATACTTCTTATGCTTCAGAATTGGTAAGAAAAGATTTATTAACTCAAATGGAAAAAGAATTTGATTCCCAATATGAAGAAGATTTACAAAAATATAAAAAGAAAATAAACAAAAAATTTAAATTAGAAATAGAAAGAATTAAAAAACTAAAAGCTATTAATAATTTTATGTTATTTAAATATGACCTCAAACATCAAATTTATTCTAAAGATGTGGAAGAAGAAGATATTATTACTTCTCCTTTTATCAAAATAAGGGATGCTGTCTTAGGACAATCTGATATTGTAAAAAGAAACACGGATATTGTTAAATTTGTAAACAAAGCTACCCGACCTCATATAGAATCTCTTGAAGAAAGTCCCTATTGGTTATATTGTATTGAAACAAATACTCAATTATTACCTAAATTTCTCTCTACTTTAGCCAGTGTCTTTGTTGAAAACGGCGATTATCAAGAAACCCTTAATATTATTAAAAAAGAACAAGGTGCTAATATTGATAATATTACTTGGTGTAAATATACTGGTTATATGATTGAAAAAATTGCTCTTGATACTGAAGAGGAATTTGAAGAATCAGGATATAGAATAGTATCTAGAGAGATATTAGAAACAGATGCAGGGGCAGCATTATTGCAGTCAGCAACAGTAGAGCAACCTAAAATCATAACTAATCCCAAAGCAAAATTAATTAATAATGTGATAACAGTATTGGCCCAAAAATTAGGATTAAATATGGATGAGTTGAGAGAAAATATAATAAATCACACATTAATAGCTTTGGATGAAACAGTGGATTCCATAGAAGTATTTGAAGAAAAACAAAAAAATAAGAAAAAGAAACAAACTTATGAGGATGTATTTAATGCATCATTATTAACATTTACTTTATCCTATATTTCTCTCTTTATTTCAGTTAATATTCCTTCTTTACAATCTAAAAAGACATTTCCAGGTTGTAAAAAATCGTTCCAAGGATATCCTGTATCGGGAGATGAGGATTTATCAAATCTAGAATATGTATCATGTATAGCAGCATCTATAGAAAGTAAAACATATCCATGGAAAGCGTTACCAAAGAATAAGGAAAAAATTAAATTATCACTTAAAAAGACATTTGACGCATATATTTTAAGAAAAACAGAAGTTCAAGCATTAATAGAGCAAAAGAAAAATTATTTGATGCAAAATATTGGAGATGAAATACCAATAGAATTAGATTTAAAGAGATGGGTTAATTTTTTGCCACCATTACAAAAAATAGAGCAAAAAACTCCATCAAACTTATCAACAGAATTCAGAGATTCATTTAAAGAGAACTTGAAAACAGGATCTAAGAATCAATTTGAACAAATATTTATTATTAATTGTAAGATTATTTACTTTTCCATGGCAATAATAAAAGGTATAAATGAAGTAGTGGAAAAGGAAAAATTATTATTAACGAATAATGCAAATACACCATTTTTACAAAATGCTTGTTGTAATATGGGGGAATATAATACTATTAATTATTTTGTTAACAAAGACAAAAATATAGATTTATTTAACGGAATAGCGAATTATTTATATAATATTTTATTTGATGTGAAAAATATGACTCAATCTGCTTTATTATTAGACGCTGCAAATACAAAAATAATATTTCCTCCTTTATCGAATGAGTTTTCAGAAGATACAATTTATAAGGCTTTTATAGAATATTGTAATTTTAATAATAATATACCTATAAACGATAAATTAATGTCTATTTGTTTAAATAAGCCAGATGAATTTGATAAATCGGCATCTATTAAAGACAAAATAGAATTGTTAAAAAAAGAGGGTAAGGTATATTCGCTAGAAACATTTAACGAGTTAATATTGGAAGTAAGTAAAATGAATATTGTTTCAATAGATTTGGTGCATAGCGAAACATCAAATATACAGCAAATGAGAGATTTAATATCAACAATGTTAGATATGGATAATAAGATAAATAAAGATTTTTTGAAATTACTATTAGATATATTAGACTCATATTCTATTAAAGAAGAAGCATTAGAAGGTGGATCAAGAGAATTAAAAAATTGGTTGGGAAATAACATAGAATATTTAACGAACAATATAAAAGATTATATGATGAAGTTTAATTCTGAGAGTGGAAGAGAGAAAAATAAAATATTGGAATGTTTGATTAATATTATGGACTTTAATATAATAGGAAATGATTATTTTACAAATAACGATGATGAAACATTATATAGAGCAGTATTGTTTGTAAAAAATGCTATATATTCATTAGTATATGTATTTCCCGATATTATTATGAACAATGTAGATTATGAATCGATAAAAATTCCAACTCATTGGAAATTATCAGAAAGGCATGTAAATGATGTAAAAGAAATAGTAAAAAATATTTACCAACCATTAAGACAATTTTACAACGAAAAAAATATATTTCCTTTATTAACACAAAATCAACAAGAATTAAAAGATTTTTACAAATTAATAGAATTGACCAATTTATATGCAAATATTATTAAATTAAACGGAGAAGAAATTAAATCTATATTAGACAGCACATTAGTTAAACAATTGTTTCAATTCTACTTTTTGTATGTTGTGAATAATTTGATTCAATTAACTGATGATTTAACCCTTATATCTAATCAAAAATCTGAAGTAGATGACTTAATTACTACTGATATAGTAGTAGAAGAAGAACTAACGGGAGAAATTACTGAATTAGATGTAGTAAGAGGAGAACAACAAAATATAAGAGAGAAATTAGCAAATTTATTAGGGGTATTAATACAAATGATTTGTAAAGAAAAAAATAAAATAAATTTAAATAGAGAAATGATAAAAGAAAAAATAAATAGAGCCAAAGATAAAGAAAGACATAAAATCACTACTACATTAAAGGAAATGGATAAAGAACAAAGACAAATTGAAAATTTATTTAAGAATCATAGACTTGAAAGATGGAATAAGGGTCAACAAAAGGGTTTAACACAGTATGTAGCAAAAACTTATGATGAAGAGAGAGAAGAAAGAGAGAAGGATGATATATTAGAGAGACATTTGGAACAGAGAGAATTGATGGGACAAGCAATGACAGCGGATAGAGAGATCGCTAGGTTAGAGGAGGAACAAAATCAAATCGTAGAAGAAAGAATAAATGCAGATGTAGATTCGTTAGCTGATTTACCAGAAGATGATGAGTATGGAGAAGATATAGATGATGGGTATGCATTACAATTCGATGATTATGAGGAATAAATATAATATTTTTCTTTAAGTTATTTAAAATATTATATTAACTGAAAAAAAGGGTCTATATCATAATTAATCCTTGAATTTCAGAAAATAAAATATTCAAAAATGAATATGGCTAATTAGGAGGATTATTATGACATATATATTATGTGGTAATTTTATCCCAGAAATTCGATAAATGAAAATAGGAAATATGGATTCAGGAATCTGGGGGATAATGTTAGACCCTCTATATAATGTAATTTTATCCTCGAAAAATGACAAATGAAAATGGAAAATATGGATTCAGGAATCTGGGAGATAATATTTGAAACAGATATAATGTGGTAAAAATTATCCCTGAAAAATGGCAAATAAAAATGAAAAATATGGATTCAGGAATCTGGGGGATAATATTAGACCCTATTTATGAATTATTTAATCCTCGAAAAATGGCAAATGAAAATGGGAAATATGGATTCAGGAATCTGGTGGATGTTTACTGAAAAAAAGGTTCTATAAATGACAGAATTTATCCCCGAAAATCGATGAATAAAATCCTGATTTTTGGATTCAGGAATCT
>Ga0180433_10006390_pt1 | contig 15454 bp, 12 predicted proteins | sample SS_ome_8_FD_132980 | JGI IMG/M metagenome (GOLD analysis project Ga0180433, IMG submission 132980) | Hypersaline lake sediment archaeal communities from the Salton Sea, California, USA - SS_1_D_1 metaG | ecosystem: Environmental > Aquatic > Non-marine Saline and Alkaline > Hypersaline >... | reverse complement strand
TTTCTGAGTCTGATAAATTTGATTCGCTAATTTCCATTAATACAATTCAACCCTTAAGAGGATTTTTAACACGATTATTATTTTTGGGTACATAAAAACAAAATATATTCGTGCTTTTAAGTATGATCCATGAATCATCTGTAAGTATCCTCTTACAAATGTTACATAATACTACAAATGATATGTGGAGAAAAATAAAACAAAATTTCAACACATTCTCTTTTTTCGTTTACATTTTTTACCAAAATAAGAATCAAAATAATTTTAACCAAAATATAGTCGAATCACTCTTAAAGTTCTCAATAAAAAGCCTTTGAGGCGTTTTTATTTAGTTAAATTCCTATTTATATGATTATGTAAGTCTTAAAGCGAAAATAGATTGGATCTTTATGTCATACGTTTAAGGAACTAATTTTTTGAATAATATTCTTTCTTCTATATATAAACGGTTAGGTATGTCTATAATGGATCTATTAACTTCATTTTCTTGTTGGCGTTAATCATGAGTAAAGTAGAAAATCAATATAAATAAAGATCCAAAAATCAAGAAAAAAAGGAGTAATTTCATACAAAAGCTTAATATAGTTACTTTGATTACAATACCATACAAAAAATACAATTAAACTTGTTAGAGTGAAAGAGATTTGAGCCAAAAAAAAGAATCAAAAACCAATCAAAAGGTAATAACCATTCGAATAGACGGTGAGCTGAACGACCATTTGAATAATTTAAAGGATAGATTAGGCCTTTCTAAAGCAGATTTAATTCGTAATTATTTAGAATTATCCAAATGTATTTTAAAACAAAAGTCCTCTCTTAAATCTTTAAACAATCGAGACTTTGTTATCATTAAAAGGAGTTATTTAAGGAAAATTATGATGGAACTAGAAGAAGAAGATCAAATTCGATTTGGGGATAAATTGGCCCGTTTTATTAATGACTTAGGGCGGATATATGGAAAAGAAAATGATATCGATTATAAAATACAATTATGTGACATCATGGGATTTTTCCCATATTTTGTTGATAATGAAAATTCGATATTAATCACTAAAAAATTCGGACCCCAAAGATTTGTTGAAGCCTTTACTTACCGATTGTTTAAAAAAAGTGAATATAATACTCGGTTTGTAGAAGAGGAATTGAAAGGAAGTAAAAGCTTACGTGATCAATATAATAAAGAAATCCAACCTGAAGATAAATCATCGTCTCATTATTCATTTAAATTTGCCAAAATCAAATGAATATTTATAATCTGTCAATTAGCTCCTTTAATCCCAGAATTGGAATAATAAGTTTACTTGGGCGATATAACAATTCATAATCTAGTTCATGTAAAGCCCTTTCAATGGTAAAATAATTGATCAAGGTAAAATCTACTTTAATTGATTTATCAAAGATCTTATTCATCATCGATAATTCCCATTGATTTAAAAGGGTTAATATACTTTCTAAGATCTTATCCTTTTGAGAAATTTTTGCCGCTTTTCTGAAATATAAACTAAAAAGGAATTCTTCAGGAACGCGATATTCTTCTTTTCCAATTAATCGCTGTTCTATAAAATTCAGTAAAGCATCAAATTTAATATAGCTTAATGAGCGTAAAAATGAACCTAAATCTTTCTCAATTGGAAACTTTTGTTTTTTTTCTTCTAAGGGTAATTGAGGATCACCTTCAAAATCTATAAAGCAAAACTCATATTCATTATCTCGCTTATTATATAGAATTTTTTGCATATGAAGGTCTTGATGAATTGGTTGGATCATAATCTTTTCTGAACTAAATGCAGAACGATAATTCTCTAAAATATCTTGAATATCAATAAGGATTGCTTGGATTTTTGGAGAGGTATAGAACGCGACTTTTTCACGCCTCTTCATATTATTTTGTATCTTTGCTACCATAGTTAGCAACCTTTCCGTATATTTATCTAGAAATTCACGGCTATCCACAAGCTCTTTAGAATATTGAGATATTTCAGAGAGAATCAATGCTTTATGTAATTTCTTAATTTCAAGTCCTATTTCTTTCGAAACAATCAGGCTTTCTCTACAGTTTTGCTTAATTAAACTACTGTTATTTTCTTTATTTTGAAGATAAGAATAATCCGCGTTTATATCCGTTATAGCTTGATTCAGCATGTTAGTGACCTCTTTCCAGTAAATATCTCCTAAATTTCCTAAGTTTTCCATATTCTCTAATATTCCAATTACTTCTTTCTCATAGAATCTAATGGTACCATAGATTTTTGGGGAATTGGGATAATTATTTTTCACTAATACATATAATGATTTTGTTTCTAATCCGGGAGAGTAATTTTTATAGGATTTAAGTACGAATGATGACGCTCTCACGTCTGTTCTTTTCTTATTGAAGATGTTAATTTGAAACAGTAAGTTGGTTGTTGCACCCATAATTTGTTCCAAAGAAAATTCATATCTATCCGGATATAATGCGGCTTCTATTAGAGTTTGTACATTTTTCATATTTCTCTCATCCTCGAATTGTTCTGTAAAAAGTGTCAAATAAAGAGAATAGAGAGGGAAGTTTTCTGAGAGCTTTTTATCGAATAAAATCTTTCTCCAAAAGAAAGCACAATATTCTGCTTCTAAGAGATTAAGAGTGAAGATATCTTCCTCTTTTTTGTCATGAAAGTATAAAGCTAGCTTCTTACTAAAAGTATTCTCTGTCAATTTAATGATATTCTCACTTACATTCTCTCGTGTCTCAAGAATATCTCGAAGAATATCATAAGAGATAAGCGGTAAAAAATACTTTTTCACATAAGTTTGGGTTTTAACTTCGATTACAAGCAAAAAAATCCGATTTGAAATGCGTTCATAATGACATATTGAAATAGAAAATGCTAAAGAAGCCAGTGAGGTTTTATTACCGAACCATATACGGGATAACAGCCATCCTTTAAATTCATTTGAATTAATAACTTGTTCCAATAAATTTTTATCAATAAAAGAGGTCATGGCAACCAAATATTAAATGTATTATTTACTTTTAATATGATTTCATATTCAAATCTTATCGATTTCATTAACCCAATTTTTGAGAAATAAAAAAATTTAGCCAATATTAATGGATACTTATTTATATCGAACGCCTAATTGATTTAGCTTTTCTTTACTGCTCAAGTCTAAATCATATGGATGAAGATCTTCCTTTTCAGAGCTTAAAAAACTATATATTATTCCATTCAACAATTCAAAGGATTCTGACACATTGATGTTCTCCTTTACTGAGATATCCAAATAAGTGGCGAAACCCAATTTCTCTGCTAATTTTTTTGCTTCTTTAAACTCAACGACCCGTTTATTTTTCAGATCCACTTTATTTCCTAACAACATCATCGGAATTGATCCTAAAATCTTCCTGACGGTTTCATACCAGAAAAACACATTGTTAAAACTCTCCCGATTGGTAACATCAAACATTATAAATACCCCAGAGGCTCCCCGAAAAAACTTTGGCCAATAATATTCAAATCTTCTTTGAGGAGCACAAAGCCAGCAAGAATAAGTTATATCTTCCCCATCAGGATATGTCTCTTCCCTTACAAAAATATCTACGCCCAGTGATTGTTCGAACGTTTTCGAAAATCCATTAGAATATTTAGTACAGAAAGATAATTTTCCAGAATCGGACGCACCTAGAAGCAATATCTTTACTTTATAGGTTGTTAGATGCTGAGTTGTTAACATTATTACTACTTAAAGAAATAATTAAATTCCTTTTTGCATATATTATGATTCTTTTAGTTATAACTATTTCTCAAAATTGAAATATAATTAACCTTTATATATATTAAAGTCCTAATATCTACTATATAATACGTATTTTCATTAGGTTTCTGAAGTTATGGGGATATATCATAACGAACGACAAAACGGTTATTGTTATACAAATGGCTCGTTGAAAGAGAAGATCGAAAAGAACAAATTTGTGAAGTCAGTTCGTAAAAAATTAATGGAAGAGCGAATGAAAAAGCGTGATTTAGCACAAAACCCTAATTAGTGAAGGATTAATACCACTAATTCTTATTCAGGCCATCCATGTTTTCCTATCAGACTCACAAACCTAACTCCCGTTATTTTATCTACATTATATTCATTTCCTTGCTTTTGAATAAGATATAAATTTTGACCGAATTCCCGCGAACCTGCTGGAATACAAATTATTCCACCATCTTTTAATTGATCTTTTAGTGGTTGCGGGATCTTTTTTGGCGAAGCGGCAGTAACTAATATTTTATCATAGGGAGCTTCCTTAGAATAGCCCAATGTACCATCACCATGTATTACGGTTACATCATGGGCATATCCTGCATCCTTAAGGCTTTTACGAGCCCTTTCTGCTAACTTTTCATGTCTTTCAATAGTATATACATGCCCCGGATTATTTGAATTTGCAGGAGCAATTATTTCAGCACATAGTGCGGCATGATACCCCGAACCAGTCCCTATTTCGAGAATCTTATCACTTTCTTTTAAATCTAAGAGCTCACACATCATTGCATTCATATGAGGCGCACTTATTGTCTGTCCGAGCCCAATCGACACGGGTGAGTCGATATAGGCTGTAGAAACTGCTTCTTTTGGTAAGAACTTATGGCGTGGAACCTTTAACATCGCATCAATTACCTCTTTTTTTGTCAAAACTCTCCGATTAATGAGATGTTGTACCAATTCTTTCCGTTTTTCCTCATATGACATGATTTTTTCACATTAATTTTATAATAGAGAATTTAACTTAAAAGAAATCCATACAATTATGTTTTATAGAGAATAAAAATTTTATCCTTCTCTTTGACTTCTTTATTGACACGCATATTAATTTTGAACGGATTATCGTATCGCTTCTTTTTAATGCTCTTGATTTTTTCGCCTTTGAATACCATATGTTTAATCTTTTGATGATGCTGGGTATTTTTACCAATGATAAAAATTTCATCACCTAGTTTTAACGTAAATTCTTTGATTTCTATTAGTATATTTGCGGTCATACTATTAGGATCAAAAGAGAGAACCTGTCCTAAATAATGTTTTTTATAGGGTGAGGCATTTCCCCGAACATCCAATTGAATATCTTCGATGGTTGGTCGGTGGAAATAAAAACCGGTATGGAATCCTCTATTATATACTTTAGATAATCTTTTTATCCAATTTTTTATTTTCGCTTTCGTGTAAGAATTTTCATAATAACTCTCGATTGCTTCACGATAACACTGGGTTACAGTTTTCACATAAAGAGTATCTTTCATTCGACCTTCAATTTTAAATGCGTCAATATTAGCGGCAATTAGTTCTGGGATATATTCTATCATACATAAATCCTTAGCATTCAAAAACATCTCCCCATCATAGATAAATTCATGGTTTTGATCGTCAAGCATTCGCCACTCTCGTCTACATGGCTGCACGCAATTGCCCCGATTTGCTGAAAACTCTTGTGAATCGTTAATTGTTGCTGAAAAATAACATCTTCCCGAAATTGCAGTGCACATTGAACCATGAACAAAACATTCTATTTCTGCTTTATTTAAATGGTGTTTTATCAACCTTATTTGCTTTAGTGATAATTCTCGAGCTAAGATTATCCTTTGGGCACCCAAATCTTCATAGAATTTCGCACTTTCGATATTTGATACATTTGCTTGAGTGGATATATGGAATTTCATCCCGATTTTGTTTGCAAATCGTATTGCTGCTATATCATGAGCTATTATCGCATCGACCTGCGCTGATTTTGCCTCAAAAATAAGTTTTTCGAAATCTTGAAGTTCAGAATCGTATACTAATATATTAGTAGTCAAATATGCTTTTATCGGAGGATCCGAATTATGACAGAAATTTACGATGTCTTCTAATTCAGAACGATTAAAATTCTTTGCTTTTTGGCGCATATTATACTCTTGGATTCCAAAGTAAATCGCATCGGTAATATCAACAACTTCTCTTAATGTATTCCAATCTTGGACAGGAACCAATAATTCTGGTTGATTTTGTGGCGTTTGGCTCATAATGCTTGTAAAAATTCTTAACTATAGAAACTAATTTTCAAATATTAATAATCCTTTATCTTCCCATAAAAATCAACAAATAAAAAAATGGTTATGAAATAGATATGAAAGTTGTTTTATTCAATGGTAGTCCAAGAAAAAATGGAAATACCCATTATTGTTTGGAAATCGTTATGAATGAATTAAAAAAGGAAAATATTGAATGTGATTATGTTTGGATTGGAGGGAAAAAGTTGCAAGGTTGCACTGCCTGTCTCCAATGCATTGAAAATGACGATCAAAGATGTGTCTTACCTGATGACGATATGAATGAATATATTCAGAAAATGCTTGATGCTGATGGTATTATTATTGGCTCTCCTACTTACTTTTCCAATGTTAGTGCAAGTGTAAAAGCTTTAATTGAGCGAGCGGGATACACTACAGGGGGACATTTAAAGCATAAGATTGGCGCTGCAGTTGTAGCCGTTAGGCGTGCGGGAGGGGTTCATGTATTTTCAAGTATTAATTATTTCTTCCTTATCAAACAAATGTTTATAGTCGGGTCAAGTTATTGGAATCTGGGAATAGGTAAAGCTCCTGGAGATGTATCTGAAGATCAAGAAGGAATCCAAACCTTTGAAAATCTGGGGAAGAATTTTGCCTTTCTTCTCAAAAAAATAAAAAATTAATAACATCTCTTTTTTGCTAAAAAGAATCTTTTTGATTTTTTTGTCAAATCTAAATCATGAAATATCTATAAGGCAATTATTTAAATTTGTCATCTACCATGATAAATATAATAATCGGGTTTAGGGATTATATAAGCACAAATCAATTCTGAAATTATGAAAACTAAAGAATTCAGATTCTTAATTACTCTTATTTTAATAATCGGTTTTTTTGGTTGCTTCATTAATTTAGATTTAATCAAAGCTCATATTAATACTGCGTCTCATGAAGAACATATTGACTTGTCATATTTGCAATTCACAGAAACTAATGGAGAAATCGTAAATGGATCCAAAATTGAGATTTCTCTCCCCCCATCTAATTGGAATCTTACCTACTTTGAAGCAAATTTCACTGATATAGTATTAGGTGAGGAATTAATTACTATAGAGGATAACCCAACTGACTTTAAAACGATTTCAAAATTTCAACACTTATTGGCAGTTCAAATAAATATAACAGAACCAACCATTATCTATTCGGTTGATATTTATTCGGATATTATTGAACCTTCAATAAACCCTATATATGTCCAAATTAATGGATATGACATTCCAACCCAAAAACCAAATAATACTGTCATATATGATCCTGTAGAATTAAATATTTCCTCTGAATTAGGATGGTATCGTCAGACATTTAATAACCCTTCCACATTAAATCCAGGATATTATTCATTAGTTATTAATGGTTCGGGGATAGGAAATGCTCCTCAGCCACTCTATCGTTGGTTTAATAATATTGAAAATACGACCAATCCTGATCTAATGATTTGGACAAACAATGGCATTTCTTGGAGTACAGGAGTTAAGAATCAAACTTTCTTGCACAAACTTGTCCAAAAGACTGCCGAAGTTATTAATCCCGAAGACCTAAATATGCAATTAGAACTAAACGGAGATTCTTATGCGATTTCTAATGGAATATCCCCTGGTACTGGAAATATTACAATAAAAGATATTAATTTCGGCTTTCTCGATATTATGATGAATCTTCCAATAACAACAAATAAAACGGTTGAATTAATTTTTAATTGTAGTTATCATATGAAGCTTAAAAATAGATTCATTACTTATGGATCTGTTCTCATCGATTTTGATCTTCAAAATGAATGGAATGTCTCATTTACCGTAGATAAAGTGTTGTCAAACAATTCATTAACCTTTTATTACCCATCTAATTGGCAAAATATAACCATATTTCAAAATGATATTATTATAAACTCTTTTGTATCTTTTAACCATATCGAACATTCAATTTCTATTACCGATGATACGCTTATAGATGGAGCAGAAATTCGAATTGAAGCAAATAGTTTAAAATTTGATTTTGATTTAGATATACGTTCGACCGAATTTAATCTCGGTCAAGAATTGAAGTTTTCTATTGACACGCCTTCTCCAGGAAATTATACAATAATATTATACGATAGTTTAGGGTATTCATTAGGTGACTCAATCCAAATGATCTCTATACCTACTGATACTAACCTTTATACCTATCTAATACCTAATAGCGCAAAAGAAGGAGAATATAGTGCCTATGTGTATTTTTTTGATGGTTTTAATGCGGGTATAGAAGTCGCTACGTTTAATGTTCGTATTCCCTTTATTATAACTCTAATCATTATATTAATTTCTTCAATTTTGGGGGTTTCAGCAGTTACTTCTAGTTATTTAATTCTGAAAAAACACAAAAGAAAAAGGGAAACAAAAAAAAAAGCGATTCTTGACAAATTTAACGATATCCTTAATCTAAGCCATGTTATGGTTTCTGAAAGAAAATCCTCATTAAATGTCTATGAACAAACATTTACTGCAAAAACCGTTGATACTACCTTAATCTCAGGATTTTTATCGGCAATCCGATCATTTGGAATTGAATTAACGAATGTTGAAGATGCTGCGCAAACTATCAAGCTGGAATATAAAAATTCGAAAATTTTAATGTCTGAATTTAAAGATTTTCGAATCGTACTGATTATGAATGATACCCCCTCAGCCTTATTCTTAGAATCGTTAAACAAACTCTCACAAAACATTGAAACAAAGTACAGTAGATTATTGGAATCTTTCAAAGGAAATGTACAACCATTCATAGGGATTGAAAATTTACTAAAAACTCACTTAAATACCTCTTTTCTTTATCCTCTAAAAATTGTAAAGACTGGAAAAACAAGGATTAACCAATTAGAAAAAAACATGATAATCCGCGCTCAAAATAGCATAAAAGAACGAAATTCAAGCTATTTCTATATTACATATCTGATGGATGGAACATCATGGGATCCAAGAGATATTGAAGTGCTTTTTAGTCTTATAGATAAAAAAATCTTTCAACCTGTTATTTAAACTCACATATTAAGTTTTAAATGTGTTAAAATGGTATTATGAATATATATCTCAAAATCAGTTCTATAATTATAAATTAAAAATTTAGCATTATAAGGGGATTTACTATGAGTGAGAAGATGAATGTAATTCTATTCATATGCGATGCCTTACGAGGGGATCATTTAGGATGCGCTGGAAATATTGTTGTAAAAACACCGAATATAGACCGATTGGCAAGTGAGGGCGTCAGATTTACCAATCATTATTGCGCAAATCCGATATGTATGCCAAATCGAGCGTCATTAGTAACAGGTATGTATCCAAATGTTCATGGAGTTCGTAGTAATGGGATAAATTTAAGAGAAGACATACCCACAATTATGCAGACTCTTCGGAAAAAAGGATGGCATACCGCAAGTATCGGAAAAATTCATCATCAATATTGGCTCGGGCCTTTCCGGCATAAAAGTAGATCCGCAGAAAGTATAGTGGACTGGGCAATACCACGAGACGATACATATCCGGTGAGAGAGACTTTTCCGTTGCCCTATTATGGCTATGAAGAAGTTGAGGTTATCTCAGGAAATGGTACTGTATGCGCTGGTCATTATTCACAGTGGTTAGAGGAACGCGCTCCTGATGTCGCAAAGAAAGTTGCAAACCGAGTGCAAAATTATGATAATTTATTCAGTCTATATTGCGAGGAGATTCCCGAAGAATTATATAATACTACCTGGGTTAAGGAACGTACGATTGCCTTTCTCGAGAGATATGCAAGCGGAGAATATGGAGGAAAACCCTTCTATTTGCAATGTTCCTTTCCAGATCCTCATTATCCTTTAGCACCTCCAAAGCAATTTCAAGATATGTATGATCCTAACAGTTTAGATTTACCCTCGAGTTTTAAAGATATAGACCGATTATATAAACATGAATATCTTGGTTATCATCTTGAAAATCCTCCATTTAAACGGGCTTTCCTTCGAGAATCGACTGAGGAAGAGGTACGTAATATTACTGCTTTAACTTATGCTGCCATTTCTTATGTTGATAATTGTATCGGGCAAATTTTAGCCTCGTTGGAAAGTTTGGGATTAATTAATAATACAATCGTTCTCTTTATGAGTGATCATGGAGACCTAATGGGTGACCATGGTCTGCTCTTTAAGGGGCCTTGTCCTTTTAATGGAGTGTTAAATATTCCTTTGATCTGGAAAGTTCCAAGATTAACTAAACCGAGTGTTTCTGATTCATTAGTCTCAACTGTTGATATCCCAAAAACAATATTGAAACTTTTAAATATTAAACAACGCCATCATCCCCCTGATATGCAAGGTTATGATCTTACTCCAATCTTAAAAGATCCGACCAAAAAAGTCCGAGATTGCGTATTAATCGAAAATGATGAGGAAGTCGGAACGTTAGAAGCTAGATTAAGACATTTAGTTACCGAAGATTATAAATTAACCGTTTATGAAGGATTAAAGAATTTTGGAGATCTTTATGATCGAACTAACGATCCTCAAGAGCTTAGAAACCTTTGGAATGATAAAAGTTATCAAGACATTTGCTTTCAATTGTTAATCAAACTATTACAGGAAAATTTAAAGGTTCAGTCAAAACATCCAAAAAGGATCGCTGGAACTTAATATAGATTAGAAAATCAAACTTTTAACTTTCTTAATATTTTAATCCTTTTATTTTATCTTTTCCTAAATTTATTAAATTTTTATATAGATGATGAGACAATATTATACTAAATTATATCGAAAATCATTATTGACAATTGATTTGTTATGACAGAGATAAAAGAAGTTACAAAATTTACTACAATCGTAATTTTACTTGCAGCTTTTATTGCCTGGATGCATGACGGCTATTCATTAGTTCTGATAAGCCTATTAGCCAATGAATTCAAAGCTTACTTTTCAGTTAGTGATGCAGCTATTGGTTTAGTGATTTCTCTTCAATTTGTTTTTACGGTTCCCGGTGCAATTATATTTGGTGAATTAGGAGATCGGTATGGTCGCAAGAAAGCACTAATTGTATCCATTGCATGGGATGCAGTATTTTCATCATTAACCGCTCTTGTTCCACCTAACGCGTTTATTTTATTTGCTATTCTAAGATTGATATCAGGGCTTGGTGTAAGTTGGGGGATTTCATTTTCTTTAATCTCAGAACATTTCTCTCCAAAGAGAAGAGGCGCCGCAGGTGGATTAGTTCATTCAACCTTCGTAATTGGATATATTGGAGCAATAGTTACCACATTGTTTATTAGCCCATGGCAATTTTGCTTTTTAACAGCTCTTTTTCCAATACCATTCTTGGTATTATTTTGGTTTGCATTACCTGAATCTTCGATATGGAAAGAATATGCCGAGATCAGAGACAAAAAGCAAATTAAACAAAAGATAAGAATAAAAGAGATATTTAATAAAAAATGGGCGAAGCTTACAATTTTGCTTATCTTATTATTTTGGTTGGCAGAAATGGCATATCATTCCCTAGTAGATTTCGCACCTGTATTTTTCGAATATCTTTTTGCCTTTACAGGGTCAGTTAATGCTGCAGGAAGCGCTCGCCTTTATATGCTTGTTCTAATGGTAATTGCTGCTTTTGGTTTATTTTTCTTTGGATTTTTAAGTGATTATACGGGTAGAAAGAAAGCATTCTTCATAGATAACATAATTGGTATTTTTGGAGGAATATTATTCGCAATTTTTACGTTATTAATCTTTAATGATACTCTAATTCTTTTCTCAGCTGTCTTTATCACTCTTGGTTTTGGATTACACGGTATCGTTGGAGTCTGGAATTCTGAACTATATGACACAGAATTGAGAGCATCAGCTAATTCAATTATATATTCTGCTGCACGTGGAGCTAGTTTTGGAGGCTTTTTTGTAGGTCTAATCTCTGATGCATTGAATCCTAACCCTGCAAATCCTTTAGCAGATCCTTTTGCTTCACTCACCGCGTTAGGAACAGGGATGATCCTTAGTTTAATAGCCTTTATTGGTGTGTTCATCGTATTACAATTTGTACCTGAACCAAAAGATAAAACAATTACAGCTTTAAGTAAGGATATTACCTATTAAATTTACCGAAATCTTTTTTTTTCTATTTTTAAGGAATTTTATACATATTTGAAAGATTTTCATCAAATTTATTAATTAAGAATAAACATTTATATAAAATAAGACAAAAACTTTTTTATTGTTGGTACGAGATTTAAATATTAAAGGTTAAATCGATTAAAGATGGGTAGAGGATTGAATAAAAAAGGTATATTGTTCATTATTTTAATATTTTGTACTTTGTTCATAAGTGTTAATACTGAATTTATTAATGTAATGGCCCAGGATCATGATTTAGTTTTAAATTTAAACAATAACTTTGAATTCCTTCAGTCTTCTACTATGCAAGGGTCAAATTCGAGCGTAAATTCGATTAATGTGCATTTACCAACTACAAATTGGAATATCACAGAGATTGAATTAGACTTTACCAATATTACCTTTGAAAGAGAAACTTTAGTTATAGAAGATACTCCTACAGCATTCGAGCGAGTCTATTATACAAATGGAATTTTTAATAATTTAGGATTAGCAACTCAAATTCGATTAGACAACCCTGAGTTAATCTATGGAGTTTTTATTTATGGTAATAAGAGCACGGGGACTACTGAGAATATTCAAGTGCAAATACGAGGATATAATGATATAAATAATACTCCAAACAGTACAGTTTTTATTACTCAGACTCTAAATATCTCCACAACCCTCGGCTGGTATTTTCAAAATTTTTCATCTCCTCTTAACTTACCCGCTGGAAATTACTTTTTAGTTCTGAATGGAACGATTTTTAGCGTCAATGGACAATCATATCGATGGTATTATAATTCCAATCCAAGTGATCCTTCATTATTCTCTGCTTCTACAATTGAAGACGATGTTATATGGGATGATGGAGTAGATAATAAAACCTTCCTTTATAAAGTAATTCGTAAGAGTAAAGCACCCCTTTTTCCAGAAAGTATCAATATGACTTTAAATATAGATAATCAGGAATACCAAGTGTTAAATAATGGAACTGAAGGTAATGGATATTTATCCCAAACTTTCCAAAATTTCCGACCCGAAAGTCTTTCTCTTTCTTTCCCTGTTAATAATAATGCTTCGAAAGCGCTAATATTCAACATTTCCTATTCTTTATATTTCGAAGAGATATTGATATCTCAGGCTACAGTAACCATCCAAGAATCTCAGAGTAATCAATGGATTCTTTCCCAAACCTTTATTCGTTATACCGATAATTATAGCGTCAGATTCAATATTCCTAGTACCTGGGAAAATATCAGCGTTTTTCGAGACGAAGAAAATATGACAGCAAATATTGATTGGATTGATAATTATATTCTTATACCTAATAATACACTGACTGAGGATGCTAACTGGGAGATTGAGGCGGAATCCCCAAATTTCTCATTTGTCATAAATGCCCCTAAAACCGAATATTTCTTGGGACAAGAATTAGGGTTTTCCTTAGTAAGTCCTCGCCCCGGAGACTATACTTTTATATTAATTGATGCCGCTGAAATTGAAGAATATAGAATTACAAAAACTATCCCCTTACAAACAAATGAATTTACCTATGAACTTCCCTCAAATTCCCCTGACGGGACATATGTCGCTTATATATTTTGGAATAATGGTACCGATGCCGGAGTTCAAGTACAAGAATTTTTAATAAAGCTCACAATCCCTCCAGAGTTTGATCCTACACTTCTTATAATTATCGGGGTTGTAATAGGCCTCATAGCGATCTTAAGTATTGGTTCTTATATTGCCATAAAAAAAATTGTGAAAAATCGTAATTATAAAATGGAGAGGATCTTCGAAAAATGTATTGACATATTAAATCTCAATTACTTAATAGTTACCGATAACAAGAGTGGAGTGGACATTTACTCTCAGTCTTTTGGAGATCAGAAGTTAGATCCAAGTTTAATCTCAGGGTTTCTCCAAGCTATTCGTGAGTTTGGCTCTGAGGTCTCAATTGAAAAAAGCTCAAGAACCGTTAAGATCGATTATAAAAATACTGTTATTTTGATGACTGAATTTGTAAATATTCGATTAATCTTGGATATGAAAGACACTCCTTCCGAGGACTTTTATTATGATGTTGAATCCTTAGCCTATGATATTTACAAAAATTACGGAAAACAAGTTGAGAACTTTCGTGGAAATACAAAGCAATTTGCTGGGATAAAAGAATTAGTGGAAAAGAATTTAAATACATCGTTTATTTACCCATTAGATGTTGTACCCTCTGAAGACATCAAATTGAATCAGAGCGAACGTGAAATGGTTAAAAAAGCATTGAATTTTATGAAGGAACATAATTTTGATTATATCTATTCAATTTATCTATTACCGGAAAACGATTGTTCCCCTAAAGATGCTCAAACCATATTGAGTTTAATCTCAAAGGGAGTCTTTAAACCAAAAAGGAAGTAGTTACTAATCTAACACTTGAGCCCTTCTTTAAAATCTATTAATTAATCGATAATTTTCAAAACTAAATTTGTGCCAAGTTAAAAATAAAAAAAAAATTAAAAGTTTAAATGGTACTCTCTGGAGTTTCAGGAGCCACTGGACTACCTGGCAATGATTTCCACTTTTTTGAAAGGAAAATGATGCCAACAATTAGCGCAGGTATACCTAAAACGATGCAAGTCCACATTATTCCTCTTAAATAGGCAAAAATATAGTAACTATAAGTTAAATCACCAGCAACAGTCCAGAAGTTACCCTCAATTGCAACAACACATAAAAATGCTAAGAAGAAAATGAAACTCGCAGCACCGCCTCCTTGATTAGTTCTCTTAGGATGTTTTTCTCTCCTTTCCCGTTCTTTTATTGCGTTTCTATCTTCCTCAGAAAAAATTCCATACCAAAAGATCGCCACTATTATTCCACAAAATGCTATAAACGGAAGAACGACTAATAAAAGTTCCCAGAGAACCAAGAAAATTACCCATAAAAGTACAGAACCAAGAGAGAAATCATCTAAAGTCCATGTACCACCAGCCGCGATGTCAGGAGCTGAAATATAACTCATTAAAACAAGGACTGCTCCAACAACCACACCAACTACGGCGATTGCTAAAATAACTAAGGCGTACCAATATTTTTTTATCATTCCCATCCAAAAATTAAATTCTTCACTCATAATTATCGCTTCTTATTTTTTTGTAGATATATTAACAGAAATCAAGGGATTTATGTATTTAAAATTATTGAATATAGATTATAGAAATTAATATCACAAATAGTTGAATTGATAGATGTATCTGTCAGTAAATCATTAGAT
>Ga0180433_10006389_pt1 | contig 15459 bp, 12 predicted proteins | sample SS_ome_8_FD_132980 | JGI IMG/M metagenome (GOLD analysis project Ga0180433, IMG submission 132980) | Hypersaline lake sediment archaeal communities from the Salton Sea, California, USA - SS_1_D_1 metaG | ecosystem: Environmental > Aquatic > Non-marine Saline and Alkaline > Hypersaline >... | reverse complement strand
TAATAAGATAAATAAAATTTATTTAAAAAAATTTAATCAGGCAATAAATGATGACCTAAATACGCCCGTTGCATTAAGTATTTTATGGAAATTAGTCAGGGATAAAAAGGCAATCGGCAAGGCAAAAACCACAAGAACAATGGATAAAGTCCTCGGCTTAAATTTATTTAAAAAAGAAAAATTATCTTTGCTCCCTAAAATCAAAAATCTAATTGGACAGCGCGAAGAAGCGCGTAAAGAAAAAAACTGGAAAAAGGCAGACGAACTAAGAAAAAAGATTAATAAATACGGATTTCAAATTGAAGATACAGATGCTGGACCGAAAATTAAAAAACTAAATAAATAAAGGTTTAAAAATACAAATTTAAAAAGGCGATGCTTCACGCATTGCCTTTAATGTTTTTATTTTTTTATTTTATTTTTTTCGGAAATAGCACTATCTTGTGCAACTTTATAAACAACTTCAACAACTTAAGTAATGCAATCCACAACACAATCACAATGCCAGCCAAAAGGACCCCCAAACCAAACACCCCTATTGAAAGAAACAGAGCGGTAACAAAGCCTCCTTTTGCTCCTTCGGTAACAGCAAAATATAATCCGCTGTGAAAAACACCAACACCTATTAAAAACAATATTCCAAGTATTTTCTTATCTTTCGGGATGCTGAATTTAACTTCTTTAATTAACTCGGGAACTATAAGTATATCCAATATTGCCAAAATAGCAATAAAAAACGGATAAAATATCCAAAACCCTAACCATCTGTTTCCCGGCACGTGAAAACACCATAACGCCAAGGGGGTCAAAATAATTGTCCATATAAATATCAAAAGAACTCCCGACCACTTTCGTTTATTATTTCCCTCGCTCATAAAACACCTCCTAAAAAAGATTTTTAAAAAACTTTTATTTTTTTAATTTTAACACTTTATTCACAGGTTGTCAAGCATTGACCTTGGGCTTGCGAAGGATTAATATGGAATTGTCTTATAGATGCTCATAGATTCAACAAAAACAGATTTGACCCTTTATTAAATTTTGCTTATACTGAAATATAAGCCCGTAATTTCTATACCATGCCCAATAAAAAACAACAAAAAAAAGAACCAATTAAAGTAAATAAACAGGCGGCTCAGTTTGACCGATTACCGCCACAAAATATAGAAGCCGAGCAATCAGTTCTTGGCTCATTAATGCTTGACCAAAGTGCTTTTGTAAAAATTTCCGATATTATTAGGTCGGATGATTTTTATCGCGGTATACATAAAATAATTTTTGAAACCATATTAGAATTATCTGAAAAAAATGAACCAATTGATCTTTTAAGTGTATCTAATCGGTTAGAAGAGAAAAAAAAATTAAATGAAATTGGGGGCATTAGTTATTTAACTGATTTAATTAATACTGTCCCCAGCGCAGCTAATATAGCTCATTATGCTAAAATTGTTCAAAAAAAGAAATTACACCGCGACCTTATAGATGCCGCTCATAATATTATTCAATTGGGTTATCAAGAAGTAGAAGATGTAGAAACTATAATTGATGATGCTGAAAAAAGAATTTTTGCTGTTTCTAAAAGATCTTTGAGACAATATTTTTTGCCTCTCAAACCCGCCTTAGCAGAAGCGTTTGAAAGAATTGACGCTCTTCACAAGGGAGAAGGAGAAATTCTCCGAGGGCTTCCAACTGGATTTAAAGAATTAGATAGACTTTTGTCTGGTTTACAAAAATCAGATTTCGTTATTTTGGCCTCTAGGCCTGGCTTAGGTAAAACTACATTTGCCCTGGATATAGCCCGCAATATAGCAATTAACGAAAAAGTGCCGGTAGGAATATTTAGCTTAGAAATGTCTTCGGGTCAAATAGTAGACAGATTATTATCCTCTAAGGCCAGAGTGGATCTTCAACGACTAAGAACGGGGCGACCAACTGAACACGATTTTGCTCTAATAAATGACGCTATAAGCTCTTTATCAGAAAGTCCGATATTTATTGATGATGCGCCCGGAGCTACAGTAATGGAAATAAAAACTAAGGCACGTCGTCTTCAATCTGAACACGGTCTTGGTATTGTGATAGTTGATTATCTCCAGTTAATGGAAGAACCAAGAATTAAAAATGCAGAAAATATGGTTCAAAAAATTACCGAAATATCCCGTGGATTAAAAGCATTGGCCAAAGAATTAGACATACCAGTATTAGCCCTTTCTCAACTTTCTCGGGCAGTAGAAAAAAGAACATCTCAGGTTCCAGTGCTCTCTGATTTAAGGGAAAGCGGGAGTTTAGAACAAGATGCTGATGTGGTAATGTTTATTTGTAGAAATAATGAAGATGACAGTAATATGACAGAAATTAGAATTGCCAAACATAGAAACGGCCCTACTGGAGTAGTGGAACTATACTTTAAAGATAAGTTTGTAAGTTTTGAATCTATTGATAGAAGCCATTTTGAACCGACCGAGGAAGAATAAATTAATTCAATGTTATGCTACCCAAACCAATTCAAAATTTAATAGACCAGTTTACCAAGCTTCCATCAGTCGGTCCGCGTCAAGCAGCTCGTTTTGCTTTTTATTTAATTAAACAGTCAAAATTAAATCTTGATGATTTTGCTAAAGCAATAATTGATGCAAGCAAAAATCTCAATCAATGTTCGTTATGTTTTAGAATAATAGAGTGCCAGAATGATAAAAAAAATAAATATCTTTGTTCAATATGTAAAAATCCCCAAAGAGACAAATCAATTATCTGTATAGTTGAAAAAGACACCGACGTTGAAGCAGTAGAAAATACGGGTCGTTATAATGGCTTATATCATGTTTTAGGAGAAAGTGGACTTAAAGAATTTAGTAAGCCAAATATTGAAAATCTACATCTCAAAGATTTAATAAAAAGAATAAAAAACAGTCATGAAATAAAAGAAATAATAATTGCCACCAGCGCAACTACTGAGGGAGATACTCTTGCCCTTTATATAGCGCAATTGCTTAAAAAAAATCTACCCGCTAATAAACAAATAACCCGCTTGGGTCGCGGATTATCTACTGGTAGTGAATTAGAATATATGGATGAAGAAACGTTAAGCCAGGCATTGTTAGGACGAAAATAAATCACTATAAATATAATATAAAAATAGCTCTTATAGGAGCTATTTTTTTGTTTTAATAATTTTCTTTTTTGTGATCTTTCTGACGGTGTTTTTTTTCTTTTCCGAATCCGCTTTCTTAGTTGTGGATTTTGTTAATTTTGAATTAGTAGAAGAATCTTTTTCGGAAATAATTTCGGTTATCTCAATTTGAGTATAGAGTTGGCAATGTCCGCGTTTCTTTTTGTATCTTTTTTTAGGTTTATACTTAAAAATAACCACTTTTTTATTTCTCCCCTGTTTTAAAATTTTACCCAAAACTTTAACCCCCTTAACTAACGGAGTTCCAATTTCGGTTTTTTTATTTTTAACCACCAATAAAACATCGGAAAATTTCACTTCCTTTCCCTCTTTCCCTAAAACTTTCTCTATTTTTATTTTATCACCCGGAGCAACTAAGTATTGTTTACCTCCAGTTTTTATAACTGCTACATCCATAATTTGTTATTGTTAATTTTTATTTACTATAATTTTAGCAGAATAATTAATAATTGACAAGGGCATTACAAAATGATAGCTTAAATAGAAGTACTTTTACAAAATATGAGTGGGGAAAAATAATGTTTAAACTACCAATCAATCATATTAAGTTAATTGTAGTATTATTCTTTATTAACATTGTTTTTAGCTTAGGCTTTTTAATAGAAAAGTTTGTTGCTAAAAAAAATTACAACAACCCAAAGAGTTCAATAAATGAATTTATGTTCAAAGAAAACTATCACTTATCAGAGGCTCTAGAAATAATTGACAAGTGTTATGTAGAAGATGTATTTCCCGAAGAAGCTTTAATAAAGTTTTATCATACTATTATTAAGGCAGCAGTTAAAAACTTAGATTCCCACACGAGATTCATAGAACCTGAAGATTTAGATTTTCAGGTCCCTCTTCCAACTATATCAAAAATATTAAATAAAGATATAGGTTATATTAAAATACCTGATTTTACGGGCAATAATAGATATAGAGAAATTAAAAATGTTATAAATGAATTTAAAAGAAAAAATGTGCGAGGTCTAGTAGTTGACTTACGTAATAACCCGGGTGGGCTCACAGTAACGGTAGTGCAAGTGGCTGATTTATTTTTAGAAAAAAATAAATTAGTGGTTAGTTTTTTGCGCAGAAAAGGCCAAAATATAAGATTTAAAACCGAAACGGGAGTTGTTTTTAAGGGGCCAATTGTAATTCTAATTAATAATAAAACCGCCAGTGCATCAGAAGTATTAAGCGGATGTTTAAAAAATTATGAGAAAGCTATTTTAGTGGGCGATACAACCTACGGAAAAGGAACTGCTCAAATAGATTTTAGATTTAACGATGATTCTCTTCTTGTCCTAACAGTTGCTAAATACTATTTACCCGATGGATATTGTCCTGAAGGTAATGGGCTAAGACCCGATATTTTAGTAAAAAATAATATTGAACAACTTGAAAAAGCAATAGAAATTTTAAAAAAATAAAATAAAAAAACAGCTTCTTTGAACGAAGCTGTTTTTTATTAAATTATATTATTTTATTATTCTAAATGCTTGGGTTTTTCTATTTCCAATGGCTCAATTTTTTCCTCTCCTTGAGTAAGCTTTACCGCATCTTTCTCCACCTTTGCAAATTCTTTATAAGCGCGATTATAAGTATTAACCGTGGTGCTTAAGTGGGAGCCTAATTTACCTAAAAATTCATTATAATTCAGCAAATGTTTTTTTAAAATCTCAACCCTTTTTTGAATTTCCTTAGCTGATTCCTCTATTTGAAGCGCTCTTAATCCTTGTAAAACCGTCTGTAAATAAGCATAAAACGAGGTCGGAGAAACAATAATCACGTGTTTTTCTTTAAAAGCATATTCAATCAAATCAGAGGTGCTTATTTTAACAGCACCAACACGATTAATTAACAGGTCGTAATAAATTCCTTCCGAAGGAATAAACATAAAAGCAAAATCCATTGTGCCTTCACTTGGCCTAATATATTTAGCTGTTTCTTCAATTCTATTTTTCAAATCTTGCTTAAAGGCTTTTTCTAATACTTCTTTTTTACTTGAATCATGCTCTTCTCTAATCCTATTATAATTTTCTAATGAAAACTTAGAATCAATAGGAATAATTTTATCTTTAATAAAAATTACCGCATCAACTATTTCGCCATCTTTAAATTTGTATTGTAATTTATACTGATTGGGCTGAAAAACTTTTTCCAATAAGGTCTCTAAAAAATATTCGCCTAACACGCCTCTTTGTTTAGGATTTGCCAAAACATCAGTTAATTTACCCAATTGTTCTTTAACGTCTCGTACATGCTGATGGTCAGCATGTATTTTTTCTAATTGAGAAGTAACATCTCTAACTATTTTACTGCTTTCCTCTAACTGTCTTTGTAAAGAGTCCATACTTTTCTCTCGTGCTTCGGATAATTCTTTTCTTATTTCCCTTAACTCATCAGTTAAACCAGTCCCCTCTTTTTTTCTTAAAAGTAAATAAATAATTGCGCCAGCCAAAAGAATTATTATAATGTATAAAAAATAATTCATAAAATAATATTTAATCTTATAAGTTTATCTAAATAAAAATTCGGTTATCAAAAACAACAAATAAATCCCAATTAGAATAATTGCCTCCTTTCTGGAAATTCTTTCATGTGTCTTAGAGATAAAAAGAAAGAAAATAACTGTAATTAATAAAAATCCGCGAGCAATAGAATAGGGTGAAAAATCAACAATTGTTATTGGATGAATTAAGGCCACTATTCCTAAAACTAAAGTAGAATTAATAACCACGCTGCCCATTAAGTTTCCTAAAATCATACCTTCGTGTCCCGATTTACCGGCCTTAATAGAAAAATACATTTCTGGCAAAGTAGTGCCAATTCCAACCAAAAAAATACCGATAACTCCTAATGGTAACCCAATTAATCCAGCAAAATAAGAAGCAGAAAAAATTATCCCCTCTGCTCCAGCTAAAAGTAATAATATTGAACCAAAAAATACGGCCAAACTTTTTAAGAAAATCTTAATTGATACCAAGTCATGCGCTAGTGTTTTATGACCATTGTATACCTTGCTAAACATTTCTTTTCTTTCAAATAACCAGGTCATATAAAGAGCAAAGGCCAGTAACAAAACTATCCCGTCTATTCTGGAAAGATCGCCATCTAAAACCAAAAGGAGGGGCAAAAAAGCAATAATGGCAATAATAATAGAGTTGCGCCGAGTAGTTGATCGTTCTAACTCTATACTGCCTAAAAAAAGCACAACCAATCCAATAGCTAATGACAAATCAATAATATTTGCTCCCATAATATCGCCGAATGAAAGTTGGGGGATTTTACTAATTGCCGAAGTAATCCCAACAAATAATTCAGGAATTGAAGTGGCAAAAGCCATAAGAATAAAAGCAACAATAAATTCCTTCCAGCGCAAAAAACGGGCAATCCGAGTTAGAGAACTAACAACCCATGTCCCGCTAAATATTAAAAGAATACAACTACTAACAAAAATAGCGAAATAAAGAAAAATCATTTTTATAATTTTTTAGTTTTTATATAAATAAATTTAGTTAATTCAATTAGTATTAAGTTTATGATACCTATAAATAAAACTAAAATCCAGTCAAAAAGATTTAAGGGGACGGTTTGTAAAAGCTTTTGAAAGATGGGTAGATAAATTCCTGCCAATAACATAACTACAGAAAAAACCCAACCAAATATCAAAAGCGTATTGTTAAACATATTTATTTGCCAAATATTTTTTCTTAAATTTTTACACGAAAAAATATAAAATATTGAATCAATAGTTAAAGCGGCAAATATTACAGTTCTTATTTCTTCAATGGGTAGAGTTTTTTTAAGAAGCCATAAAAATAGTCCCAAAAGAATAAAATTAGTAATAAATCCAATAATAAATATTATAATCTTCATCTCTTTAGTTAAAAGAGGGGCATGAGGATCTTCTGGTTTACGAACCATTGCATCTTTCTCTTTTGGTTCAAATGCTAAAGAAACCGCCGGTAAACTGTCTTCAATAAGATTAACCCATAAAATTTGAGCTGGCAAAAGAGGTAGTGGTAATTTAGCAATAATACTTGCTCCTATTAAAACCATCTCTGTGAAAGCGTCGGCAAACAAAAAAGTAACCACTTTTCTGATATTATCTATAATTGCTCTCCCCTGTTCTATGGCAGCCACTATAATTGAAAAATTGTTGGTCAAAAGAACTAAGTCAGACGCTTCTTTTGCTACATCTGTGCCGGAACCTAAAGCCACACCAATGTCAGCTTGCTTTAAAGCTGGAGCATCATTGACCCCATCACCTGTCATTGCTACAATTTTTCCCCTGTCCTGCCAGGCCTGAACAATTCTCAACTTTTGTTGGGGTTCTACCCGAGCATAAATTTCAAAATCAGTTAAACGTCTTTTAAATTCTTCGTCACTTAATTCTATTAATTCTTTACCGCTTATTATATTTTTATTTTTTACTTTGAAACCCAACTCTTCGGCAATTGCTTTAGCAGTTAAACTATGATCACCTGTTACAATAATTGGTTTCATCCCCGCCCTGCGAGCAACCCTAATAGCGTTTTTAACATCTCTCCGTAATGGGTCTTGTAGCGCAATAAAACCAACAAAAACCATATTTTTAAAATTCTCTTCGTATATTCTTTCTTTTTCCATTTCAGCAATACTTTCCTTTGAGTCAATTTCTTTTTTAAGTATAGATTCAAATTTATTTTTATTTATTTTTTTGTATCCAGTTGCCAACACCCTCAATCCTTTACTATCTAGGTTCTCAAACTTTTTTGTTAACTCTTTTCTTTTTTTAGAGGTTATTTCTTCTTCTTCTCCGTCACAAGCTAAATATTTCGCATTATTTAAAATTATTTCTGGCGCACCAAGTATATAGATTATATCTTGATTGTCATCAAATTCATATACCCCAGCAGAGTATTTATAAACCGGGTCAAAGGGTAGGTCGTCTATTTTGGGCTGTTCTTTTTCTATTTCTTCTCTCCTAAGTCCAGCTTGGATACTAGCTATAAAAAGTGCTCGTTCAGTTGGTCTTCCTCTAATAACCCACTTTTTCATCGCATCCTCGGGATTTTCAATAAAAGTTTCGTTGCATAATAAAGCAATCTTTAGGGCTAAAATATGAGAGCCGCTACCGTCTTTATCTATTTCTTCTGAATATTTATCGCCGTCACTAAGAAGTTCTTTTGTGCCCGTATATACTCCAGCTACCTGCATTTTGGCCTCTGTTAAAGTGCCGGTTTTATCAGTGCAAATAATTTGAGTTGAGCCAAGGGTTTCGGTAGCAATTAATTTCCTAACCAAACCTTTTTTTCTGGAAATTTTTTCCATGCCCAATGCTAAAATAACTGTCATAGCTACTGGTAACCCCTCGGGAATAGCAGCTACTGCTACGGCTATAGCAGTAATAAACATTTCTAAAAGATCTTTTTTGGTTAACACTCCGCCAATAAAAATACCCGCACAAACCATTCCTACAACTACGGCAACAATTTTACTAAAACGAGCTAATTTTTTCTGATAAGGAGTTTTTTCCTCTTCGGTCCCTCTAATAGAGACAGCTATTTTTCCTATTTCGGTCTCGGCTCCGGTAGATACAACCACGGCTTTTGCTCTGCCATCCTCTATTACCGTTCCCATATAAACCATATTTTTTCTATCAGCTAAAACAGTTTTTTCAGACAGAACTTTAGCGGTTTTTTCTGAAGCCAACCATTCCCCAGTCAAAGTCGCCTCATTAACTTTTAAATTGGAAACTTTGATTAAACGAGCATCAGCCGGAACTTTATCGCCTGGTCTTAAAACAATAATGTCACCGGGAACTATATTAATTTGGTTTATTTCTTTTTCATGCCTTTCCCGTATTACCACAGCAGACTCTCTGGTTAGTTTATTTAATTTATCAAATATTTTAGATGCTTTATTTTCTTGAAAAAAACCAATTCCAGCATTTAAAAAAACAGCGGCGAAAATAACCACTGAATCCGTCCAGTGCTGTAAAAATAAAGTAGCTGATCCAGCAATAACTAAAATATAAATTAAAGGACTTTTAAATTGTTCTAAAAATATTTTTAGGCCTGATAATCGTTTTTTCTCTGGTAATTTATTTAGGCCGAATTTTTTCCGACACTCCTTAGCTTTATTTTCAGATAAACCAACTTCGCCGTTAGTATTTAATCTATTTACGACTTTTTCTGCTTCTAAATTATGCCACTTTAATTCTATATCATTGTCACTCATATGCTATATAGCTCTATTGTATCATACATTCAACCACTATAAAAATTTACACGACTTAAGCACACTTCAACACTTTAGTATTTAATAAAAGTATTATCCAATATAATAAATTAATATCTAATAAAATATATTACTATCCAATAAAATAATAAAATACAAAGGATTCTTTTTTGTTTTTTTATTTCATTTTCTTTAAAATACAAAGGATTTTTTTTTGTTTTTTTGTTTCATTTTCTTATTTTCTCTTATTCTTATTTTCTCTTATTCTTATTTTCTCTTAAATCGGTATAATGCGCGGTCGCGCATTATACCGATTTGTAAATTTTAATAAATTTTAATCAGATTATAAATTAAATTATAGCTAAAATTATTTAAACAAAAAACTACTACTAAAAAACTACTATTAAAAAGTTATTATTATAAATTTATTACCAGAATTAGTCGTTCCGAAGCCTTGGCATTCTAAACCTTTTAGCGTCTAATCCTTCGCAGAAAGACGGTAGCCTCGAGGGGAGTCGAACCCCTGTTACCAGGATGAGAACCTGGCGTCCTAACCACTAGACGACGAGGCCATAAATTACGAGCAAAAATTTATTATCTCTTACTAGACTTGTCCGCCGAAGCTTTAGCGAAGGCGGGCGACGAGGCCATAAAATAAGTATCAGAGAATCAAGAGTCAGAGAGTCAGATCGTGTAACGTACAACTTATAACATATAACTCAATAATAACTTCGCACTGTAAGTTACACGTTATAAGTCTTGAGCTACAAGTTACAGGTTACAAGTTTTGAGTTAATAAGTACTGTTCACTGCCTGTCTGCCGATAGGCAGATTCACTGCTTGTTAAGCATTGCATTTTTAATAATTATATCTAATAATTCTGAAAAACCAATTCCCGCTGATTTGGCTGCTTTTGGTAAAAGGGATTCGCTGGTTAACCCGGGTAAAGTATTTACTTCTAAAATATAGGGTGTTTTATTGTTTTTAAGAATAAAATCAACTCTTGAATATCCTCTGCAGCCCAAAATTTGATGAGCTTTTATTGCTTGCTCTTGAATTGTAGTAGTTAAATTTTTATTAATTCTCGCTGGAGTTATTTCTTGAGTAGAGCCATTATATTTAACTTCATAATCAAAAAATCTGCCATTTGGTGGAATAATTTCTGTAACTGGCAATGCAAAATACTTCTGTCTTTTTGTATTTTCAACAATTCCACAAGTAACTTCTAATCCCTTAATAAACTCTTCTACAATGACCTCGTTACATTTTTTCGTGGCTACGCTAATCGCTTTTTTAAAATCCTTGCTATTTTCAACTATTGAAATTCCTACACTTGACCCCAGACACGAGGGTTTAATTACTAACCTCCTTGATAGTTTCCGCATTAGTTCTGCGTAATTATTTGCGTTAGCTCTGCGATAAAAGATTTTTTTATTTATAATTACATTCTTTGGTATAGAAAGCCCACAACTTTTAAATAGCTCATATGATCGCGGCTTATCCATTCCCAGGGCACTCGCTAAAACTCCAGAACCGGTATAGGAAATCCCATAACATTCTAAAAGTCCTTGTATCTTCCCATCCTCACCAAATTCACCATGCATTGCATTAAAAACCAGATCAATACGTTTTAATGCCTCAGAAATAGACTTCTTTTTGCCCCCTACTAACCAATCTCCTCTTTTAGTTATTATAATAGAAGTTACTCTATATTTTTTACTATTTAAATATTCCAAAACATTTTGTCCGGTATCTAAAGAAACCTCGTATTCCGAAGATTTTCCGCCCATTAAAACTCCAATTGATATTCGCTTCATACCCAGTAGTGAATTTTTGACTATTAAATAAACTATAGTTTAATCCCGTCAAAATCACTAATTAAGATTTATTAAGTTTTATACCCCATAGTTACTTGCACCTCTAGCGCTAGTCAAAAATCTACTACTGGGCATATACCTAATTATAAACAAAAAATCGGCTTCCCATCAAGGCCGATATATATACTATTCACTTTTAGTATTTAATAGCTGGTTGTTAATTTAATACTGGATGCTGTTAATCGTTCACTGTTCACTGTTCGTTGTTCATTGTTTGTTTTATCCTACTAACAATTCTTTAGCTTTTTGGGGCTCAGCCATTATTTCTTTAACAATTTTTTCCATTTTCATTATCCGAGATCCCTTCAGTAAAATTATATCGCCTTCTTTTATTATTTCTTGAAGGGGTTGTTTAACTTGATCGGAAACATCAAATTCAAAAATATTTTCTTTAGCCATTCCCTTTTCTTGAGCTCCCTTGGCAATAAATTTGGCTCGTTCTCCCACTGTAAATATCACGTCAGCTACTTCAGCTGCCTTTCTGCCCACTCTTTCATGTGCCTCGGTAGTATATCGGCCAATTTCTAACATATCGCCTAAAACTGCAATTATTTTATTCCCTTCTTTTTCACGAGAAAATTCTTTGAGAGTATCTAGAGCCGCTAAAGTGGAAAGTGGCGCTGCATTATAAGTGTCATCAATAATTAAAGTATTTTTTATTCCTTTCAAAAGCTTCATTCTTCCAGGTAAAAACTTAAATCCTAATAACGCTTCGGATACATCAATAAGGTTCAAATTAAAAATAATTCCAACTGCTGCTGCGGCTAAGGCCGGATAAACTTGGTGCCTGCCCAATACATTAACCAGCTTGACCGGAACCGTGCTTCCTTTGTAATTTATTTTAAATGTAACAGCCCCAAACATCCCCTCTTCCGTTAAGTTGGCTGGTCTTATTTCATAATTATTAGCTTTAATATCCGCTCCCTCTTCAAATCCATAAGTAAAAGATTTAGCTGTGATGTTTTCGCCCATCTGGCGCACCATATCGTCATCATAATTTAAAACAGCTACTCCATCTGACTTTAATGAATCTATTAATTTTCTTTTTTCTAGTGCCAATTCTTGTGGGCTGGAAAAAAATTCAACATGAACTGGAATATCTCCAATGGTTGTAATTACCCCTATCCGAGCTTTAACAAATTTAGACAGGTAAGCTATATCTCCCGGCCTATCAGCACCCATTTCTATAATTAAAATTCTGGGATATTTTTCTTTAAAAACAAGCATCAAAATAATTTTAACAAAACGAGCAACCCAGGTTGTTATTGAACGGCCACCTGTTTCTAAACCAAAAATGGTTAGGGGTACCCCAATTTCATTATTATAATTTCTTTCATTTCTGCGAACCTGTCCCTCACCAAAATGACTTCTTAGGACAGTATAAATCGCCTCTTTAGTAGAGGTCTTTCCCACGCTTCCCGTAACTGCCACAATAACTGGTCTATACTTCCATAAAACCAGCTTGGCAAATATTTTTAGAATAAATTGTAGAATTTTGCGGAACATAATAACCTCCTTTAGAATTTTTAATTTTGTAATTTTGTAATTTTTTAATAAACTTAAAAAAATTTAAAATCTAAAAATTAAGAAATTATTTATAAAATTAAAAATTAAAAATTATCTCGTGGGTGGTATTTCGTAATAACTTAGAATATATTTAGCAATTTCACCAAAAACAGGACCTACAGAATCAGCGGCAAAATTAATCTTTTTTGGATTATCTATTTTTACTAAAACTACAAATTCTGGATTAAATGCAGGGAAAAACCCCCCAAACGAATGAATGGTCTTATTAGAATAAGTTCCAGTTTGTAAGTCGGGAACCTGCGCTGTTCCTGTTTTTCCAGCTATAAAATAACCTTTAACCCCTGCCTTGCTTCCGTATCCGTTATCAACTACACTAACTAACATTTTTGTTAGCTCGCTAGCCGCCTCGGGAGAAATAACTTGTCTAACCTTTTCAGGTTTAACTATTTTCTCTTTTCCGTTACTATAAACAAATTTTTCAACAACATAAGGTTTCATTAAGTTACCCTGATTTGCAATAGCGCCTAACGCAGCCACTAATTCTATTGGTGTAACAGCAATTCCCTGCCCAAATGAAGCAGTAGCGAATTCAATGTCTCTTTTACTTTTTAGATTTGAAAGATTACCCGCAACTTCTCCTTCTAAGTCAATTCCTGTTTTATCAGAGAAACCAAATTTATTTAAATAATCCCTGAATGTATTTTTATCTATTAGTTGTTGGACAAAAACCGCACCGGTATTTAAAGATTTTTCTAAAACCTGAGTCATTGTTTGAACCCCCTCCATCCCTTCATGAGAATTTCTTATCGTGTTTACGCCCACCTTAACAAAGCCCTTATCCTCATAGGTGGTGTTTGAAGTAAGAAGTTTTTTATCCAGGGCAATTGCCATTGTTATGGGTTTAAAAATAGAACCGGGCTCAAACACGTGGCTAATTGCTGGATTTAAAAAAATATTAATGTCTTCTACTTCTGAATATTGATTAGGGTCAAATGAGGGCCAGTTGGCTAGAGCTTTAATTGCGCCATTTTTAGAATTCATCACTATAATAATTCCGCCCTCGGCCTCTAAATAATTACCAACTTCTTTTAATTTTTCTTCAACAAAAAATTGAATGTTTGGATCTATGGTTAAAATTAAATCTGCTCCATCTTGAGCTGGCTGTAAATACCTTCTCGCTATAGCAATCAATCGCCCCTTTGTGTCTTTCTCTCCCTCCAGAAAACCATATTCTCCGCCAAGTTCTTTATTGTAATAACCCTCAATACCATACTGACCAATCTTCTCATCCTCTGAATAACCCACAAACCCCAAAACATGACTGGCAAAATCTCCTGCTGAATGATAACGCCATTTTTCTGAAGTTAATTCTATCCCCGTTATATTCAAATCGTTAATTTTATCTGCTGTTTCTGAAGCAACTTTATGTTGTAATGGTTCGTAGGGATCATTTTTTTTGTAAATTTTTGTTTTTAACTCCTCTTCATCCATTTCTAACAAACAAGAAAGTGATTGAACTGCCCCTTCTTTATCTTCTATATCTTTTGGGACCGCATAAACCATAAACCAGTCCCTGTTTATAACTAAAGGAAATAACTGCGATGATTCTTTACTGCCATAAAAGCGATCTTTTATAAAAATTTCACCTCTTTCAGGCAAGAGGGTTTTGTGTAATTGATGCTGATTAATGGCAAGTTCTTTATAGAAATTGTATTTTAAAATCTGAAGAGTAAATAATCTACCAATTAATATAACGGTCACTATAACTATGCCAAAAAATAAAATATAAAACCTAGAATTCTTCATATCTCTTAATATAAAATCACATAATTAAGAATTGCTCTGTTTTCTTGTTTTATTATATAGGTTAACAATCTATGTGATTTTAACGAGCAGCGACCTGAGAAACCGGTGATAAATATTCTATTTTGCTTATTTTAACCATATTCAAGTTTTCTACGCTCTCCTCTAAAAATTTCAGTGACTGGATTTCAGTTAATTTTAAGTTAAGTTCATTGTTTTTAGACCGCAAAGAAGTTAATTCTTTATCATATTTCTGAATTTTATATCCGTTAGTGACAACGCCATTCGCCTGAATGGTATATAATATACCAAAAAATATTATAAGTAAAATTAATGAATATACCACCACTTTATTGCTTTGGTTTTCTTGATGACGCACGGTCTTATAATTTCTTGAGTAGCCAATATTACGCTGAGTAATGCTGCTAACAGCATATGACGACATATTTATTTTGGCAGGCCTTAATTTTTGAAAATCAAGATTTCCTAAAATAAGATATTAAGCGCTATTCTGTCTTTATTTTGCTCGGTCAAACCTAGTTTAGATCGTTGGGTCCGATTCTAGTCGGACCTAAGGACCCAAAAAACTAAGAAGCTTGTGGGTAACCCAAATAAATATTAGACTTTGGTTCCGTCTAAAAATCCAAGATATAAATCAAAAATAATTTCTAATTATTAATTTATATCTTGTATCTTTGTTGCCGCTCTAAGCTTGGCACTGCGACTACGAGAATTATTTTTTACCTCTTCCTCGTTGGGAACAATTGGCTTTTTGGTAAGAGATTTAATTTTATTAACCCGGGGTTGATCAGCCGTAGGCCGAAAAAATTTTTTTACAATTCTATCCTCCAG
>Ga0180433_10006388_pt1 | contig 15460 bp, 14 predicted proteins | sample SS_ome_8_FD_132980 | JGI IMG/M metagenome (GOLD analysis project Ga0180433, IMG submission 132980) | Hypersaline lake sediment archaeal communities from the Salton Sea, California, USA - SS_1_D_1 metaG | ecosystem: Environmental > Aquatic > Non-marine Saline and Alkaline > Hypersaline >... | reverse complement strand
TTTATTTTCAAAAATTAAATAAAATTACATCTGAAGAGATAGTTAATAATAGTAATGTTTGTTTTTCACCAAATCAATGTAGTCATAATAAAAATTTAAAAGGTTGTTCTTATGATGGATGTAATTGGATGTGTTGTAATAGTAATGGATGTTCACAAACAGTAATGTTTTGTTATGGTAAAACTATTAGAAGAATTAATTATTCAATAAAATGACTGAAGAAAAAATATGTAAGTGTGGTTGTGGAGAAAAATTTATTTTTGGAAGATATAAAAATCAAAAATATATAAAAAATCATCATCAAAAAATTACTTGTAAGTTAAAAAAAAGAAATAAAAGTAAATGGCCAAAAGAAAGAATAATAAAAGAAATTAAAAGAATATTTAAAACGAATGGTCAATTATGGAAAAAAGATATTCATAAATTTAATAAAAAAGGAGAAATGTGTAATTATGATAGAATATATAATGTTTTTGGAAGTTTTAAAAATTTAGAAAAAGAAGCAAATATAAAATTTTTATCACAAAAATATAAAAAAACAAATAAAGAACTTTTAGAAATTATTAAAAAACATTTTAAAAAAAGTAAAAAAATTAGAGTAAATGAATTGTTTAAATTATATAAAAATAAAAAAATATGCCACCCAAATGTTTTAAATAAAAAATTTAGAAGTTTTCAAAATTTAGCAAAACAACTTGGTTATAAATATGATAATACTCAAATAAGAAAATGGACTAAAGAAAAAGTAAAAAATAAAACAAAAAAATTATTAAAAAAGTATGGAAAATTATCAAAAAATGATTTTAAACATATTATGAAAATAGAGGATTTTTGTTCGGATGGTGTTATAAGAGATTTGTTTGGAACGTATGAAAAATTTTCTAATGAGTGTTGTTTTAGTTTTAGAAAAATTCCTAAAAATATGTTATTAGGAAAAAACGAGAAAAAAATTTTAGATTATGTTGAACAAAAAAAGAATATTATATTATTAAGACAATACAATGTTGATAAATATTGGGTTGATGGTTATGATAAGAAAAATAATATAGTATATGAGGTTGATGAACCAGAACATATTTCAAGAATAAAAAAAGATAAAATAAGAGAATGCAAAATAAAAAAAATTTTAAATTGTAAATTTGTTAGAATTGACGAACAAAAATATTTAGAAAAAATAAAATGACTGAAGGATTAGGATTTGGACGTAGAAGAGTTATTGAAAAGATAGTTGAACAAAATTGGGACGTTAAAGAAGCTAGGTTGAAAAAATTTTCGTTCAATGAATTACTTTTTGTTATACAAGAATTAAACACAGAAGAAGGAAAAAAATATAATGAAAAACGTGTTGGATTACGTGGACATTATATTTTTAAAGAATTTGTTAAATTGTTGTTATATAGAAACTTAGCAAACTATGATAGTATGATTCTCATCACGGCAGAAAAAGGATGTCTTACAGATGATACATTAATTGAGATGCCTAGAGATTTAAAAAAATATCCTAAAGGTATTCCTATAAAGGATCTCATAGATAAAGGTCCTATAATGGTATATAGTTTTAATCCTAAAACAAAAAAGATTGAATTAAAAAAATCTGATGGTGTAGAGTTTGCAAAAAAGTCCAAAGTATGTAAAATAGAAACTGATAAAGGAAAAGAAATTATAGGAACTTACGATCATCCTATTTTAACAAAGAAAGGGACTTATAAACAAATGTCAGAATTTAATCCATATTATAGAGAAAAAATAATTACAAAAGATGGTGTAGAAGAAGTTATTGGTATAGATTTTTCATTAGATACAAGAAACACTTATGATGTTGTTAATGTTAGAGATAATCATAATTTTATTGCGAATGGGTTTGTAGTTAGTAATACAGGTAAAAGTTCAGCATCGATCATGTTAGCACGCCAGTGGTGCAAGCTTCTCGGGATTAAATTTAATCCAGCAAGACATATCGCATATAACAATGCAGACGTTATGCATAAAATAGATATATTAAAAAAATTTGAACCTATAATCTGCGATGAAGCGATACGATTTGCCTGTTTGGCAGGTCAAACAAAAATTAAAACAGACCATGGTTTTATAAAAATAAAAGATTTAGAAGGAAGAGAAAATTTTAATGTATATAGTTATAATGAAACAACAAAAAAAGAAGAAATAAAAAAAGCAGAAAAATGTATTAAAGTAAGAGAAGATGAACTTTATGAAATTGAGTTAGAAAATGGACAGAAAATTCAAGCAACCAAAGAACATAAATTTTTAACATCAAATGGTTGGAAGATGTTAAAAAATTTAACTGATGAGGATGAGATAATTGGTAATTAAAAATTGTAAAATATGCAATAAAGAATTTAAGTCTAAAGTACATAATCATATGTTTTGTTCTCCTAGATGTCGAGAAATTTATCAAGGTAGAAAGTTTTTAAATGAAAAAATAAAAATATGTATAGAATGTAAAAAAGAATTTTCTCCCAATAAAACTTCACCTAATCAAAAATTTTGTTCATCTAAATGTCGAAATAAATCATATGGATCAAAATTTATTAAAGATAAAAAAAGAATTTGTGTAAAATGTAATAAAGAATTTATTCCTAAACAACATAATCAAAAATTTTGTTCGCTTGTGTGTGGAAAAAGAATATTAAAAAATATGATTTTTAAATGTAAAACATGTAAAAAAGAATTTAAACCTACTAATACAAATCAATTATGTTGTTCAAAAAAATGTGGACATATTAATAAAAATAAAAATTGGAAACTATTTTATAGAAAACAGAAAGGATATGAACCATGCAAAGAAATAAATTGTATAATATGCAATAAAAGATTTAAAAGAATAAAAATAACCAATAAATGGTGTTGTAAAAAATGTAAACAAATATCGATGTCTATTAATGCAAATAAAAAATATCATAAAAATAAAAAAGAGATATTAGATAAAAGAAAAAAAGATATAAATTATTGTATAAAAAATAAATTAAGAATGCGTATACGTTGTGCAGTTAAATCTCAAGGAACATATAAAGCCGAAAAAACAATGAATTTAATAGGATGTTCAGTTGAAAAATTAAAAAAATATTTAGAAAATAAATTTAGAGACGGAATGACATGGAATAATCATGGATTTTATGGTTGGCATATAGATCATATAAAACCTTGTTGTAGTTTTAATTTAAAAAATAAAGAAGAACAAAAAAAATGTTTCAATTATAAAAATCTTTAACCGTTATGGGCAAAAGATAATTTAAAAAAAAGTGGTAAAATAGAAGATGCAAAAATATAAAATAAAATCAATAAAAAAAATTGGAGTAAAACCAGTATATGATATTATAAATGTCAAATATAATAATAATTATATAGCTGAAAATTTAGTTGTTCATAATTCTAGCGCAGACTGGGCTAAAAAAGAAAATAAAGCGCTAAAGAAAAAGCTTGCACAAGTTAGAACGAAGCACTTACTTTATATTCTTTGTTTTCCTTTGAAGATTGGTAAGGTTGAGAAAACATACTTAGAGAGTTTTACTAACTACTGGATTGATTTATTTGGGCGAGGTGTAGGAGCTTGCTACGTGAAAGACCGTAATCCAGTGAGGGACGCATGGCGTATGGCCGACTTCAAAAACGTAGGTTCATATACTGAATTTACAAATATAGGTAAGGTTGAAAAAGCACTACGAAAGCACCCTAATTTTTGGCAGCTAATTAAATTTCCTAAACCTCCTAGATGGCTTTATAGTAATTATTTAAAAGTTAGAGAAAAAAATGTTTATGATGATGAAAACGTTTTAAAAAGTGTTAGTAGAGAAGATATTCATAATGCATTGTTATTATTAGCTTTAAGAGATATAATGCAGAATGATGATACCTTAACCATGAATCGTATCATACTTCATATTAAAAATGAATATGATGTTAATATAACTAAAGGTATGGTTGAAAGCGCAATTACAGACGCCAAACAATTAGTTACTAAATTAAGAGAAAAAGCTATCACACTATGAAAAAAACAACTTGTTGTGTAATTCCTGCATTTAATGAAGAAAACAGGATAGGTAATGTAGTCTATAAATGCAAAAAATTTGTTGATTGTGTTATAGTTGTTGATGATGGAAGTAATGATAATACGTTTGATGAAGCTAAAAATCAAGGAGCAACTGTTTTAGGAATTAAAAAAAATAAAGGTAAAGGATATGCTTTACGTTATGGTTGTGATTATGCTTGTAAATTTTATGATATTATTGTTATTATAGATGCTGATTTACAACATCTTCCAGAAGATATTCCAAGATTAATAGATGCGTTGCACGATTATCCTGATGAAGTCAAAAGTGAATATAATAAGCCGAAAGATATTGTTTTTACTTACAGATGTTTTGGTGGTGAGATGCCTTTTATCTTTCGTATAGGCAATAGAATTATTAGTGCATTTATTGGAATATTATATAATGTTTTTTTAAGAGATACACAATGTGGATACAGATGTTTTACCAAAGAAACGTATAAAAAAATTCGTTGGAAACAAGATAGATATTCAATGGATAGTGAGATGATTGCTAATGTTGGAAAGTATGGTTTAAATTATACCGAAATAAAAATTAAAACAATTTATAGTGATAGACGTAAAGGAACTAATGTATTAGATGGTATAAAAATTGTTTGGAATATGTTTTGGTGGAGATTCAAACAAAACTAAGATGTCAGATGAAATAAAAAATAAACTTTATAATATTGACATTGTTGTAGATGAAATTCGTAACTTTCCTCAAACTTATAAAACCATATTAAAAGAAAAGTGTACAGATGGAACATGCAATATTATTTTAAGAAGAAAATTAAGCAATTTAATTAAAGATGGAACGGTTTGTAAAACGAATATTCCTGGAACAAGATTTGGTAAAGTTATATATTATGCATTACCAAAAAAATATTATATATTAATTGAATCAGAAAGATTAGGAAGTAATGTGTTTGTTTTTTTTAATTATGAACATAGTGGAAAGTTTTATATTATTGTTGAAGAATATTGGAAATTAGAACATGGTTGTTGGGTTAAATATAACGAAAAAAAATCTTTTTTTCAAGGAAAGGTGTTAAAATGGATATGACATTTAGTAATTTTATAATAATTTTTTTATTAATATTTTATACTCGGTATACATTATCTCTTTTTAATAAAAAAAATCGAGTACAAATTAAACATGAAAATATAGAACTTAATAAATTGCGTAAAATACCTTTTAAAACAGTTGAAGAACAAAAAAAGTTTATTAATATAAAATATGGAAAAAAAGATATTAATAAAAAGAAAGAAGGTTTTAATTTTTTTGCTATAACAGATTTTATTGAAAATGCTTTAATTTATATTATGTTTTATTTTATGTATATAAGATTATTTGATATATTTAATATAAATATGAATTTTTGGTTTGCAATAATTTTTATTATATTTTTTCCTTTAGGATTTAATTTATTTTTTAGTTATATTGGGTTGCAAAAGAAGAATGATATAGGGGTGTTTTTTAAATGGTAAATTATCAAAATTGTTTATATCATGTTTTATTAGGTTTTGTTTATTTAATAGGATTAGGACTTATTGTAGCAAGCGGTATACATGGAACAGCACAATTAAATGACGGTAAATCATATAGTGGTGTTTTTTCATTAATTAGTGATATGTATAATGGAAGTGAAGGATTTTTTCAAAATGCATTTATTATAATTATATCGCCGTTTGTATTTATAGGATATAGTATAGGATGGTTATTAAATATTAATTATTTAATGTGGAAGATTATTTTAATAGCTGGTGTTATATGGGTTTTTATTAAGGTTTTTTATTCTTTTTATTTATTAAATAAATATTTTAGAATAACAAAAAACATAGAAATAGAATTAAAATAATTTTTTGCTCCATGTTTTTGGAGTTTTATTATTAATTATTTCAACATCTAAATGATATCTAAACTTTCTAGGTCCTTTTATTTCAATATAATCAATCATTTCTCTTAACCCTCTTTGTAAGGTGTAATTTGTTTTATATCCTAAAAGTTTTCTAGCTTTATCTGCACTACAAGTAGCAAGTTTAACTTCTTGAGGTCTGCCTGGCATATATTTTGGTTTTAATTTAAATCCTATTAAATTTGATATTTGTTTAGCCAATTCATTAATAGTTACAAATTCTTCGTCAGGACCTATATTAATAATTTCACCTGCAACATTTTTTTGAAATGCTAATTTCTTTAAACAACTTATATCATCTTGAATAAAAGAAAAACAGCGTTTTTGTTCTCCATCACCATATATAATAGGTTGTCTTTTTTGTAACATTAAATTAATCATTATTGATGCTACATTTCTGTAAGGGTCATCATATTTTTGTCTAGGCCCAATAATATTATGTGGTACAGCATGTACAACTTCGATACCGTGAACCTTGGACATGATATCGAGTATTTGTTCTGAGGCTAGTTTAGCAACTCCATAAGGGTCTTCCGGTTTTGGAGTCATGTCTTCTGTAAAAGGAACTTTATCTTGTTTTCCATATCTGGCCATTGAAGAACAATTAACAAACCTTTTAACTCCTTGTGAAACTGCTGCAGATGCAATAGTGGTTGTTATTTGTGAAGTATTTTGGCAAACTAAATGTGGAGAGAATACACTTAAACCTTCATACGCTGTGCAGGCTGTGTGATATACTACATCTACGTCTTTCAATAGTTTATTCATAGTGTTTAGGTACTTACAATCAACTTGATGGAAATCAACACATTGAGGAACATTATCTAAATATCCTCCTATTAAATTATCACATCCACTAACGTTGTGTCCTTCTTTAATCATTTCGTCTGCAAGATGACTTCCTAAGAATCCAGCTACTCCTGTTATAAAAATATTTTTCGGTTTCATAATATTATAATAATTAAACTTTTATTTAAAGTTATTGATAATAAATATATATATAAAGGAGTAATGTATATTTGTTTGTATGAAAGTTTTATTTAAACCTAAACCTGATAAATTAGTTGGAAAAGCTGATGGAAAAAAAGTTTATGTATATAATAAAAAACCACATCCACCAATGGGTTTTATAGATCGTGTGTATAAAAAAATTAATGATGATAGAAATGTACCTATTGTTTTTCAAACTAGAAAACAGTATTTACAAGAATATATTAAAAACCAAGAAAAATTAAAAAATATTGATTATCCAAAAAAACAAGAAACTAGATATATAAACCAAGAATTACCAAAACTTAAAAACGTTAGTTCTCGTTTTACAACATACCATAATCCGTATATTGAACCAAGGGTGGTGTTTTTTAATGGATCACCTATTAATAAAAAACAGTTTAAAAATAATGTATACCATGAATATGGTCATGAATTATATGAAAGAAACAAAAAATTAAGAAATAATTGGAATAATATTAATCCAAAAAATTCTCCAACATATTATGGTAAGACAGATAAAGAAGAAGATTTCGCAGAATCTTTAGCTAGTTGGAAAAATGATAAAAATATTCAAATAATGAATAAAAAAAATATTAAAAAGAGGTTTAAACTTTTTAAAAAGTTTGGAATTAAAGGAGATAAAGATAGTGTTAATATGTTGAGGTGATAATAAAATGAAAGTTGCAGATAAAATTGTTGGAAAAATTATAGGAAAGAAAAATTTAAAGAAAGACAAATGGAGTAAAAACAAACCAAGATGGACTGATGGTAGTATAACCTGTGATGATTGTGGTAGAGGTCATGCAAATTTTTATGAAACACCAGATGGTGATATATTGTGTACTCATTGTTATAGAGATTGGTTATCAGAGAATGGGTATTAAATAAATCAAAAGTTTTATATATTTGTTATATTTTACAACATTAATAAGAGGCAATTTAATATATAGGTTATTTAGGTTTGTATGTTTGCTGGGATTATATGCCCAGTTTATATTTATAAGGTGATTTAAAGCAAAATGTATAAATCAACGTTATCAGGAATGTGTAATTGTTTGTCCAGTAATAACTCTTTACTGGCGACCACATTGTGATTCCACAACAACGTTGATAAGATTTCTTAACATTTATTCAACAATATTTGATTTCTTTTTGGCGTTGTTGTTTAAGATTATAATAGCGGCGTGGGAAAGTCTGGACGTTTCCGAGGGACTCATGATCCTTAGACCAGCGGTTCAAATCCGCTCGCCGCTATCATTTTGCTTCCAGAGTTCGTGAGGTAGAATATCCGACTGTTAATCGGAAGGTCGCAGTTCGACTCTGCGTGGAGGCGTTACGTAGCTGTGCTGGAGTCTGGTTGAACAGAATAGGTTTAGAACCTGTTGTCGTAGGACTAAACACATCGGTTCAAATCCGATCAGCTACATTTTATACGAGGATGCCGGAGCCTGGTTGAACGGGACGGACTTAAGATATACCGGAATCAAGTTCTGCTAGGAGAAATCCGTTGTCGTAGGACTAAACTCGTGGGTTCAAATCCCACTCCTCGTATTTGCCACAATTGGGCAGTCTGGTTGCCCGCTAGGCTTGAGACCTAGTTGTCTCGAAAGAGCAATCTCGGTTCGAATCCGGGTTGTGGCGTTTTGCCGTGGGTGAACGATATGGTACGTTCGCTAGGTTGCTAACTTAGTTGTCTCGAAAGAGCTATGAGGGTTCAAATCCCTTCTGCGGCGTTTAAGGGCCGGTACGCCAATGGTAGACCACCTGTTTTGCATGCAGGAAGCTACGGGTTCAACTCCCGTCCGGTCCATTTATTGCCGTCATAGCATAATTGGCTAATGCAAGTGGTTTGTAACCACTAGAGTCTCGGTTCGAGTCCGGGTGGCGGCTTTTTGGGGTATTAGGAAAGTAGTTAATCCGTGAGGTTGCAACCCTTGAGGCGCCGGTGCAAATCCGGTATATCCCTTTTATTTAATCAAAATATTTATATATAACCTATAGATTACAATATAAAATAAAATGACACAAGTCGTAAGGAAACCGGATTTTGAAAAAGGGATTGGCATAGTAGTTAGACCCTTTTATCAACACTGGTAAAGGTTCCAACACGACTTGAGGCTTCTTATATTATAATAACACAATTGGTTTCAGGTTGTGTTTGGAATTCTCCTTAAAAGGCGTATGGTCTACAGGTATGATATCTGTCTTACACACAGATGAACCCAGTTCAATTCTGGGTACGCCTATACGCTCCTATAGTGTAGCAGCAATCATTGAGGATTTTCGAGATTAAAAGTAAATAAGTTTTAATTGAAAACTTCCTTAGACGTGGGTGCAAGTCCCGCTAGGAGCATTACGGGATTGTAGTGTAATTTGGTATTACTCTTGCTTTGGGAGCAAGTAATGAGGGTTCAAATCCTTCCAATCCCATTTTGCTCGTATGGCCAAGTCTGATCAAAGGCATCCGACTGTCACTCGGAAGAACGTGGGTTTAAATCCCACTGCGGGCGTATGACGGCGTAGCTTAATCAGGTGGAGCGAACGCCTTATATGACTTCGCTCTAAGAATGCGTTCGGCTGTGGGTTCAAATCCCACCGTCGTCATTATGGTATCGTGGCACAGTGGTAGCGCGCAGGTCTGATAAGCCTGAGGACGGGAGTTCGATTCTCCCCGATACCATTATTAGGCTTATCGTCTAATGGATAAGACAAGGGTCTTCTAAACCCTAGAACTGGGTTCAATTCCCAGTAGGCCTATTGGGCGTGTGGCGCAACGGATAGCGCAAGTGGCTTCGGACCACTAGACTTGGGTTCAATTCCCAACACGCTCTTAACGAGCTTGTAGCATAGCCAGGTCAACTGCACTCGACTTTTAATCGAGAGGACAGGGGTTCAAATCCCCTCGGGCTCATTTATAATTACAGCCCTGTGGTGTAGTAGACAATCATTCAGGTTTTTGGGACCTGAGACTCCAGTGCGAATCTGGACGGGGCCATAAATGTTGCGCATGGTGTGATATGGTACAACACGTTCGGTTGTGGGCCGAAAGATTCGGGTTCGATTCCCGATGTGCAACCTTTACGTGGCTATAGCTTAACCTGGGAGAGCGACGGTCTGAAGAATCGTTTGTCTGGATTCAAATTCCAGTAGCCACATTATTTGGGTGAGAAACAAAATGGCATATGAAGTATTTAAAACAAAATTAAATAAAGAAGACTATTTTAATTATTGGGGAAACCAATATTTTAATAGTTTAGGAAAAAAGCAGAAAAATTTAAAGTATAAACAATACTTAGTAAAATGTGATGTATTAGAAAGAGATAATTATACTTGTCAAAACATGAATTGCAAATATTGTAATAATATTAAAGAATTTGATAATTTAACAGTTCATCATGTTAAATGGCAAAAAAATGGAGGACATAATAAAGTTCGTAATGAAGTAATTTTATGTGAAAAAGTACATCAAAAATTTCATAAAGCTAAAGAAAAAATTGTTTTTGAAAATAATAGTAATTTACCTCCACATATTCGAGGTCACACATTTAAATTAGATAAACCTGATAACGAAGGTAAAAAGGATTGGGTTAAAGCTAGACGTGAAGCTAAAGCTTTTAGAAAAACATTACGAGACCAATGTGGAATTAAATTAAGTTGGGAACAAATTTATTATTTAATGCAATGGCTTGAAATGAGTGATTGTTATTAATTTTTGCAGCTGTGCCCTAATCTGGCTATGGGACCGGTCTTCCACACCGGGCGTATGGGTTCAAATCCCGTCAGCTGCATTTTAACTGCACTAGGTGTAAAGGTTGCATTTTTGGCTGTAACCCAAACGGAACCGGTTCGATTCCGGTAGTGCAGATTTACGAGGGCAAGGTGTAATCTGGTTGCATAGCGGTCTCCAGAACCGAAGGTTTGAGGGTTCAAATCCCTCTGTCCTCATTGGTTTTACCATAATCTTTAAATATGAATTCTGAAATTAATATAATATTGGGAGGTAATATAAATGACAGTTCTCATTCATATAGGAAGAAGAGTACCAAGAAATTGGTTTAAAAGGCAAGCAAATAGAGCAGCTGGTTTAATGTCTTTTCAAGAAAATATTTGGTTAATTATTAAACAATCATTAAGTTTAGCAAAACGTAAAGCTAACCAAGATGGAAGATTAAGTTTTGTAATGACTTCTGATATAGAAGTAGAAGATTTACACTATCAAATAGAATGGGTTAAAATTATTATTCAAGGTACAGAAAAACAAGAAGAGGAAGAATATAATGATTCTTTAAAATTATATAATCCTCTTTCAAAAGTGTTTAAAAAAGAAATGCCAAAAGATGAACGTATGAAAAAACATATTAAAACAAAAATTTTATCTTCTACAAAAGTTGATGAAGCTTATAAAAAAGGTTATGGTGCTATAGGTGACGAAAATAATATAGCTAATAAAATGTTGGAAATGGGTATTATAACCCATATTGAATGGGTTAAAGATTTTGATTCTAGGGATAGTTTTATTCCAAATTCTTCTTTATAAATAAATATATATATAAAGGAGTTGGTTTTATAATAGTATTATGTATAAAATAATATTCTATAGAGGTGCTAAATAATGGTACGAGTATCTTCAAAAGCAAAAGTTGGAAAAATATCAGCTAGAGGAAAAGTTCTTGGAAAAACAATAAGACGTTCGGCTAGAGATAAAAATGTTGGTAAACCGCTTTCGCGTAAAGTTAGTAAGTCAGAAAGGGTTCAATATGATAAATATTATGATAAATATGGTAAATATTTAGAAGATATTGAGAAAGCTACTGAAGGACAATTAAATACTTTAGCAATGTCTATTACGCCTGGAGGTTTAGTTACCGAAGATCCAAAAGAAGTTAAAGAAAAAATTAGAGATTATACTTTAGAAAAAGAAGGTTTTAAAGAAAGAAAAGAACTTGGTGGAAAAATAACTAATAAACCTCCTAAATTAGTTGAAGGAAAATGGGTTATGTCTGAAGATTATAGTGAATATGATCCAAACACAGGAGAAATTACAAAATATAAAGTATCACCTACAGAGTATAGAGAACAATGGAGAGGAACTTGGAGAGATCCAGAATGGAGTTCAAGTTGGGAATTTCCAAATTTACCAGTAATATCAAGAGAGGAATATGAAAGAGAATCTCGTAAAGGAATGAGAGGACGCCAATCTTGGACTGGTGGTAGTGAAAAAGTACCAACAAAATATCAAGCAACAGCAGAAGCAAAATTTTCTCCAGAAAAGTTTCAAACATATCAATATTTGCTTTCTGATCCTTTTGAATATCAAAGGGCTGTAAATCGTACAGTAAAAAAAGATGTGTTAAAAGATTATTATGAAAGCCAATATAAAAATAATTCAAAATATGTTATAGATAAAGATAGTAGCGGAAATATAAAGAAAATTTATACCAAGCCTGAAGAAGTTGCAACATATAAAGATTATAGTAGTGGTTTTCGAAGTACTAAAGATGTAATATTTCATGAAATAGATTTTAAAAACGGAGTACCAACAAAAGAAATTCGTCGAGGAACTTACAGAGAAGCAAGTGATAAAGGTTCTAAAACAACAGGAATATATAATATAGCAGAAATTAATTATGATAGTTTAGGTTATCCTGTTAAAGAAATAAAAAAGAAAAGATTATATAAAGGAAGACGAGAAGAACCTGTAGTTGAGTATATTACAGAATTTAAAGATTGGGAACCAACTGTTCAAGAACAATATAATTATTATAATGATGATTTAATAGGAAAAAGCCGTGTTAATTATTTAACAGGAAATGTTAAAACTGAAGATTATGGATATCATCCAAAAGATTATTCAAATAAAGCACATTTGTTAGGTGTAGCAAAACAGAATTATAATAAAAAATTTGGAACGAATTTATCATCAGATCAAGTGCAAAGTGCTTTAATGTTGGAAGCGTATGGTTCAACATTGCCTGAAGGATATTCTGGTACAAAAGGAGATTTTGATAAATTCATGGCAAAAAATTTAGGAATGACATATAGTGAATATGATAAAGCTTTAAAATCAGGAAAAATAAAAGATCCTTTATCAACAATGGTTGGAAGGAAAGATTATGAAGCATCAAAAAATTTAAACATACCTTTACGAGAATATGCAAATTTACCAGAGAATTTAAAATTTTGGGCAAGAGGGGCGTCATCACAAGAAATAAAAGATTGGCAATTATCTGAAAAAGAACGAGAAAAAAAATATGGACAAACTGAAAAAATATTAACAAATATCAAAGGTTTAAAAGGAACATTAAAAGTTCCTCAGTGGAGTCAAAGACAAAAAGAATTAGCAAGAAAAGGTGGTTATGTTAAAGGATTAACACCACCAAAAACAAAAGAATCTATTGATGCAGGTACACTTTTTGATGTTTCGAAATTATCATACAAAACACAACCTGTAGGATATATAAGAGCAGAAGGAACAAAAGTAAAAAGTTTTGGTTTACCTACTATAAGTTTAGAAAGTGTGGGTTTAACAGGTAAGGAAGCAGCAAGATCATTATTACCACCAGATGTTCCAGTTAGACGTTCAGGAACTGTTAAAGAAAGAACAAGAGTTGTGTTGCCAGGTTATCCAGCAACGCAAATAACACAATTAAAACAACAACAAACAAAACAAAAACAACAAAGACCAACAATGATAACAAGATATTTTAAAAAATCACAAAATAAAGAAAAACAAAATGTTCCAAATTATATTGTAAGACCAAACTTAAAATTAACAGGTACAAAATTACTTCCTACTTCCGAAAACCCTTTAGGAAATTTAGGAAAAAGAGAAAAAAGTGGTTCAATATATAATAAAATTTTTGGCCAAATAAAAGGAAAAATATGAGGTGTAAAAATTGACTTCATTAGCTCATGAAAGATATTTAGAAAAATTAACAGGAATAAAAACTAAAAAACTAAAACCAAAACCTAGAGTTTGGAAAAGTAGAGATCCTTCTAGAAAAGATACAATGGTTACATTAACATCTTCCGGAAAAATAAAAGCTTTAAAACCAAAAATAAAAAAACCAAAAAAACAAAAACCAACTGTTGTAAAAAAACCTGTACCATTATTAACATCATTTATTCAAACACAACCACAATCTATGTGGACACAATCTAAAACATCACCACCATCTTTAGTGATGCCTGGTACTAGAACATATGATGTAGCAGGAGGAACTATTTTAAATGTTCAACAACAAAGATCGAAGACGCCAGCATGGGATTCATATGTAAAAAGTACAAGACAAAATATTATGCCAGATTGGAAAAAAGCAGAAAAAAGACCAGCACCATATAAACCTGTACCTTATACTCCACCAAAAAAAGAAAAAACACCTGTATGGGACGAATATGTAAAAAGTACAAGACAAGATATTTTACCACAATGGAAAAAAACAGAAGAAGAAAAAACTAAAAAACCTTTTACTGAATTACCTATGTTTAAAGAAGATATAGTATTACCAGGATTTAAAATTGCACCCGATACAAAAAAAAGTATTATGTTTAAATCTGTTGCCGGCAAACCATCATTTATAGAAAATTTTCAAAAAGAACAAGGAATAAAATTATATACATCACCAGGTAAACAAACAAGTACAAAAATTTCTCCTGTTCGTAAAAGTTTACGGAAACCTGAAGGATTAACATATCCTGTAAAAGATGAAAAAGACAGATTAATGGATGTTAGTATTGGAAGAGAAGATGGTAAAACAGCTTTTAAAGATAAATCAAAATTAGAACAATATAAAACATTAGCTTTTGGACCGATGATTCCAAGTGTTGGAGCAGGCGAAGGTGATACGTGGTATAGTCGTAGTGGTGAATATGCAGGACAAGTTGTAACAATGCGTGGCGGTAAAATAGTTCCAGAAACAAACAAAGCAAAAATTGAAAAAGGTTTAGCACAAGGAAGAGCACAAGAAAAATATTATGGGTTTGAACCAATTACAAATAAAGAATCTAAAAAAACACAACCTACAACTTCTTCTTTAATAAGCGATGAAACGTTAAAAGAATATGGAATTGAACGAGAACCAGTAGAAAAAAAAATTATTGATTTTGGTGGATTAAAATTTACTCCAACAACAGAAAAAATAAAACAAACTATTCCATTGACAACATATGAAAAAGGAAAAGGTTTTACATTAACTGAAAGACAAGGAACATATGTTCCTCCACAAGCTATTGGAACAGGTGCATGGTTGCCAGAAAGAGAAAGAAGTGTGAAAATAGGTGTTGGTGAGTATGTAGAACCTCCAAAAGAAATAAAAATATCTCCTGAAACAGTAGAAAAATTAGAAGCTGAAAAAACATATTATGAAAATATTAAAAATGATACTCCTGATTTTGTTAATAAAAATTGGGACGATATGACAGTAAGTGAAAAAAATAAATTTACAGAATATATTTTAAAACAACCTGGAACAGGTCAAGCAGCAATACGTGAAGGAGAAAAAAG
>Ga0180433_10006387_pt1 | contig 15460 bp, 9 predicted proteins | sample SS_ome_8_FD_132980 | JGI IMG/M metagenome (GOLD analysis project Ga0180433, IMG submission 132980) | Hypersaline lake sediment archaeal communities from the Salton Sea, California, USA - SS_1_D_1 metaG | ecosystem: Environmental > Aquatic > Non-marine Saline and Alkaline > Hypersaline > Sediment... | reverse complement strand
GTGCGGGATGTTTTTGCTCCCGAAACGATTGAAAAGGTATTTAGAGTAACGGGCTTTTCCGGGCGGATTGGGGCTGAAAAGTTTTTCCTGCCGTTAGGTGAATTTGCACGGGACCGGCCCGGCAAGACAACATAAGTCTTTATTTTGCCGGAATATATAACTTTATGGTGAATTATCTTGCATAATCCGGATTAGCTTATTATATTTTCGTTTCAAATATGGCTTGATTGAACTAACATCCAACTTAATGCGCCTTGTTGGCGTTGGAAAAGCGGCCCTGTCGGCGAGAAGCCGGTTTTGGCATAGGAAAGGCAGGTGAGCGTGGCGAAAAAGGCGAAGAAAATATCCAAGAAAAAAACAAAGGCAAAGAGGCCCCGGACCAGGAAGAAATCCCAGGCGAAAAAGAAGACCGGCAAGAAATCACCAAGGCAGCGGAAAAGGCGAGCTCTTACAGCCGGGGAAATCCGGCGATTCAGGCAGTTACTCATCAAGAAATGGCTTGAAATCGTAGGTGATGTGGATTCCATCGAGAGCGAGGCGCTTAAGAAATCACGGCTCGACGCCTCAGGCGACATTTCGAGTATGCCTATACATATGGCGGACCTGGGCACGGATAATTTCGAGCAGGATTTCGCACTGGGTCTGATGGACGGTGAGCGAAAGATATTAGCTGAAATAATTGATGCTCTGAAGCGTATTGACGAAGGGGTTTACGGTATATGCGAGGGAACCGGCCAACCCATTTTAAAAGCCAGGCTGGAGGCGAATCCCTGGGCGCGGTATTGTATAAAGTACGCCACCATGGTTGAGCAGGGCCTGGTAACCAAAGGCGAGAGGGTATATTCCGAACCTGAAGAAGAATACGAAGAGGATGAGGACGAGTACGAAGTTCAGGCGGATGAGGAGGTGCAAGACGAAGATGAGTTCAATGAAGACGAAGCTGAAAAGCCGGGCTATGAAGTCTATGAAGACCCCGACGAAGAAGAATAGATGTGAGAGACGAAAAACAATTGCTGCAGATATGGAACACTTTGGGATTTACAAGATTGTTCCAGAGTTTCCGAATGGCTGTGGGGCCGACAAAGCTGGTCTTGGCTATGCTGACGGTGATAGTTGTTTGTCTTATAGGTTGGGTAATGGACATCTGCACCGAGGCCGGGCCGGTCGGCGGCAAGCAGGAAGCGATACTTACACCGATAATTCTGTCTGTTGTGGATTTTGGCAAGGCGGCCCAATTTGAAGTGTATGTTACCGAGCCGGAAAAGACCATCCGCTCCATAGAACAATACAAACAGCATGGTCACCAAAGGGGTGTGTTCTCTACGCTGTGGAACTTCGGTGCGGCAAGATTCAACGGGGCGACGGTTTCACTGCTTAAACTGGATATTGCAAACGCACTGGCCAATATCTGGCTTTGTGCGGTCGGTCTGGCCTGGGCGGTCAAGTATCATACTGCTTACAGCATAATCTACTTCACCATTGTTACCATAGTTATCTGCGTTTTCGGAGGGGCTATTTGCCGATGTGCGGCCCTGGAATTCGCCCGCGGTGAAAAACCCGGCCTCACTGAGGCGTTCAGATTCAGTGGAGCGAAGCTGTCAAGTTTGTTGGCAGCTCCTTTCGTCCCTGTCGGTATAATACTTTTGTTGGGTGCAATGGTTTTCTTTCTTGGGTTGATGGGCAATTTGCCGGGCGGATTTGGCGATCTGATTACAGCTTTGGGGCTGGGGGGCGCTCTGTTAATCGGTCTGTTGCTGGTTTTTTTGCTGAGCGGGACGATTGCAGGGGCAGGGCTTATGCTGCCTGCGGTTGCATACGAAGGTTCCGACGGACTTGATGCGATAAGCAGGTCCTTTATGTATGTTTTCAATCAACCGTGGACGATGCTTCTATATACGTTAACGGCTACCGTGTGGGGAACAATCTCTTACCTGCTTGCACGGCTATTTGTCTTTGGGGTAATGATTGTAACGTACGGTCTGTTGTATCTGGGTTTTTCGTGCCGGGTCGGCGGAACCGAGAGACTGGCCTGTATTTGGCCCAGACCACAGTTCCTCAACCTGGCCGGCCCTGACATTGAGACCGCAATAAACTGGTCGCAATCAGTAGCTTCGTTTTTGATTCACCTGACGACTCTTTTCATCGTTGGGCTGGTGGTGGCTTTTGTGATAAGCTTTTATTTCTCTGCCTGCACAATAATCTATGCACTGATGCGAAACGGTGTTGACAAGGTGGGCACAGATGAGATTTACATTCAACTTGACGAGATTAGAGACGAAGCTGTCCCGCCAAAGCCAGGCGCATCTGCTCCCGGAGCATCCGGCGGGTAACAGGCTACCGGGAGTAACGGTTAACGCCAGGAGCCTGCCAACGGAGCCGGGGGTTCAGCTACGGACTGAAACCGCGCCAGCAGGACGGCATCACGACCTTTGATTGAGATAATCGGCATCAAGGCCCTGTCGATAAGGATTTGCATTGCGCGCTCCGTTAGAAAAGCCTCCGCACAAGGCGTAACATGCTTTTCGTCGCCGGATTTGTAAATATGCATCGGCAGTTGCCCCAATTCGCATCCGAGGCCGCGTGTGAACGACCAGCCGAATTCACGAAACGCCTCGGCTAAAAGGCAAGCGCAGACAGCGGCGGGATTACCCCAAAGGTATTCCTTGTGGTTGGGGGGGAGCGATATCTCCTCAAAATCGAACCGTTCTGTCTGTTCCGTGTCCTTTCCGTAAGGCAGGCGAAGGAGGACTCGCGGAAGCACCAGGCCGACAAAGGCCGACTCCGGCGAGCCGCGGAATTTTTGCCATTGCCCTGCGACATCTGTGTCGGGTCTCCATTGCCAGTCGTCAGGGTCGGGTGTGGCGGCGAAGGATTCGCAACCTGCAAAATGTGGACAAGCCGAGGCTAAGAACGGTGCACCGGCAGAGCGGGCCACCTGAGCGATACTGCCAAGCAGTTTTATATCCTTTTCGGTCTGGTCAAAACTATAGCCGCCTACCAACAGTGCCCACGGCTCGGTCTTGTGTTTGCCGGCGCTTTGCTCGATTACAAGTCGATACATACCGGTCGATTGTAAGGGATTTGCCGAGACTAAATCAGCGGAAATTTCGTCTTTGCTTATGTCCAATAAATAGAACTTTAAAGTTTCGTCGGTTTCGACCCTGCTGATGAGCAGGTGCAGGGTTCGCCAGGCGGATTCCAGCGATTGAAAATCCCGATTATGCATGATTGCGCGCATCTGGCCGCTGATGGCCTGATCGACCTGAGCGACAAGCTCGGCCTGCTGAGGGTCGGGTGCTGGAACAATATATGGTCCGACCATCTCCCGGATCAGTTTGTCCACATCAACGGACCGACCTGACGACAGGCGCTGTTCGCTCGGGGATTTCCCAAGGAGCCTTTCGACCGTGTCCGCATCAGATTCCTGCTGTTGCGCGGCACTTTTATCGGTTTTCACTTCCGTGTCCTGCACCTCGGCAGGCTCGGTTGTTGTCCATGACCGCACCTGTGCGGCTGCCCGGTCGTACGATGACGGGTCCTGCAGATTCTTACGGATTAGTTTGAGCTTTTGGAAGACTTCGAGCCTGTCAAATATCCGGTCGGGGTGAAAGTCTTCCAGGCTGCCGAACCGGATAGTCAGTCTTGGCCCATCGGAATTACCTATGGGGATGTGAAGCTCGGCGCCGAGTTTTTGGGGTAGCTTGTCGAAATTGTCCACATCCACCAAAGTCCACCGGCGGGCTGCAAGCGAAGCGGCTGTCTGGCACAAACCCCGGTTCCCGCGGCCACTAAAGTCAGCCATTATCGCTATGCAAAAGGGTGTTTGCTCCGAGGTTTGCTCGGGGGCGGGTTTGAACGATGTGGTTAATTCAAAATCCGTTTTTCCGGAATAAAATTGCATAGCCATAACAACATACCTCCCAATACAAAAGCGGGTTAAAATATGCTCTGCTTAATAATTCCTTATCTTATTAGGTATAGGTTTATTTTTCTGCAGTGAGTTTTTCGGGCATAAAGACGACCCGGAAACCAATGTCGTTATTAGCTTTTTTGAAATCGTGTTCATAGTTCCCGGACGAGTCATCTTCATCGAGCACATATTTTGTCTCGTCAATTACATATTCCCTGGGAGTCAGGCAGGAAAAGCCGCATATTGCAGGTTTCTGAGAATCGTTGCTTATACACCACTCCCATACGTTGCCAATCATATCATATAAGCCCCAGTTGTTCGGCCTGGTGTTTGCGCTGCCTGTGTTAAAGGGCCAGACATACTCAAGGCCTGTTTCAGGAAAGTAGCGGTCGGTGTCGGTGGAAAGCTCGTCTCCATACTTAAAACCAACCGGTCTTACCGCTCCGAGCGGCTGAGGTGCGGGTTGAAATGTTATCGTGGGGGTTTTACCTTTCTCGTCGTTGTATTTTGCCGCGGCGTCTGCCCAGGCTGTGCCGGCCAGATGGGTATATGCAGATATTTGCGACAAGTCGTTTCCCCACGGATAAAGACTCCCTGTACCCGCTTCGGCGGCATATCTGTGTTGCTCGGCGGTAGGCAATTCGGTACCCAGCCAGGCCGCATAGGATTTTGCCCCCCCAAATGAAACCCTTGTAACAGGTGCGTTTTCAAGATCGGACTCTGTAACGACAAAAGTACCTGTTGACCTTTCCCATTTTACGGCGCAAGGCGGGTTGCCGGCTTTACTTATTAAAATTCCGCCGTCTGCGCTTTTTATGTACAACCCGCTTGATTTTGCACCGGTTTGTCCCAGGAATTGGGCGTATTGGGCGTTACTGACTTCACGTATGGCTATGTAGAAAGGTTCGTTGCGATAAGGAATGAATCTGAATATCATGGTGTCGCATTTGCCGGAGCTGACGTACTTAGGCCAAAAGCCGGCATTCTCATCATCCCCAATATGAAAGAACGTATCCACCAGCGGATTACCCTTCGTTTTCAAATCCACCCACTGCTGACCGGTAGTGAGGAGCTTGAAGTCGGATGCCTTTGCAGGTTCCCTGTCCGGCGACAGAACAGGTTCGAAATTCCGAAACAGAGCCTCATACTCAGCGGCAAAACGGACGTGTCCGTCGATAAACTCGACATACTTACAGTACTCCGGCTTTAATTGATTTCTGATGCCTCTCAGTCGCTCCTCGAACTGTGTAAAGTCGTTCACAATCATTTCCCGGTGAAGCTCAATCGCAGGATAAGTTTGCCGGGAGTTTTCGAGGTCTTCAGCGAGGACAGCGAGGTTTTCTTTAAGGCTCTTTTGTTTTTGGGGGTCTTTTTCGGCTTCTATTTTTTTGGCGAGGTTATCAATGTCTTCCGTGGTATTGCCGCGCGGGTCGTCGAGTTTTTTGTATTTTGCAAACGTGGTTTCCCACGCCTGTACGGCGGTCATCCACTCTGTGGTTGTTAAAAGCTGCCGGGGCTGAGCTTTGTCTATGGCTGTTATAAACAGGTCCCTGCGATAATTTTTGTTGTCGTTCCATTCGGAACTCTGCAAAAACCGCGCCAGCCGGTCTGCGGAGTCAGCGAGGGCCCTGAGATTATTGATTGGACCGTCCAACCGGCTCTTGAGCGCTTCCAGAGTCAAGGTTTCGGCGTTAACGCCACTGAGGTCCGCATTATATTGCTGAGTATTCGTTTCGGCATAGGCGGCGAACGCGTTAAAAGGCCGGCAGGATACCGCCTGGCTTTTCACAACGTTAAGATTTTCTCTCAGACCCGCAGTTAAATTACTTGCAATTGCCGTGGACAGGATTTTCTGTCGCTCCTTACCGATGCTGTTCAGTTCATCGGTAAGCTGTTCTTTTCGTCCGGCGTCAAAGATACTCTCAAATCCGGCACTAAGTATCGTGCGGATATTTTCTTCGGTATCACCCTCACCCGGTTCGGGCCACGGGGGCGATTTCATTGCACCAAGCCTTTTCCAGGCGGCGTAAACGACTTCAGTCCGAGAACCGGTCCGGGTGGCTGTTCGGGCAAGATACACCCTGTCGTCAGAGGCCGCGATTTCCCGGAGTTTTATGATTCTGCCTTTGATCTCCTCAAATGCGATCTCGACAGGTGACGTGCCGGCAAAGACGTCCGCAACATCGCTTTGCCCCTTTAATTCATTGTGCAGGTTGATAAATTCATCCGCATTTTCTTTTACCTTAGCATCATCAGGCAGATAGCAATTTGCAAAACTTCTGCTCAATTCATAGAGTGTCCCGGTGAGTCTGACCAAATCATCGCCGTGGCTGCTGAATGTGTCCAACTTATCGTGCCACTGAGGCGTAAAAGAGTCAGGGTCATCTGTCCGGTTTTTCGCTATATCCGGGACTTTGCCCGGCGGGAATTGACTTATGACCCGGCGGAATACTTTTTCCCTGGCCAATTTATAGATGTTTGTCAATTCGCTTTTAATATCGATGCTGCGGTCCGAAGGAACGGGCAGGTCGTCAAACTTCTGGTCAAGGTCTCTTCTTTTGTTATCGATTTTTTGCAGTCTTGTCCAGTACTCTTCGAGGTCCGGCCTGACTTGGCGTAGCTGGTCTTGATCATCTTGTCGCAGTTTCGCCTGCACATCGGCTGAAAGAACATTACTCCGTAACCGGTTCCAGGTTTCCTGAAGGATTTGAGATTCTGTAAACCGCAACTGCATTTGTCTGACCAACCATTCTGCGGGAGGTACCAGTTTGGCAACCTCAATAGACACTTCCTGCTGGAAATCGTGGAGCTTGCTGAGCAAATCGTCCAGTTTCTGTTCGATTTTGGGCCTGTCCCTTACTATGAAGTAAAGGCCCTGGTCTTCGAGAGTTTTCGGGAACTTATCGAAACGGTCGTCGATGCCGCCTAATGTTTGCCTGAATTTCTCACCTTCGGCTGAAAACTCGGGGTCTGCCTCAAGACGCTTGATGTCTTCTTCCAACCTGCCGCGAATATCCTGCCAATCACTCTCGCCTCGAGGGTCTGTTATCCTCTGGTAGTCTTTGACCGCCCCGAGCCAGTCGCCGGGCGAAGATTTGTTTGTAAGATTCAGGTTCTTAAAGTCTGCGGCGAAAAGCTCTTTGTGCAACTTATGAGGTTCAACGATGTATCCGGCAAGGGCCTCAATCCGGTTCTTAAGTTCCCGGCTGTCACGTGCGAGTGTATCAAGCTCGATTCGAAGAGTATGTTCCTGTTCATCGTACTGTATAGCGGTATCCTTAACGGCTTCGGCCAGCCCGGGAAGTTCAGATTTGATTGAACGGGTACACATTGCAAACGGTTCGCCCGCCGTTTCTATTGCCGCAATATCTTTATCAAGCTTGTCTATACTGGTATAAATATTCTCAATGATACTGTGGGAGGCAACAATCTCGTCGACATTTTCAGCTATCCTGCTGTTTTTATTAATTTGCTCATCCTCGAATCCGGGTCTGTTCTCGGGGGGCTGAACCGAACTGATTATATCCCGAAAGGAACCACTCAGCTCGCTTAAGCCGAAGTTTTCAAGTCTAAGTGCCAATTGGTCAACCCTGCTCAGGACAGGCCAGCCCTGGGGGTTCTCTTCTGATTGTGGCCTGAGGTATTGTTTAATCGCCGCAATTGCCTTGAGGGCATTTTTGGTTTTTCCGGTTTCCGCATTTTCCGGATACCTTCTTACGGTCCGGACATCAGAATCTTCGCTGTCGGCTACCGTGCGGGGATATGCAGCGGCTTTGATATTATCTGCAATTTTGGCCAGATGTTCATTCTGTCTCCAGGGCGGTGAAATTCTGTCAGACAAATCACCAACCCACGCCATATATTCCGTGCAGACCATGTCCCAGTCCGCCTCTTCCGGCGGCTTGCGGGTGATGTAGCTGTGAACCAAAAAAGCCCCGATACCAGCGGCCACCATAAGCAACGCCGCGAAAATCCATCGGCGTAAATAAGCCGTTCTTAATTTTTTGAACCTTTCGAGTTCTTCGAGAAGTCCTTCAATGGTAATGGCTTCGGGCCTGTCCGGGGCACTCAATAATCGATTGCAAAGTTCTATCCAGTTTTTTGCCGTTCGGCCCAGGGTCTTCCATTCGTCGGTTTGTGATACCTTCCAGCCGTGCGCAGTTGGAGTTGAGCGGTGCATTATGAGTTGATAAATCATCTCTCCTACGGCCCGCAAATCATCCGTCCAATGATATTTCTTTACCAGTTCATCAGGTAAAGGGTCGCACAGAGCTATGTTAAGGTCAGCCGGTTTGCCCTGGCCCCCAATGAGGACATTCGCGGCCTTGAGGTTGCCGTGAGAACGATTGCACGTCTTCTTTAATTCTGCTAAACCGAGAGCAACAGATTCGATAATTTTGTGAAGCACACCGGCCGACGGCCTGGCACGACCGTCGATAAGTTGCTGAAGTGAACGGGCGTAGTAGTCGGTTACGTAAAAAGCACCCCCATCGGTCGAATCGCACTGATGAATCGGTGCCCAGTGCACACCTCCTCCGGTCTGTACCGACTGTTGTGTGCCGGCACTGCTGAGAAACAGCTCGGACTCGGACTTTGCCTGTTCGGCCCCCGCCAGCAGGGTAATAGGCTCAAAGACTTTTACGGCAAAGTCATCTTTGCCTCCGGCTGCCGGCCGGGCACGATATACTACTACAAAACCTTTTTGGTGAAGCTCTGAAACAGTTTCATAGGACCCAAAACCGGGCATCACCAGCACCTTTCTAAACGGAACTCATAGCAGGCGCTAATCAGCCATGCACTGTGGCTTTAATTTTGGCATGGTTAGAGAAACAATGTTGGCCGCTTCGATGCTGAGACCGATTTCACCTTTTTCCCAACAACCCTTGTCCAGTGGCAGACACAGGCGCCTCGCATCGGCGTTGCCGGACAAGTCTTTGAACTTTGTCGCGCCCCGAGGCAGGTCAGCAAGCACAAACAGATATTCTGCACTCCTTGCTTTCCATATAGTCCAGATCGGATCCTTGTTCTCTTCAGCTAAGATTTTCCGGCAGGGCGTTTCTCCCTTAAGCGGAGCAGCAGACCTGACGGGAAACTGGATAGTATATCTGTATCCTTTAGAGCTTTTCCTCAGGTCACTTCCGGGTTTCCAATACTCCGTCATTGACACCGATTCCCACCGGCTTTTCTCGAATCGGTTGACACCTACCAGGTGAACCTCGACCGATTTTTTGCAAATGTCATCGGTAGCTGTTACTACGATGGTTCTGCACCCTCCCATCAATAAAACAACCACAAGCAATGCAAAAACCCGACCTTTCAACAGTACTGCTCTCATTGTCAACTCCTTAAATCCTCAAGATTAGTTCATCCTTTTTGCGGCTCAGTAAAACGGCTGCTATTAAGGTTATATCACCGCGGCCTCTGTTGTCTATTCGAGGTAATTGTCAATCAAATTACAGATTTCATAATTGGATTTCCAGTCCGCGACAATCAGGCTGCGGGTTTTCAATATCAGGCCGTCCAAATCGGCTATTGTACGCTCAAAAACCTTGTGAAGGCCCCCTTGCCGGGCATCACCATAATCAATGCATTCGCTGTCATTTCCCAATCCGGGGAACATCCGTACAACCATAGCCAGGGTTTCCCACCACAGTTTCCCGGTAACAAGGCTTAAGGCCTCCTGGGGAGCTATCCGGTCAAAAATCAAATGCTGCGGTCCCAGCGTCTCAATCCATCTGGAATCACTGGCAAATATGTCCTTTATCCGCTCATCCAGGCTGATGTTCTCGTCATAAATGCTGTTAGTCTGCTTCGCCAGGCTTAGCATCTCATCAAGTGCCACAGGCAGGCTGTTCGTATTATCGACAAGAAGAATCCTCGCCGCCATCACCGCCAACGAGTACAAATCACAGGGACTGCTCAAAAGCGGTATTATCTCAAAAGGTATATCGGACATCGGCACACCTTCAGCCGGACGCAAGGCCGAGGTCTGAGCATCGTCAAAAAACTGACCAATTGTTCGGAATCGCCATTCCCCCTGCGCCATTGCCGAGTCGGCTTCAAGGTGAGCATACAGGTCAATATCCCTGTGGGCAAGGTTAATCCTGAGCCAAACAATATCGCAGCTTGCAATATTGATGCGCTCCTGGGTGGAAAATGTGCCTTCGAGAATGGTTGTGTCGCCTGTATCGGGCAGCACCTGTCGTATTCTGATTGACGCGCGTCCTTTGGTCGGCAGGGAGGTAATCAGCGGTCGATAGACCGACGTGCCCACTGCAAGAGACGGCAGATAATACTGCCTGTCGCTTCTTTCAATTGCCAACGGAACGGCATCCCCGGGGCGGGCAAGCTCCGCCCTTGCGGTCCACAGGAAAGGTAATCCCCGTCCGGGCCGGCCAAGAGAAACACGCCAGTTGTCCGGGTTAATGTTAAGTAAGGGTTGCTGGAGATGTCGAACTATTGAGTGGACGGATGATACAATATCGGCGAGCAATCTGAGCTTCAGGTGAAATGTTTCGACGAGCCGGCCGCATATTCCGTGAGATTCAAGAAAAAGCCGGCCCTGGCGCCTAAAGGCGGTATCATCCTTTTTTAATCCGTTAACAGCGTCGCCGAGGTCAATCAGAGAAGCGCCGTGTTTTAAGCCGTCCCAGGAAGCATTGCTGAGAATATCAATAAAAGTCTCCAGTCCAATCGGGGCGTGTTTTCTTACCATCATAAACCCGGCAGCAGCGTTAAATGGAACCATACGATTTGTGTCGAGGCCTATTTCAGACATCGGTTTTGTCGAGGAATTTGTCGGTGCCTCTGATGTAAGGGGTACCAGGTGGGACTCGGAGCCAAGGGTCGGTAAATGCAGGTAGCGATGCAAAGAATCGCCGTATCCGCCCAGGCCCTTTTGCCCAAGCAAACCTTCATCGGTGCACAACTGCCAGTGCGACCCGGAATCGGCATCCTTGGGATGAATCGGGGCAGGGGCGTTGATGTCAAGAAAAGTCGGCAGTGGGTGGCTGGTTTCCATGCCGGTTTTTATTGCTGCCGCCTTGTCGAGCTTTTCAAATGCTTCGACCTGCCGGCGCCAGCGGTCATCGAGAATACGATTTGATAGTGATTGACGAGCCGCCGAGACCGTGTTGATGAGGGTTTCGTTACACTGAATCCAAAGTTCGAGCCATTCCAGAACATCTCCGCCGGCGTCAACAGTACACCCCAGATATACTTTTGCATTAATAGTATCACGAATCAGCACAAGATGGCCGCCGACAGTATCGGCCTGCTGTTTTGCCAGAACACAGATTTTCAGTACCGCCGACTTCTGGTCTTCGCTGACGGGTATGGCAACGTAACCTTCGGGGAGTTTAAGAGCACTATTTGTGTCGGAAAACGACATAGGTAATTCGCCTTAACAGCTATCAACCTTTTCTATACCGCCATCGCCTTTATTCAACGGCTTACGAGCATGGCCCAAAAGACTATCGAATGTATATTCCTGCTGCATTTTATTGATTGACGAACCGCTGTCAAGTGGAATATGAAGATATAATCGTCCCAAAGATTGTGGGGGAAATTTTCGGAAAATGCCCTAACCTCTAAAGTTCAGCAGAGGCAAAAACTTTTCGATGGAACAATGTAACGAATCATTATTTAGCTTAATAAAGCGGAGCGAAGAATTTCCTGCTTTCTCCTTGTCATTCCAGCCAAGCCTGTCCCTGCGAAGGAATGTCACCCCTGCGGAGGCAGGGGCAGGGAGCTGGAATCCACTTTCCTAAGTCCCGGATTCCGGGTCAAGCCCAAAATGACAGAGACAAAGGAATGAGATTCTCCGCTCCGTTTGCACTTTCTCAAGGGTTACGAATGGGGGTCGGTCCTATGCGTTCTTGAATTGTGTAACCAACCGGCGCGTTTGGGGTGATTGGTCTTTGTGTGCTTGTTTGAATGCCTGTTCGGAATCCGCACAGGTGCGCTTGAAAAGCTCGTTGCCTTCGATAATCTCCCTCAGCGCCTTCGACTTTACCCTCGCCTCACTCAGGAACCTTGCCGCCCTTACGCCATAGACTCCGCCGAACAGCGCCGCGATGCCGATGCCTAACTCCATCGCACCGTCGGCCAGGTCCCACGCATCCGGCCGCTTGCGAGCCTCGGCCAACGCAGTCTGTGCAATCTGCTGATTCGACTGTGCCAAAATCGCCTCGGCAGAATCGGCGGCAGGGAACTGGTCCGGCAATCCGTAATCCGCTGTAAAGGCCCTGCTTTGAACCTCGCACAGCTTCGTCAGGCCCTGAAGCTCGCCGCTTGAATCCTCAAGCTGAGCAACATCAGCCGCCATTCGCGCGGTCTGCTCGTGCAGCCAGGCGTTTTGCTTTTGCGACTCGCCCGGAGCAAATCGAAGGCTCTCACACCCCGCCAATAATAAAACCGACACCACTGAAACCAAAATTACCTTTGACATAAAAAACCTCCTTCTGAAAAAAGAATCCGACTTACAGACATGCCGAAACAATCGACCTGTCACCAAAACGTGTCTGAAAACAGCGATTTGTTAAACGTATCTCCTGAGACTACAGATTCTGGAATGAGCTATTCAGGCAATTTCGTAACTGCCTATCTAAGAGGGCATTATGACAACAAGGACTTCCTTACCGCCTTTTGTGACGGTATTATCGGAACCCGTTGTGAATCGCATATTAAAGACAAAACTATTTGCGACTCACATTCCGGCAAACATGAGCCACAAGCGATATTGTGGCTCATCTACTAACCTTAAAATACCTTTTTGCCTTCAGCAATATTCAGCAATTCACTGAATGTATATACTCCGGAGCGTCTTCCTCTGGCCTCTCTTAACGGCTTGAGGATTTTCTCGGTACGTAAAATCGAAAGTATTCTCGTAGCCGTTGGTTTTGGAATCTTTCCACAATTCAGAAAAGCACTGGATCTAAATATTGGCCGTTCAAAAATAAAGTCGAGCGAATGAATCGCATATTGGGACCGTGTGAGCTTTATAATCTGGTTCTTTTTTGCTTCGTAAAGATCCAAAACGCTCTTTGCCTTATCGTGGTTATCCTCAGCCTGGATTTTTAAGGCTTTGAGGAAGAAAGCACACCAACCACTCCAATCACTGTCCCGTGAGATTGCTAACAGTCGCTCATAATATTCATCACGATTTGCTTCCAGATATGCACTGACATAAAAGATTGGTCCTTGAATTAGTCCGGCTTTATATAAGAACAAAGGAACAAACATACGACCAATTCTTCCATTTCCATCCAAAAAGGGATGTAGTGCCTCAAATTCGGCATGGAGTATCGCCAACTGTATTAACTGGTCGGGTGCCTTGCTGTGGATATACTTTTCCCAATTGCTCATACCCTCTTCCAACTTGTCGGCAGAAACAGGAATAAAGCGGGCATTGTCAATCGTGCATCCATGAGACCCAATCCAATTGGGAACCTTTCGATACTCACCCGGGGACTTATCTTGTCCTCTTACTCTCTGAAGGAGGGTTCGTTGTGCTTCTTTAATAACGCGTTGACAAAGCGGCGATTCTTTCAACGCATCTATTGCCTGCCAAATAGCTTTCCTGTAATTCAGGACCTCGTTAATATCAGCTTCTTTCTCAGGGCTTAGACCGGCTGTAGCACCCTGAGCCTCGTACTCAAGAATCTCCCCCATTGTTGACTGTGTTCCTTCAATCTTAGAAGATATAACAGCCTCTTGCGTCGTAAGCGGAGACAAGAGCACGGCCGGGTTGGGTATAGAGGAGAGCAAACCATCATAGCGAGCCAGGGCGGCGCTTGCTGGGCCAATATATGGAATTAGTTTCTCCCAGTCGAGCTTTGATGGTGGAAATTGACCATAGTGATATTCTTCTGGTTTGGCCATTTAGCTGAGCCTAAAAAAATCTTCCCTAATTTCATCAGTCCATACACCCAAGGGACACCGTACTACCCTCAAAACAAGAAATAGACCCTTTTACAGATACTACCACAATGACCTGACTTGAGTCAATAGTATAAAAGTTCCAAAAGACCGCTATTAACTTGTAAAAGAGCACTAATTGGAGCCCGCCTCAATCGCTCCGTTTGAACATTTTTCTCCTGTCCGGCCCGTCCAGCAGAATGATTGTGCAGTGCTCGCACAGCCGGGAAGCAATCCTCTCGTCGAAGGTATCCGCCAACTGCTCGACCGATTTATTACTGCTAAACCACGTGGGCCGACATGCCTCCAGCCTGCCGTCCAGGATAGTCAGCAGAACCCTCAGATTAAAGTCCGACTCGGTGCCGCCGGTGCTGGTTGTCGTTCCAACATCCTCAATTATCAGCACATCACAATCAATCAGAGGCCCTATCAGGTCCAGCTCCGAGGTATGATTGTTTTTGAATGTGTCCCGTATCTCCAGCGACAGTCTTTCCCACACCACCCGCCTGACGTTATAACCTTCGGTTATCATCAGTCTGGCAATTGCACAAAGGCTGTATGTTTTACCTCTGCCCGGTGCACCATACAGATACCCGCCCCTCGCAGGCACCAGCACCAGGAGCTTGTTCCTCACGACTTCGCCCAGGTGCCTGATATGTGCACGCCTGAACAGTTGCGGTATCGTAGCGACCAGGCGCCTCCGAAGTATCTGCTGTCGAGCCCTGCGTCTGAGGCGAATTTGACGCCTCTGCCTCTGTGCCTGGTGCCTTTGCTCACAGGCCCGACACCTCGCCGGCCAATGCGGCCTGCCCGGCCGCCACTCAATCGGTATCGGCTCTATCTTCGCTCCACATCCGCAATAGCGCTCCTCAGACATTGACAACTTCGACTCCACCACCTCCTTTGTCATACCAGCCCCCACACTTTGTCATACCGGCCACTCCCCTTTGTCATACCGCCCACTCCCCTTTGTCATACCGGCCACTCCCCTTTGTCATACCGCCCACCACCCTTTGTCATACCGCCCCCCGAGCCGGTATCCAGAATAAAACAGCATGGCGAAGCCATTCCACAGTTTTTCGCTCTCCACTTTACATTTTACGCTTTTGTCATCCCGCCCAAGCCTGCCCTGAGCGAAGCCGAACGGGAGCCGGTATCCAGACGCACTGGACGCCGGATTAAATCCGGCATGACAGAGGAGCACTCAGACAGCCGCTGCTCAGACATTAAGTACCGTAACTCCTTCGGCTACAGGCTCAGGCGTGTAATCCCGCCTCCGTGCCGAACCGCCTGCCGGCTTTTGGTATTGAGCATATCCTGCTTCCTTTGCGCTTCGTGCTTTCCAGGTACGCACCGCAGCTCGCCAGTTGCGCATCCTGTTCTTGCCAACCATCCAGCCCTTGGCCTCGTAGAAATCCACAAACCGGCTGCCGTCCAGCTCAAAGCCTATGCTCTCGGCATATTTACTAACCTCATCAGCCGAAGGCCTTTGAAATTTAGAGAGAGCCTTCTCTCTTTCTGCTTGAATGTCTTTATGTTTATTATTATTGTTTATAGTAGCCGCACATTGTGGCGTTCGTTCAGCAGCCGTTGTGGCATTCGCTGTCCGTTTGTAGTTTCCCGGAGTCTGAT
>Ga0180433_10006386_pt1 | contig 15460 bp, 19 predicted proteins | sample SS_ome_8_FD_132980 | JGI IMG/M metagenome (GOLD analysis project Ga0180433, IMG submission 132980) | Hypersaline lake sediment archaeal communities from the Salton Sea, California, USA - SS_1_D_1 metaG | ecosystem: Environmental > Aquatic > Non-marine Saline and Alkaline > Hypersaline >... | reverse complement strand
TAAAGCTCCGGTTGAATACAACGTGGCTAAGATAGCAAAAATGGCAGGCTACGTAAATGATTCGACACCAGAATTTGAATTGCTCAAAAAAGCAATGAGAATTCACAAACAACGAGAAGAGCATCTTGCAGCCATAGCTAAGCTGGAGAGTATATAATGGACGACAAGCAATTCCAAGAAATTGTTGATAAGATAGCCCAAGACCCTACTAAAGTAGCCTTTATTGGGGCTGCAGGCGGGGCTCTAGCTAATATAGGCTCTAAAGCGTTAGGAATGGGGGCTCAAGCAGGTAAATGGCTCGGCCAGAAAGCACTCGGGGCCTCTCAAACCACAGGTAAAGGCATCATGAGCGGTGTAGAAAAGGGTCTCGGACGTTTTGGACGCCAAGGAACGTTTCAATCGGCAGGTAGAAGTGGCGGGGGTACTTTTGTTCCTGGGCATGCAGAGAAATTTCAAGACCTCAGTCGGCGGGCAGGAAACGTGTTAGGTCGTGGCGCAGACACTACGGGGGCCATTGGACAGCGACGGTTGCAGCAAGCAGTAGGGGGTACTGCTTTGGCAGGAGGCGTTTTAGGCGCAGGAGCCTTAAATTCAGGTCCACAACAACAGATGACTCGAACTGCTTCTTTAGAAAAGCAAGCTCTTCCGACTACCTTAACTACCTTAAAACTTGTTAAACCTGAAAAAGTGACGCAGCACATCGCTGAAGGCGCAGGTTTGGCTGCTGTAATTGGCGGTGGTACTTTATTATCCAAAGCCATTTTGAATAGAGTGTTTGGCAATGAAGATGTTGCAAAAGAAGTTAATCGAGAAACGGGTAAAATGAATGCCAAACAAATCTTCAAAGGGCAAATGCTTACCGCTTTAGAGCCTAAACATAAGCTTGTATTCAACACACTTACCCATGAAGACGATATAATTTCTAAAGCCAATAAAAAGCAGATGAAATCTACTTTTGAAACTATGAAGCTTTTTGCTCCAAACCTGGCAGCAGATGAAAATGCTGCACGAAGCTTTTTACGTGAGCATGCTACATATGACACAGGCCCTAATTATGCTACGCTCAAGTCGTTAGCTGACGCTGAGAAAATGATTCTTGATGCAGGTGGTTTTTTAGCCATTACATAAGGTGAAGTTATGGAATTTACAATTATAAATAACCCCGCATTCCAGCAAATAATTCGACAGGTACAAGAGAATGGTTTGCACAAAATGGGTGAACATCTTCATGGCGAAGATTTTAGTCTCAAGACAGCCATTCAGCATCTTGCTACTCAACAAATCTATAATGATTTGAAACAGCAAAAAATTGCTTCTGGTTTGAAATCATTAAATCAAATAGACGCCTTTAAAAAAAAGGCCAGCATGTTTCGTATGACTGAACGTGGCGTAGAGCGTATTCTTCCAGAAGTTGCAAAAGCTGTCGAATCGAAGTTGCCACAAGAATTAGTCGCAGCTCGTGGGGGTGTCGAAGGCTTTCCTGCTGCACTTAAATCAAAAAAGCCTTGGACTAAACAAACAATTTCAGGTGTTGAAGAGTTGCCTGCTATGCGGCAACTTCCCTCCGAACCTTCCGCAGAAGCACTTAGGCCTCTTTTTACGTAAACAATGGCTAATAAGATAATTACATTAGAAGACCGTTTCTTTACAGGGGAACCCACAGTTCAACTGGTGGCTACCTGGGGGCGTACCGGTCTTCTCAAAGAAGCAACCTCTTTACATAAGGTAGCTTCTATAAAAAGTCCTGCATTAGATTATATAAAGATCGCAGAACCGGAGCCGGGCAGGACTTCTGTTTTAGTTATTGGTTTAGGAGATCACGAAACATACGGCCCTAACCGTAACGGTGACGGCTTTCCTTCAGAACCTGTTCCAGGAAAAATTGCGGCGGATCAAGTACTTACTAAACACTATAAGACGTACGAAGACGCGCATGTATATCGTCATCACGTAAACAACGATCCTAAAAAAGCTATTGGACGTGTAAAGAAAGCTTTCTGGAATCCTTACATGCGTCGTGTAGAAGTCATTGAAGACTTTGAACATGAAAAGGCTCCGGATCTCTTAGAAAAGATTGCTGATGGAGAATACCCCGCAAAGTCAATGGGGTGTAGAATTCCTTATGACGTTTGCACCAAGTGTGCAAATCGTGCAAAGACACGTAAAGAGTACTGTGATCATCTCAAATATGAAATGGGTAAAATTGCTGAAGATGGGTCCATTTACGCAGCCTTAAACCCAAGCCCTAACTTCTTCGATAGTTCTTGGGTTATTCGTCCCGCAGATCGAACTGGTTACATGCTCAAGAAAGTAGCCCGAGAAACTCCTTATGAATTAAATTCTAGTAGTTATGAATTAGGAGAATTGGCTGCAGAATTAAAAGAAAAAGCAGCAGCGATACATAAAATCAGTGATATAGAAAAAATTATTAATGGCTCTGCAGAAGAATCTATCAGTTCTTTAGATAAGAACGATGAAAAGTTACTTCGTAAATACAAAAATGAGACTCTTCCAAAAGTAACAGAAAATACTAAGCCTTTAGGCGTCCATGTCATGAAGATTACAATCTCTCGCAAGCCTGGAGAGGTCTTGAAAACCACAGATGACATGGGGATGCCTTTAGGATTGAGTGAATTAATTCGTTACTTTATGGGGCGTATGACTAAAGATGAAGACGCCTGTAATTGTGATGAGAAAGTTTTAAAATCAGCCAGCCAACATGTTCCTCTTATATTGGATCTTTTCAGTACCTACCCGCGTTTTTATTCTGACTTAGTAAAAGAAGCGCAACTAGATAAGCAAGCGTATAACCCTCAGCTAGCGCAACAGCTTGCTCCACAGCAAGATAACCGAATGATTGCCGATGATTATCTCTATCGTCGTCTTGTTCCTGTTGAATTTAGGGGTAGAGAACGCCCCCTGACGGACGTTGTAAATTATCGAGATCCTGCAACAGGCCAATTAATGCAAACTAATTATGGTACTGTTCAGAAGACACACGATAAATTAAGAGAACATAGTTTAAAGCAGCCCTTCTTGTTAGGTGCCGGTGCTCTTCTTGGAGGAGCTTCTTTACTTGGAAAACGTTTAGGATTATCTCCTTTGGCACGGTTAGCTACCGGTTTGGGTGGGGCAGGCGCAGCCGGTCTAGGAGCTTATCGAATGTTGTCAGGAATGCCAGGACCTACTGTACAAACGGATCAGGGCAGAATTTCAGGCTGGACAGAAATGGTACCTAAAACAGGCTCTGTCGATCTTGCACCTGAAATTGAATATTCTGTTAGACGTGGAATAGATGGTCCTACTGAACCTCTTCCAAAAACTTATAAAGATAAATTTATGTCAGCAATTAAAACGGCTGAGATTTATGATGAATACTCTGGTATTTTAGGACCTACATTGGACCTAAATTTAGTTGCAAAAGCAATGGGAGAATCAATAATTCAGTTGATGTGATTACTTGAGTTTCAAACTCAAGTAACCTATCATTAAACCACGAACCTTCCGTAATGGAGATCTTTCATGACAAGCGCTATCGATCGAATTTTGGGCCAGTTAAATGAATCTGATGATTCCGTAACTGAAAAAACTGCTGAAGCAGAAACTCCTTCTCTTGAGGAAAATATGCTTAACAAAGTAAGAGAAGTTTCCGAGGCCACAGCTAAGACTGCAACAGAAGAGACAAAGAGTAAACCTGTTGAGGAGCTGGAAAAGATGGCTACTGACGCTGCTAAGGCAGAAGAAGAGCGTCTTCAAAAGCAGGCTGAGACTATGGGCAGTTGGGTTGCTGACGGTTTTATGTCTCGCATGGCTGTTTATGAAAAGGCACTTCCTGCCGTCAAGACTGCTTCTGAAGATGAAATAAAGCAGGCTTATGATAAGGGCCGTGAAGATGTCGAAAAGGAAGCTTCCGAAGCTTATGAAAAAGGCTACAACGATCAGTTAGCTGAGATTCATAAGATTGCTGCGCATATTCATTATGTTGGACAGGATGCTGCTGCTCAGCTTGTAAATGCTGCGGTTGAAGAGAATAAGAAGTAATGCACTCTCCTTTGGACATACAACAGCTGGCTCAAAGTGTTTTAGATCAAGTATCTGAAACGCAAAAGACTGCTTCTGAAGAGATTCCTGAAGAGTTTAAAACTGAATTAGGTAAAGCTCTCAAGGAAGCCGCAGATAAGGTTCGTGAATATAGTGCTGATGTAACTCAGGAAGATGTTGCTTCTTTATTTAAGGAAGCACAGGAGCAGTCTTCGAGTGAGCCACTTCCATCAAGGCACCCCAGTGTTTTAGGGAATGAGTTACGCAAATTGGCAAAAACGATAAGAGAACATGAAGTTGAAGCACAGACAGAGACATACAAACAGGCAGCACACACAATAAACGCTGCGGTTGGTCTTGCACATCTAAGGAGCTAGCCGTGATTGACTTTAATAAAATTGCAGAGTTGTTAGAAACGATGGCTGTCTATGTCGATGATATCGAGTGGAATAAAACAGCTGAACAGCGTAGAACTCACCAGGAAAAGGTGAACCAGCTGGCTGCACGTTACACGGATAAGTTAGGTGAGGATCTGGATGAGAAGTCTATTGAAAAACTATCCGGATTAGACAGTGACGTCCTCGATGAGATTCTGAAGGTCGCAGCTATCGCCAGTGACGAGTCGCTTGAAGCAATCGGAGGTCCCGCAGATGACTCTGATACTTCAGATTCCCCCACAAACATTAAAGAAGCAGCTGACCAGGCTGAAGATAAGTTTTTAAATTGGATCATATCATAGGGATATGATCTTTAGGTTCAGGAGAAACTAGTATGGCAAATCTTAATGATCTATTCGATGTTCTAAGAGGTTGGCATCCTGGTGGCGATTCCAGCGTTGATCACTCATTCGAGCCCCTCGAAGTTGCCGGTGTTCCGGTTACTTTGCTTCCAGGTACCATCGTTGAGCGACAAGCTGCAACCGAAACGGTTGACGCCGCTGTAGGAACTGTTGACGTAACCCCCGGTACCGGACTTCCCAAGAAGCTCTATGTGGTTCTTGAAGGAAACGGTGAGGATCTTTCCACCCAGTTTGTGGATAAGGTCGTCTGCTTGTCTGGTAAGTTGGTCTTAAAGACTGACAAGATCGACAGCGGAAGCACTTTCCCGGTAAATGGTCCCCTTATGGTCGGACACACCACCGCCGGGCTACTTGAAGACCATGACGGCAGCGCTAAGCAGTATGTCGGCATTGTTCTTCAGAACAACGTGGCTGCTGATGGCACCATTACCGTTGAAGTTGACCTATAGGCCTTTAAAGGACACGGAGTTTAATTATGTCTAAGTATCAAACCGAAACCGAAAAAGTCTCGGCTCAGTACATCAACTCCAACTTTGTTCGTAAGTTGGAAGAGGGACGGATTAAGGAGGCTACTGAAGAAGGTAGTGCTTTCATTCGCACCAAGATGCGCCAAGAGGCTTTTGTACGCGAAGTTCTTCCCCCAATTCTGCTTGCTGATGATGAAATCGATCGTGATGAGAATACAGATCAGCCAAAGAAGATCGTGGAGAAGGAGCCTGATTCAGTAGCTACTTTCGTTCCGTTCTATGGAACTGGCGATCGTACTCTGTTCCGTGGCCCCCGCTACGCTGTCTACTTTGGTAAGACTGAATCACAGCGGTTCCGCAAGAGCAAGTTCGAACTGATGACCTATCAGAATGATATCCGAAAGATTCTCTCTGATAACTCAGTGAAGGACATGGCGGATGAAGAGGACAAGAAGTTCCTCGAAACTGTTGAAGCTGCACTGGCCGTGACAGGTAACACTGTTGGTCCCGCAGGTTTCACCAATGCAACTTTCAGAGCTGGCTTCCAGGCTATGGTTACTCAGCGTCTGCCCATCGGTAAGATGGTTATGACTAAGGAGTGCTACTACTTGGCGCTTGATCTGGTTGCAACCAACGTTGGTGATCCGATTGCCAGCCGTCACTATGATGAAGGTATCGAGAAAGAGGAAAGACTTTGGGGTCTGCCCGTTGTTTCGACCATCAAGAGTGATATTCTGCTGGGTATCGGCGGTGCCAGCCATTCCATTTACCTGTTCGCTCCGGAGAATTTCCTTGGAAACTTCTTCCTGCTGCAGGATGCCACGCTGTACATTAAGCAGGAAGCGGAAATGATCTTCTTCCATAGCTACGCAGCGCCTGGTATTGGAATCGGCAATATCAACAGCATCGTTCGCATTGATATCACCTAATCTTATTGGTTAACTCTGGGTGGCCTGCCCTTCGGGGTGGGCCACGCCTACAACTAAAGGTGCGTTTATGAAAAAGCTTTATTGGCTCAGGAATATTCGGCCCTGCAAAATAGATATATCCTTATTAAAGGATAGTGCAGGCCAGCCTCTCAAATTCACACAAAAGGGAACTTCGTTTGCTCGACGATGTGTTACAGAGGAAGTCCGGAGGCATGCTCTGGTGGAAATGTACATAAGCCGGAATATGCTCGAAGATGAAGCTGACGTGCCCGACAAGCCTCTCGCTGCACCGACACCGGATAAACCAGTAGCACCTCCCAAACCTAACGCTCCTCCAGTAGAAAAACCTGCCCCCGCTCCGGAACCAGCGCCTGCTCCAGCTGAGCCTAAAGAACCAGTTGTGACAGAGCCAACTCCTGAACCTGATAAGTCAGAGCCCGTGTCCGAATCGACGGAAGCAGAAAAAGCTGAAGAGCCTAAAGAAGAGGAGGTTGCAGCTGCAAAACCTCGTCGAAGGCGAAGGAAGAGTTAACCTATTCTAGCATCTCGCTTTTTTAACACTCTAACTCGCGCATAGTATTGTAGAGATGCTATGCGCGTTTTATTTTAAGCCATGTCAACACAACAAATAAAGTGGAAACCAAACTTAGCCCCAAACATTGTTGCGTATGAAATTCTCAAAAGTGATAATGGACGAGATGGGGACTATACTGTTTTAGTACAGGTTCTTCATCAAATACCGGGGGCTAACTATAACGAAGATGGCGCGTATTTCTTTTATAACGATGAAGAAATATCTTACCGCTACTACCGAATTCGCACTTTAGATCGATACGGGAATACTGCTGAAGATGAAGCACCCACTCCCTTCCAGGCAGGTAATAACCCTGTAGAAACACCTACAATGCACACGACTGCCTTAAATGAAGATACCGGCGGTGAAAATAATCTACAATATGTTACTGCTGGCGGAACCCCCGTCGATGAAGCAGTTGTTCGTGTTTATAAAAAAATAGATTGGGATGTACAAAATTTGGCCAGTGTTGTAGGCAGTACAATCACAAACGCTTCTGGAGGATGGTTAAACCCAGTCTTTGTAGAACCTGGCGAAACGTATACAATAGTATATCACAAACCAAATTTGTATGGCCCTGACACCAAGGAAGTGACCGTATAAACTATGCCTGTTGTTGCCACCCCAGCTACTCCTGTTATTGTAACCGTAGATCAAGTTCGAATGTTTCTACGTGATCGTCCAGATTACAATATTTTATTGGATGATGTTCAGTTTCGACAAGATGAGATCAATTTTGCCGTTGAGATGGTAACTTCCAACTATAACGCTGTAACACCACAAACAGAATTAATCCCTCAAACATGGCCAGTTAAATTACAATACGTTTTACTTTTAGGCGTTGCTGCTTTTCTAATGAAAATGGAAGCATCGCGTCAATTACGTAACCAGCTGACTTACCAGGACGGGGATATTGCGCCCATTGGCATAGACGATAAACACGCCATGTACGTACAGTGGGGACAAATACTAAAGCAAGAATGGGATTTTCTTGTACGTAATATTAAAACTCAAGACAATCTTGAGGCTGCTTACGGGTATCTTCGTTCAGGGTATTCATACACAACCAGGTACAATAATTCATGAAAAACTTGTTTTACAAATTAGGTCAACAAGCAGCCTTAATAAAAGTAGGAGCTGCACCTGGTTCTGGTTTACAGAGTAGCCTAAGCTCCATTGGCGGCCTCTCTGGAGGTGGAGGAATCAAACCTACTGGCTCTCCTTTATCCCCAGGAGGATTAAAAAATCCTTTAATTGGTGGCGGCAGAATCAAAACACCAAAGGGACTTAAACCAAGATCAGAACCTACTGCGGGGGCTAATGTAAGTCCTATTGAAGGAATGCCTCAGCCGGTAGGCGCTATGCAAGATCTTGTAACTCAAAACGCATATGGTATATTGTCTGGACAAGCCTTAAGTTCACCTCAGAGGCGAATGGTCGGGAGTCCTGGATAATGTTAGCTACATTCTATAAATTAGGAAGTTCAGATGCTCTGAAGCTTCTTAAATTAGCTAATAGAAAACTGCACGAACGCCGTGTTTGGCGTGGTTTGAAAATAAGCATTGAGAACAGACAGGGCTCCCGACGCTACTGGAAAGACCCGAATAGTGGAGATGAAGGCTCTACATATATGCACTATCCTTACGGGTACATTCGTCTAACTGAAGGATCGGACGGAGATCATATAGACGTATACCTTGGCCCTAATAAAAACGCTAAGAATGTATATATTGTAAATCAAATGAAGAAGCCTGAAGGATCCGTCAAAGGAGATGGCAAACGGTGGAGCCAGTATGATGAACAAAAATGCATGTTAGGTTTCAATTCTGCCGCCGAGGCCAAGAAAGCGTATATAAAACAATATGATGACGCACGCTTCTTTGGCAGCATAGTTACACTACCTTTTGAAACATTTAAAATTAAAGCTTTACGCAGCCTGGTTGGTGGCAGACATAAAATAGCTTTAGATGTTGAACCAATTTCTGAACCTGAACGCTGTATAGAAACTTCTAGTTTATTAGGACTTCGCCGTGCTTACTCCCCCGGTGCAACAACAGAAGACACAATAGATCGTGCATTTGGTCCAGAACAAGACGCTACTGGTGGAACTGCTCCCGCTATAAGTTTAAACAGAGGTTCTGAAAGAAGTTTATAATGGAACTCCAAATTACACGTACCACTCCTGTTTACAGATCCCCACAATCGGTAGGGATATTTTTACAGTGGATTGTACAATCTCCTACTGCTGCAATTGATAATGTAAAAATAGAACGCTCTGGCTCTCCTGAAGGTCCCTTCGAATTAGTACTAGACGGAATTGATTCTTATTATTTCTATGATGATTATCGCCATGTTCCTGTCCCAGACACAGACGAAACTCGGGAAAATCTAAACTTCTTATCTCTTTCTCGCCTTATTTATTATAAAGTCACGGCTACCATTGGCAGCGAAGAAATCTCTGCTGTTGAACCTGTAGGAGATCAACTTAAACCTCCTCAACTATTTTACCGCAGGAAAATGCAACGTGATCTGTTTTACGGTTTAAAATTCAGCGGCGTTCCTTTCGCTTTGATCAAACGACGCCACTGGGGCCTACGTTGTGAAGATTGCTTTGATAAACTAACAAAAAAGGTTACAAACAGCAAGTGTAATACCTGTTTTGGCACAGGATTCAAAGACGGATATTACAATCCCGTAGGAATCAACGGGCGTATCAGCGTAGAGAATGTTCAAACAACGATAACCCCTCAAGGAAAATCAGATACAAACCATAAAAGATTAACGGTACTTACTTACCCAATGATTGAAGCGGACGACATCTTAATAGAATTAAACCGCAACAATCGGTATCTTGTAAAACATGTAACTACAACAGAACTAAAAACCGTACCTGTGCATCAACGAATTACTTTATCAGAATTGTCCAGGGATTCTGTAGAATATAGAATCGCAGTTAACGAAGATACAATACCTATAATTTACTAACATGTACACATGGAAAACAAGTTACCACGGCCTCAGACACCACAGAACCCCTTAAGAATAACTGTAGGTTCTCCCTTAGCTATTCAAGGTATTTTTTTAGAAATAATTAGAGAGCGATTTACTACAGATGCCGGTATCGGAATAGTTTGGCGCGAAGACATTACAGAAACAGATATTATAATAGAAACTTCATATAACGAAGAAATAGAAGCACGGAACGCTTCGCCTGCTATTTACGTTACCCGGTTGAATACCGCTCCTTCTAAAGAAACCGTAGGAGATAGGGCTGGAGTTAGACTACCAGATCATCTCGAAGGTTTTATCGCTTTAATGCGCGTAGCCCTATCCATAGAGTGTGTAGCCAACGATGAGGGTGAAAGCGCTATCATAGGAGATATTGTCCAACATATGGTTTTAGCTTCCTCAGACGCAATTCAGGAAACGTATGGGCTTCATGATATTGAACACCCTGTTTTAGGCCAAACAGTTCCATTTGAAAAAGCTCAAACAAAATGGTCAACTCCTGTTAATGTAAACATTGATTTCATGGCCCGGTGGACGGCTGTTCCCATTGCGCCCCTTTTACAGCAAATAGCACAACGTATCAATGATTGTGGCGTTTCCGCCAACGATCATTTTCGAACAATCACTTTAAACTCTTATCGTCGCGGCGATGGCTAAATGTCCGAACCAGAAAACAGACTGCCCAGACCTGACACTCCGCAAAATCCTTTACGGATTACTGTCGGTTCGCCCTTAGCTATCCAGGGAATACTATTAGAAGTATTAAGAGAACGTTTCGCCTCTGATTCAGAGTTAGGTATTGTCTGGAGGTCCGAATTAACAGAAACCGATGTTTTAATTGAAACCTCTTACAACGAAGAAATAGAATCTCGAAATACTGTCCCAGCTATTTATGTAACTCGAACCAGCACTACCCCAACAAAGATCGTTGTCGGAGATCGCGCAGGTGTCCGTTTAGAAGATCATCTTGAAGGCTTTATTGCTTTAATGTCTGCTGAAATAGCTATTGAATGTGTTTCAAATGATGAGGGCGAGAGCGCAGTCCTTGGGGATATTGTTCAGCACATGATTTTAGCCTCAAGTGATGCCATACAAAAAACATTTGGTTTACATGATATAACACACCCAATATTAGGTTCTACCAACCCTTATGAACGGGATCAAACCAAATGGTCTAGCACTGTTAGTTTCCGAATTGACTACATGGCTCGCTGGATTAACGTCCCAATAGCCCCTCTACTACAACAGATTGCCCAGCGTGTTTCTTATCGTGGCTCTGATGCGGCAGGACATTTTGTAGACACCGTTATAAATTCTTATCGCCGTGGAGAGCTTCTTGACATTACTTCTCTCCCCGAAGGTTACACTCCCCCCAGCCGCGTTAGTATTGTAGGTCCTCCTGGTCCCCCTGGCAGAGATGGCCGAGACGGCGCTCCCGGTCCTCCGGGGCCTCCAGGAGGTTTGCGTGTCTATGATGAGAGTGTTCTGTTAGGTGATTTTTTTCTAATGAATTTTATTGGAGCAGACGTTGAAGCCACCCCCGGAGGACTACCAGGAATGGTAGATATAAAAATTCCTTCTGCAGATAGTCGAGACAGAAACTGGAACCAATCCTTAATAGGAGTTATAGACGGTTTTAATACTGTTTTTACTACAGGAACTAAATTTCGACGCACAGCTACAGACAACGAAATAGTTCTTTTAAATGGAGTACGCCTACGTGAAGGAGATGACTACACCGTATCTGAATCGGTGCCAGGCACAGGTTATGACACAATTACCTTCACCATCCCCCCAAGAGTAAACGATAAAATCACAATAGATTTTACTCCATTTTAATAAAAAACTAAAACTACTTTTCAACGAACTTGGTAATGCGGGGCACAGTTCCTACAATACCATGAGACATTTTTGCGTCTCATTTTAGGAGTTATACCATGAGTAGAACATTTGTTCGTCAAGAGACACAAATCTTAGCTTCTGATACTTATGACGACACCATTGCCGCCACTGAGGCAGATTTAGAAACCAACCCTACCCATATAGAAGATGATCTTAACGGTCTGCGTTCTCAGATTAATAAGATTATTGATAATTCTGACTGGTGGGCAGCTCTTACGGGAAGAAGTCTTGCAGGGCTGGAAACCGACTTATCTGACATTGAAGATAAACCCCTTTTATTCAGAACACAGGTTCTGACCGATGTCAGTGTCACTGCCGCCCAAAACTGGGAAGTTTTGAGTGTCGCTGGAAGTGAAACACCTTCAGAAACAGCAGCGGTTGGAGCCGTGTCTACTACCGGCGCAGTTGTTGCACAAAACACTAGCTTTGGTGCTCATGATCTTGCCGAAGTTGCAGGGCCAAGCGCTCTCCGCCCTAAAAACTTGGTCGTTGTTCGGCTAGCGTCCAACTCAGAACCAATCCAAACCAGCAACGGAAAAGATGTTTGGGGGCTTCTCCAAAGTGAAATCGCTACTGACGGGCATACGTTTAACGACGTAGACCAGCGTGTTCAGATTTCATTTGTTCGAGAAAACGCTACCGGTGATGATTTGGAAGCTTGCCCCGTAGCAGATATTGCCGGAAAAACCATCAACTACTCTTATGTACGTAGAATTGATTTTGATAACGTTCCTGAGACGGCTTTTCTGTCTGGTGTTTTTGTAGACCAAGCTGCCGGGTCCGCAGATGTTACCCTTAATAACGCTATTGACAATCAAGTAGGTACTGCCACTCAAACTCAAGACATTGACTGGGATATCGCAGATACAAATGAGTTAGCTTTTACAGCAGATTCTGGCGCTACAGACTTACTCAAAATTTCCCCTACTGTTGGCGGCAATACTTTAGCTCTGAATTTTACCGACATTGATATTGATTCAACCAACGATATCGATATTAACAACGCGATTAAAGTAGATACCGGCGGAACAGAAATAGATATCGGAGTTACCGCCGGTACCATCGAGTCCACCAGCACAGATGATCTACGTATTTTAGGCGCTGGAGAACTATACCTCGACGATGGAAATCAAACAGGATCTACCTGGGCGCAGACCAACGGTGTTAAGCTTTCTGAAACCACAGCGGAATGGGATGCTTATGAAACTGAATTCGGCGGTGAAGTTTCCCTACTCAACGCCATTGTACAAGCGTCTAACAAAACACCGCGTACCAAAGCCGTCGCAGTGGTAACTGTTGCCAGTATTGCTAAAGATGCCAATGTTACGGGCGCAGGTGGAAGCCCGAATATTGATGCACAACTTCTAGACTATTCTGGAGTTACTTTTGTGGATGATGTTGACATTTTCCTCAACGGTGTTCTACTCCGCTGTGGGGCAGACGCAGCCGCAAACCACGACGTATATCCTGGAACCACTCCAGCAAACGGAGATCTCAAGTTCGAGTTTGTGGTTAAAATCAATGACGTTATTACCATGGTTGTTAATGGTCAATAATTAACTTCTCTGCTATAATTAGGGGGCCTGGAGAAATTCCTGGCCCCTTTTTATTGGAGGAAATCCATGGTAGATAAAAATGAATTGAAGGTACTGATTCTTAATAATACGGGCGCAGACATAGAAGACAAAGTTGAAAATGCTGGAAAAAATATAGATCACTGGAAAGGAGCAAAAGAAGCAGCTCAAAAAATTGAAAAGATGATCCATAACTACATTAAAACCAAAGAGAAGGAATTACGAGAACAAGAAGATATAACCATTGAAGAGATAGAAAAGATTAAAAAACCAATGATTACGTGCATGAATTGCGCTACGCATTTCATCGATGTTGCGCACACTCAAGGTCTTATAGCTCAGGGGCGTGTAAATGGGCTAAAAGAAGCAATGAATCATATTGGAAAACAAAAAAAAGAAACTGAAAAGCAAATGAAAGCGCAGAAAGAATTTGAAGAAAACAAAGAAAAACCACGCCCTACAGGCACACACCCAGGTAATCCTTTAGCAGATCGAAAAAAAGATTCTGAAAACGATAAGAAGGCACCTATATTGTTAAAAGAAGACCCCAAAACCGTCGGTGAACTAAAAAGACTCAACCGAGAACAATTGATCGCATGCGCCAATCGTCATGGAATCAAAATTGATTTACGTAAAAAAGACAGGCACATTTTTGATCTTATAAGTAGAGCACTATTTGAACCGGTGAATTAATGCCATTAACTCCAGACAGATTTCCAGGTACTCGCGAAGAAACAATCATTAAGTTAACCGACGTACCAGAACAAGCCCATCCTTCTGATGGTGAGGGCTTACTTTATAAAAAGACGGGCGGTAGTGGTATCTTTTGGAGGCCTGATTCTGCAGGAACCGAACGAGATCTAACAGAATTAGCAACTACCGAAATAGAAGGCATCATACGAATTGCCACTTTAGACGAAGTTGACGAAGGGGCTTCCCGTAGCATCGCTGTTACCCCTTATGATATAAAAAACTTTACAGAATACGCCGGTACACGTTACTGGACGGTAGCCCTAACCAACTCTTCAGGACTACCCTATCAACGCTCTACCTCTGAAACCTATGAAATCGTCGCAATCATTCCCTGGTTAGGATCCGATCTATTACCTGACCCAGAAGAAATATACGTTAATGTAAGAGCCTACGCCGTTGGTACTACCATGGACGTACGTATTTATGATCGCACAAACATGCTTACAATAGCAGAATTAATCGGTATTGCCGATAGAGATTTCACACTTAGAACGATGGGTACTATTTCTAATGTCGATACTGGCCCCGCTGCATGGGAAGTACAAATAAGGGGTACCGGTGGCGGAAGAAAATCGGATATATCCTCAGTAACAGGAATCTAATATGGCTGATATAAACAAATATAGAATCTATTGCACTACAGACAGTAAATTTGTTTACGCCTGGGGAGAGACAGAACCAACTACCTGCCCTGAAAACACGGCGCACTCAATCAATGCTGATCTAACAACAATCGTAGAAAAAAACCTAGATAACCCTGCAACCGCTGAAGGTATCCCTTTAATACATATAGATGATTCAAGCCTACAAAAACAAACAGAAGATGCCGCCTTAATAGTTTGTTCTCACCCACGCCACGGGACAGAAACGATACAATCAACACATAATTTAGCAGACCCTACTACCTGGTATTCTGAAAGTGTTCGAGTTACCGACGAAGAAGCCAGTAGCGGCGACGGCGGAACTACCTGGGATTTAGATTACACAAACGTGATTGACATGGTTCATGGAAAAGTCATGAACGAAGATAAAATTGTTTTACAGGAAACACATGAATACGCCGTAGTCGTCAAAGTAAACACTGTCGAAAAAACTATGCGCCCCGCATTCGCTACAGATTGGAGTCAAGGAGGGGATTATTACGTTGACTATGTTAACGGAAAAATTATTTTCCAAAATTCACAAACAGGAACAGTAGAAGTAAGTTATAGCTATGAAAATGGTTCCGGCTGGAAAATGACCCCCGCCGAAGACACAACGATACACATTGAAAGCGCGGAAGCTCAATTCAGTGCCAATGCTGAATATAATGATACGATCCGCTTCTTTGTAAAAGGATACGTGATTGTATTCGCGCCTGATCTAGCTGAATCTAACGGTGGCCCTCTTCCAGACTATAGTAAAATTGTCAT